>Ga0187894_10003863_pt1 | contig 16490 bp, 15 predicted proteins | sample GBC1701081metaG_FD_136650 | JGI IMG/M metagenome (GOLD analysis project Ga0187894, IMG submission 136650) | White microbial mat communities from a lava cave in the Kipuka Kanohina Cave System on the Island of Hawaii, USA - GBC170108-1 metaG ... | reverse complement strand
TCGCGTAGATCGTTCGACAGAGGTCGTACCATCGGATGCTGGCCTCCGCCCAGCCAGCATCTTGAATCACAATCCCACCCGCGGCGGAATCCCCTCGATTCGATTAATCTGTGAACCGCTCTAATGCGCTGAAGGACATCCAGGGTACGATCCAGGAGGCGGCGCGGCGGGTCGTCGACGATATCTGCGGACGCCGGCGCGTCGATGCGATGGCCGACGTCGCCCATGTTCTGCCGCTGACGGTCGTGTCTGAACTGGTCGGGTTGCCGCCCTACGGCCGCGAGTCGATGCTGCGCTGGGCGGCAGCGACGTTCAACGCGATGGGGCCGATGAACGATCTGGGCCAGCAGGCCCTGCCCCAGATCCAGGAGTTGCATCGCTTCTGCCGGGAGGACGCGGTGCCTGGCAAATTGAAACCCGATGGGTGGGCCGCCCGCATCTACGCGGCCGCCGCGCGTGGTGAAGTCCCGCTCCAGCAATGCCCGGGCATGATGCGCGAGTACATCGGGCCCAGTCTCGACACGACGATCTTCGCGACCGGGCACCTGCTGCGGTTGCTGGGTGAACATCCCTCGCAATGGCAGTTGCTAAAGAAGGATCCATCGCTCATTCCCTCGGCAATTAACGAGGCGCTTCGGATGGAAGCGCCCATCCGTTCCTTCAGTCGCTATGTGCGGGAGGACAGTGAGTTCGATGACGTCGCGATACCGGCAGGCGATCGCGTCCTGGTGCTCTACGCATCCGCCAACCGCGATGAGCGCAAATGGGATCGCCCGGATGAGTTCGATATCACGCGAAATCCGCGTGATCACGTCGCCTTTGGCTTCGGCATCCATACGTGCGCCGGCATGCACCTGGCCCGGCTCGAGATCACGGCCTTGCTGACGGCATTGCTCGAGCGCGTCGAACGGTTCGACGTCGGGACGCCGGAGATATCCTACAACAACACGCTGCGCGGCTACGCATCGCTGCCCATGACCGTGCATCCGGCATAGCTATGTTGGCATGCCGCGCGGCACCAGCGCGCGGGTATGCTTGCGTAGGATGCTGGCGAACGCGGGCAGTGCCGGCGGTGCCGAGCGTCCACTGGGGCTGATCATGAAAATGTTGCGGGCGATGGTTGGCTCGACCAGCGGTCGCGCGACAACCTTGCGATCGTGCGCGGCGGCGAAAGCATAGGTCGGCAACACGGCAACGCCCAGGCCGACCTCCACCAGGGCGATAGCGGTGCCGATGTGCGAGACTTCGTAGTCCGGTCGCATCGGTAGCTGAGCCGTGTCGTAGCCGCGCTCCACCAGCAATCGGATGCCGCTGTCGCGCGTCAACGTCACCAGGGGCTGATCGCGCAGGTCGCTCCAGCGGACTTGCGTACGGTGGACGAACGGCGAGTCGTGGTTGAAGAACAGCAGCAGGCTGTCGCGCGCCAGCGTCGTGCGGTCGATGCCAGCTTCCGACGGCGCGAACGTGCCGATGCCGCAATCAGCCTGGCCCGTGCGCACCCGGTCGACGATCTGATCCGTGCGGGCGTCCAGAATGACGATCTGCACTCCGGGATAGCGCGCCACGAAATCCGAGATCGCGCGGGGCAGGATGACAGCGGCCAACAATGGCGGGGCAGCGACGATGAGGCGGCCGCGCCGGCGGCTGGCGAGATCGCGTGCGTTGCGGACGGCGTGATCGAGGTCTTCGACGCTCTTTGCCGCGGCGCTGCGGAACTCGGTTCCCCCTTCTGTCAGCTCGACTTTGCGGGTCGTGCGATCGAACAGCTTGATGCCCAACTCCGCTTCCAGGTCGCGCACATATTGGGATAGTGCCGGTTGCGCGACATGCAGGCGCTCGGCGGCGCGCGTGAAGCTGCCGAGCTCGGCCACGGCGAGAAAGGCCTGGATCTGCTTCAGCGTGACGTCCATCAGGCGTTTCCCTTTTATAACTACGGCATATTAATAAATACGAAAATAGCGAATTGTCATATAGAACGAAAGTCGCTGGTATGGTCGCTATCTGGAACGCGGGGCGGACGCGTCAATGCAGGAGTGGAGCGACAAGCGACAAGGCGCCGGCCGGATGTGGCGCGGCCGCGGCGTCCGCCGCGTCGAGGATGGCCGCCTGCTGACCGGCGCTGGCCGCTTTGTCGACGACATCCGTCCCGACGCGTGTCTTTATCTGGAGTTCCTGCGCAGTGCGCACGCCGCAGGCGACATTGTCCGGCTCGATGTGACGAAGGTTCGGCAGTCGAGCGGTGTCGTCGCGGTGTTTACGGCCGCCGACGTGGCACATCTCGGCAGCGCATCCGTCAACGCGCTGCTGCCGGATATACGCATTCCACCCTTTCCTGTGTTGGCCGGCGGGCGGGTTGACGCCGTCGGGCAACCCATCGTCGCGGTCATCGCCCAGGGACAGGCGCAGGCTCGCGATGCGATCGAGTGCGTTGACATCGACGTTGTGGCGAGACCGCTCGATGGCAGCGCGCCGCCGGCGATCGCGCATCATTGGGCATCGGGTGATATCGAGGCTGCGTTTGCCGCCGCCACCACGATCGCACGCGTCAGGGTCGAGCACGCGCGGCTTGCGCCGACGGCACTCGAGCCGCGCGCCGCACTGGCCATCTGGGATCCGGTTGGCGATGGTCTGACGGTCTGGCTTTCGACCCAGACACCGCACCGGGCGCGACTCGATCTCGCACGGATCCTTGGCCTGCCGGCAGTCCGAATCCGCGTCATTGCCTCCGATGTGGGTGGCGCATTCGGCGGCAAGGCGTCGATCTATCCGGAAGAGGCCATGGTCGCCTGGGCGGCGATGCGTCTGGGTCGCCCGGTCAAATGGTGCGCGACGCGCTCGGACGATCTGATGGCGGCAACGCAGGGTCGTGGTGCCGTGACCGTTGGCGAACTGGCGCTCGATGCTGAGGGCCGGATGCTCGGGTTGCGGGCGCATCTGGCGTTTCCGCTGGGCCACTGGCTGCCCTACAGCGCTGCCGCGCCGGGACGCAATGCCGGGCGTATTGTGCCTGGTCCGTACCGAGTTCCGGCGACGGATGTGGCGTTGCAGGCGACGCAAGCCAACACTGCTGCCGTCAATATCTACCGTGGTGCCGGGCGGCCAGAGGCCGCGATGCTGATGGAGCGTTTGGTGGACGAGGCGGCGCGCATCCTGTCAGTGGATCCGCTCGAGATCCGGCGCCGCAACCTGCTGGCGCCGGACGTCTTTCCCTTTCGGGCACCCAGCGGTGCCGTGCTGGATTCAGGTGACTACCCAGCGCTGCTACAGAGCGCATGTGCACGGTCCGACTATCCAGCGCTGCGCCGCCAGCATCGGGAGCGGCGCGTTCGCGGTGAGATCGTCGGTCTGGGTCTGGCGCTCTATGTCGAGCCGTGCGGCGAGGGCTGGGAAAGCGCCATGGTCAGCCTCGCCGACGATGGCCGGATCATCGCCGCGACAGGGTCAAGCGCCCAAGGTCAGGGGCGCGAGACGGCTTACGCCCAGATTGTCGCCGACGCGCTGGGTATTGCCTTCGACAGGATCGTGGTGAAGGCCGGCGATACCGGTGTTACGCCGCCGGGTATCGGCGCACTGGCGAGCCGCAGCACCGCCATCGGCGGTAGTGCGATGCTGCGGGCCGCGCAGGCGTTCGCCGCCTCGGCCCGCAAGACGGCGGCCGAATTGGTGCAATGTCCGGAGCACGGAGTCATCGCCGTGGCGGACGGATTCGTTGCCTTGCAGGGAGATGGCCAACGCATCACCTGGCAGGCGATCGCCGGCAGCGTCGTCGAAGAGGGCCATGGCGGTCTGTCGGAGTCGGTTGTCTTTCACGCCGACGGCGAGGCGTGGAGCAGCGGCTGTTGCGTTGCCGCCGTGCGGATCGACCGCGATACCGGCACGCCGACGGTCGAACGGTTGACCTGGGTCGACGATGCCGGGATTGTCATCAACCCGATGCTGGTTGATGGACAGTTGGTGGGTGGCATGGCCCAGGGTATCGGTGAAGCCTTCCTGGAGCGGCTGGTCTATGACGGTGATGGTCAGCTTCTGACGGGGTCCCTGATGGACTACGCCATACCGCGGGCCGTCGATATCCCGGCCGTGGACATCCACAAGATGGTTACCCCGTCGCCGGCCAATGCGCTGGGGGCAAAAGGCGTCGGCGAGGCGGGCTGCATCGGTGTGCCGGCCGCCATCGTCAACGCCGTGGTGGATGCCTTATCGCCGTTTGGCGTGACGCATATGGACATGCCGCTGACCAGTCAGAAGATCTGGCAGGCCCTGCAGGCAAATAGTCCTCCCCACTGCGTGGGGGAGGGAAAGAAGCTGGATGGAGCGAGTGGACCATGAAATACGGCAGGAAAGACGCCAAGGCTTACGCCCGAGCCAACATGAAGGGGATCTGGGCCGCCGCGCTGACGCCCTTCACACCGTCGTTTGCCATCGACGAGGATGGCTTCCGCCAGAATATTCGCCACTGGGCCGATGATCTGCAGATCGACGGGCTGTTCATTTCGGGCAAGCAGGGCGAGTTCTCCTCGATGTCAGTCGAGGAGCGCAAAAGGACCTTCGACCTTGCGGTCGATGCAAGCGCCGGCCGTTGCGCCACCATCATGTCGTGCTCCGACCAGAACATGGACACGGTGATCGAGCTGGCGCGGCACGCCCAGAAGGCCGGCGCCGACTACATTGTCGTGCACGCGCCGATGCTGCATTTCGCCAAGGCGCAGGACGAGACGGTCTATGCGTACTATCGAAGCATCGCCGACAAGGTCGATATCGGGATGGCGTTGTGGAGCCATCCCGACAGCGGGTATCTGATGAGCCCCCAGCTGTGTAATCGCCTGGCCGACATCGAGACCGTGGTGGCGATCAAGTACAGCGTGCCGCGGCCCATGTATGCCGAACTTACCCGGCTGGCCGGCGACCGCATCCTCGTTAGCACAGCATCCGAGGAGGAATGGCTCGACAATATCATCGAGCTCGGCTGGCAGCTCTATCTGTGCTCCTCGCCGCCGTTCCTCATCCAGCGGCCCGGGGATTTGCGCATGCGCCAATACACCGACCTTGCGTTCCGCGGCGAGGTCGAGAAGGCGCGTGCGGTGTGGAACAGCCTCGAGCCGGTGCGCGAGGCGCTGCGCCACACCCGGCCGGCGGAGAAGCCGCACGCGCATCAGAAATACTGGCAGGAACTGCTGGGCCAGGTGGGCGGCACGGTGCGTCCGCCGTTGCTGCCGCTGACCGACGCCGAGAAGGCAGCCACTCGCGCTGCTTTTGAAGCCTGCGGTTTGCAGCCGCAGCCAGCGGCGCCGGCACGGAGATACAGTCATGGCTAGCACGGGACGGCTCAAGGCCTTCAACTTCGCGCGGTGGATCGACGAGCATCGCCATCTGCTGAAGCCGCCGGTCGGCAACCAGCAGATCTGGGAAGATGCCGACCTGATGGTGACGGTGGTCGGCGGCCCCAACCAGCGCACCGATTTCCACGACGACCCGGTCGAGGAATTCTTCTACCAGCTGACGGGCAACATGGTGATCAAGATCGCCGAAAATGGCGAGATCTACGACGTGCCGATGCGCGCCGGCGACATCTTCCTGATGCCGCCGCACACACGCCACTCGCCGCAGCGGCCGGAAGAGGGCTCCGTGGGGCTGGTCATCGAGCCCAAGCGCCCGACGGGTGAAAAGGATGCCTTCGAGTGGCACTGCTTCGCGTGCCGCAAGCTGGTGCATCGGGTCGAGGTCAACGTGCAGAGTATCGTGCGTGACCTGCCGCCGCTGTTCGAGGACTTCTACGCCGACGACAAGAAGCGCACCTGCCCGAACTGCGGTAGCGTGCATCCGGGCGCGGTTCCGCCGGCCGGCTGGGTTAGACTGCCGTGAGGCCATGTCGACAGCTGGGACAAGGACAGATTTCGGGGAGGACGTGAGAACATGAGAAGACGCGACGTCTTGATAGGCTCGGCCGCTGCGCTGGCCGCGAGTGCGCGGGCGTTTGCGCAAACGCCGGTGAAGATCGGCATGGTCACGACCCTGAGCGGGCCCGGCGGCTATCTGGGGCAGGACATCCGCGACGGCTTCAAGCTGGTCATCGACATGGGCGAGGGCAAGCTGGGCGGTGTGCCGGTGCAGATCATCGTCGAGGACGATGCGCTCAAGCCCGGCCAGGGCAAGCAGATCGCCGACCGGCTGCTGAAGAACGACAAGGTGAAGCTGTTCACCGGCATCGTGTTCTCCAATGTGGCCGGCGCCGTCGTGCCGGATGTCGTCGATAGCGGCGCGATCTATGTCAGCCCTAACGCCGGCCCGTCAAATCTGGCCGGCAAGGAGTGCCACAAGAACTACTTCGTCGCGTCGTGGCAGAACGACAACATCCACGAGGCCGCCGGCCAGGCGGCGACCAACCTCGGCTACAAGCGCGCCTTCATCCTGGCGCCCAACTACCAGGCCGGTAAGGATTCGCTGGCCGGTTTCCGCCGCTTCTTCAAGGGCGCCGTCGCGGGTGAGATCTTCACACGGCTCGACCAGACCGATTTCGCCGCCGAGATGGCGCAGATCCGCGCCGCCGATCCGGATGTGGTCTTTCAGTTCCATCCCGGTGGCCTGGGCATCGCGTTCCTGCGCCAGTATCAGCAGGCCGGCCTGCTCGGGAAGATTCCGATGGTGGTGTCCGAGGCCTCGATCGACAACGTGATCCTGGCGGCGCTGGGCGATGCCGCCCTGGGAATCTACGTCGGCAGTCACTGGAACACCGATTTCGATAACGCCGCCAACAAGACGTTCGTCCCGGCGTGGCAGAAGGCCTATGGCCGGCCGATTACGACCTACGCGCAGCAGGGTTACGACGCGGCGCTGCTGATCGCCTCGGCGCTGAAAGCAACCAGCGGCAAGGTCGACGACGCAGCGGGCATGCGGACAGCGCTGGCGAAGGCCGATTTCCAGTCGACACGCGGCGCTTTCAAGTTCGGGCCCAATCAGCATCCGATCCAGGACTGGTACATGCTGAAGGTCGAGAAAGGCGACGACGGCAAGCCGGCCCTGCGCACCGTCGAGAAGATCCTCACCAACCACAGCGACGCCTACGCCGCGCAGTGTAAGCTGTAGGTTTCAGTATCCTCCCCACGCAGTGGGGAGGTGCCCCGAAGGGGCGGAGGGGGAGGCGACGTGGTCTTTGCAACTGAGACCACGTGGGATCCCCCTCCGGCCTTCGGCCACCTCCCCAGCGAAGCTGGGTGAGGAAACGGGGGCTAGGTTGACGCTCGTCTTTGAACAGTTGCTCAACGGTGTGCAGCTCGGCGTGATGCTGTTTCTGCTGGCGGCCGGTCTGACGTTGGTGTTCGGCATCATGGGCGTCATCAACCTGGCGCACGGGTCGCTCTACATGATCGGCGCCTATGCCGGCGCGGTTGTCGCGGCGAAAACGGGATCGTTTCTGGTCGCTTTTCCATCGGCGCTTCTGGCCGCCGCAGCGGTTGGCATGCTGATGGAAGCCATTGTCGTCCGTCGTCTGTATGCCCGCGACCATCTTGACCAGGTGCTGGCGACGTTCGCGTTGATCCTCATCTTCAACGAACTCATCACGATCGCCTTCGGTCGCCAGCCGCTCTTCGTTTCCGTCCCGCCGGTGTTGAACGGCTCGGTCGAGTTGCTGCCCGGATTGAAATATCCCGCCTACCGGTTGGCGATCATCTTCGTGGGGCTGCTGGTCGGCATTGGCCTCTATGGTCTGATCCAGCACACGCGCGTGGGCATGCTGGTGCGGGCCGGCGCCACGCATCGCGACATGGTGCGGGCGCTGGGCGTCGATGTTCGATTGTTGTGTACGCTCGTCTTTGGCCTTGGCGCACTGCTGGCGGGCCTCGCCGGTGTGATGGCGGGACCGATCCTGGCCGTACAGGTCGGCATGGGCGAGCAGATCCTGATCATGACCTTCGTGGTCGTCGTGATCGGCGGCGTCGGCTCGATCCGCGGGGCGTTCTTTGGTGCCCTGATCGTGGGCATCGTGGATACGCTGTTGCGCGCGTTCCTGCCGAGCCTGCTGCGTCAGGTCATGCAGGGATCCGAGGCCGATGCGCTGGGTGCCGGCCTTGCGTCGATGGGCGTCTATCTGCTGATGGCGGTCGTGCTGCTGGTGCGTCCCCGGGGCCTGTTTGCCGTCCATGCCTAGCCTGACGCGACTCCTGACTCTTACGGGCGCGGTCGCCGTACTGATCGCCTTGCCGTTCGTCGCCGAGGCACTCGGTACGCCGGCGGCCACGACCTTGGTGACCAGCATGCTGATCTATGGCATTGCCGCCGCCAGTCTCAATCTCGCGCTCGGCTATGGTGGTCTCGTCAGCTTCGGTCATGCCGCTTTTCTCGGCCTGGGCGGCTATGTGGTCGGCATCCTCTATCAGCACTTCGTATCGGAGGCCCCGGTCTTCGGCTGGTTCGCGGGCACCAACCGGCTCGTCATCACGGTGCCGGCGGCGATGCTGGTGTGTGGCCTGGTTGCCGCCTGTATCGGGGCCCTGTCGCTGCGTACGTCGGGCGTGCAGTTCATCATGATCACGCTTGCCTTCGCGCAGATGCTGTTCTTCCTGTTCGTATCGTTGAAGGCTTATGGCGGTGACGATGGCCTGATCGTCCGCCGTCGCAATGTGCTTCCCGGCATCGACACCCGGGATGACACGACGTTCTACTTTGTGTGCCTCGCGATCGCGGCGGGCTGCTGGTGGCTGATGCAGCGCTTCGCGCGATCCCGCTTTGGTCTGGTGCTGGCCGGTGTGCGACAGAGCGAGCGCCGCATGGCGGCGTTGGGCTTCACACCGTATGCCTACAAGCTGGTAGGCTTCATCGTCTCCGGCATGGGTACCGGCCTTGCCGGCGCGCTGCTGGCCAATCACCTGCGCTTCGTCAGCCCCGACATGCTGCACTGGACCAAGTCGGGCGAGCTGATGGTCATGGTCGTCCTGGGCGGTGTTGGCACACTGTCCGGGCCGTGGCTGGGCGCCGCGGCCCTGGTGGCGCTGGAGACCACGTTCGCTGCCTGGTCGGAGAACTGGCAGATCTTCCTCGGCCTGGTTTTGCTCGTCGTTGTGCTGCTGACGCGCGGCGGCCTCGACCGGCTGCTGCGTCTGATGCGTGGACGGGGCGCATCATGACGTCCCTGCTGGAGGTGCGTGGACTTGCCAAACGCTTCGGCGGCCTGGTCGTGACGGACGACGTCGACCTTGATGTGCGTGACGGCGAAATCCATGCCCTCATCGGTCCAAACGGTGCCGGCAAGACGACCTTGATCAATCAGCTCTGCGGCGAACTGCCATCGGACCGTGGCACGATCCGGCTGGCCGACGAGATGCTCAATCCGCTGTCGGTCGGGCAGCGCGTGCGCCGCGGCCTGGCGCGGACGTTTCAGATCGCGCAGTTGTTGGCGGATGATACGGTGCTCGACAATGTGGCGCTCGCAGTCCAGGCCCGATGCGGCCACAGCTTCCGGTTCCTGGCCGATGCGCGCCGCGATATTGTCGTACGCGAGGCTGCCTGCGGCTACATCGCCGATGCCGGCCTGATGAGCCGGCTCGATGAGCCGGTGGCGGACCTGTCGCATGGTGAGCAGAAGCAGCTCGAGGTCGCGGTCGCCCTGGCAACCAACCCCAAGCTGTTGTTGCTTGACGAGCCGATGGCCGGCCTGGGCCATGGCGAGAGCCGGCAGATGGTGGATGCGCTGGGTGCGCTCAAGGGCCGCCTCGCCATGCTGCTGGTCGAGCATGACATGGATGCGGTGTTCGCCCTGGCCGATCGCATTTCGGTGCTGGTCTACGGCCGGATCGTCGCGACCGGAACGCCGGATGAGATCCGCGACAATGCCGAGGTCCGCATTGCCTATCTCGGCGAGGGAGACAGCTGATGCTGTCGGTGCGCCGTCTGGCCGCCGCGTATGGCCGTAGCCAGGTCCTGTTCGATGTCAGGCTCGACATATCGGACGGTCAGGTGGCGACGCTGCTGGGCCGCAACGGCATGGGCAAGACGACGACCGTGCGATCGATCATGGGCCTGATGACGCCCAGCGCCGGTACGATCGAGATCGATGGCACCGATATGCGTGGGACCGCGCCCGAGAAGATCGCGCGCCGCGGTATCGGACTGGTGCCCGAAGGTCGCCAGGTTTTTCCCACCCTGTCGGTGCGCGAGAACCTCATCGCCACGGCCGGTAACCGGCTGGGCCGCGGCCGGCCGTGGACGCTGCCGCGCATCTATGATCTCTTTCCGCCGTTGCGGCGCTACGCCGATCGCAGTGCCGCAACGCTGTCGGGCGGCGAGCAGCAGATGCTGGCCATAGGCCGCGCGCTGATGACCAATCCGAAGCTGCTGATCCTCGACGAGGCGACCGAGGGGCTGTCACCCGTAGTCCGCGCCGAGATATGGCGCTGTATCGAGGCACTGAAGGCCGAGGGGCAATCCATCCTGTTGATCGACAAGAACATCCACGTGCTTCAGCGCCTGGCCGACCGCCATTTCATCCTCGAGAAGGGCCGTACCGTCTGGTCGGGCACGAGCATCGATCTTGTGCGAGATGCCGACAAGGTACACCGCTACATCGGCGTTTGAGGGCCAGCCCTAACCACCGCGGGCGCGCGGGTGGGCGGCACGGTAGATGGCTGCCAGCCGCGTTGCATCGACGTCGGTGTAGCGCTGGGTGGTGGACAGCGAGGCGTGGCCAAGCAGCTCCTGGATCGTGCGCAGGTCGCCGCCGGCACCCAGCAGATGCGTCGCGAACGAATGGCGCAGCGCATGGGGTGTCGTGCTTTCAGGCAAACCGAGCTGTTGGCGCAAGCGCCGGACCGCGCGCTGCACCACGCCGGGATCCAGCGCTGCGCCGCGCGCGCCGATGAAAAACGCATCGTCCGGCTCGGCCGCGACCAGGAACGGACACGTCGCACGATAGGCGGACAGGGCCGCCGTCACCGCCGGCAGCAGCGGCACGATGCGTTGCTTGCCGCCTTTGCCGGTGATGGCCAGCGTCACGGCGCGACGGCGCAACAGGTCTTCCACCATCCGCTTGGTCAGCGACAAGGCTTCGGCGATGCGCAGACCGGCGCCGTAGAGCAACGTCAGAATGGCGGTGTCGCGGCGGGCGATCCATTCGACTGCGGCATCGGCCTCCGACTCCGTCAGCAAGTCGCGCGCATCGCCGATCGACAGCGCCTTGGGCACCGACTTCGGCAGCTTGGGCGTGCGCACCAGCGCGATCGCGGCATTGGCGACCAAGCCGCGCCGGTCGAGAAAGCGGAAGAAGCCCCGCACCGACGACAGGGCGCGTGCCGTTGACGTGCGGGCGAGCTTGTCGCGGGCGCGCCGTGCGAGCCAGGCGCGGAAATCGCCCTGGCGCAGGCCGGCCAGCGCCGCGAGATTCGGCGGCTCGCCACGATGCCCGGCGATGAAGGCGATGAAATCATGAACGTCGCGGCGATAGGCCGATACGGTCTTGTCGCCGGCCCGCCGTTCGGCGCCGAGCCACGCGACCCAGGCGAGCATGGCCGCCGCGACATCTTCCTGGGCTGCCAGCGGTGGCGGCAGCAGGGGCGGCGGGGCGGGTGTGGGGATTTTCCGCTTCATGGACAGCGGCTGCTGTCACTCCGGCAGATCGAGCCAGGCGCGAATGGTGTTCTCGAGCACGCGCGTCAGGAAGAACAGCAACTCGGTCGACTGGTTGGGTCCGAACGTGGTGCCCTGGCGCGAACCGAAGGCGATGACGCCGTCGGGGGAGCCGCTGGAGACCCGTAGGCGTACCAGGACGTCGGCACGCACGTGACGTGCGACGGGACCGAAAAACGCCTCCTCGCCGATGATCTCGCCGCGCAGCCGCGCACTCTCGCCGGGTCCCAGGGCGGCGTCGATGGCGCCCGGCGCCAGCACATAGACGCCGCGCACCGGCACTCGACGCGGCGCGTCCTCCGTACCTTCGATGGCGAGCGCGATGAAATCGACATCCAGAAGGCCGGGCAGTTCGTGCGTGACGGTGTGGATCAGCTTCTCGAAGCTGGTCGCCTGAATGATGCTGAGCACCGCCACATGGATGCGATTCTGCGTGATCTGGTTGGCACGGCCGGCGCTGATCAGCTCCTGCTGCACGGCGCGCAGCTTGTCGATGTCGGTGCGCAGGCGCTTGACCATCGCCGCCTGCATGTCGACCACGCCCGCGGCGCTCTGACGCGGCGGGATCTGCAATGTGTCGAGCAGCTTGGGATGGTGCGTCAGAAAATCGGGGTGCGCCTGGAGATAGGCAGCGACTTCCTCGGCCGATGGTTCGGGCGTGTCGTCATCGCGAGGGTCAGTGCCAGCCACGTGGGTGCCTCGCGCTGCGTTCACAGGATCGACTGGCCGGTCTTGGCCCAGTCGTCGAGGAAGGCCTTCAGGCCGTTGTCCGTCAGCGGGTGCTTGAAGAGCTGCTTGAGGATGTTGGGCGGCAAGGTCGCGACATGGGCACCCATCTTGGCGGCGGCGACGACATGCTGCGGATGGCGCACCGAGGCGACCAGGACCTCGGTCTTGAACGCGGGGTACTGGCGATAGATCTGGACGATGTCGCTGATCAGGGCCATGCCGTCCTCGCCGATATCGTCGAGCCGGCCGACGAACGGCGAGATGAACGTGGCGCCGGCCTTGGCGGCGAGGATGGCCTGCGCCGCCGAGAAGCACAGCGTCACATTGACCATGATGCCTTCCGACGACAGCGCCTTGCAGCAGCGCAAGCCGTCCGGCGTCAGCGGCACCTTCACGGCGATGTTGTCCGTGGCGTGCCGGCCAAGCCCGTGCAGCTTCTTGCCTTCCTTCAGCATCGTCTCGAAATCCGTCGCCGTGACTTCGGCGCTCACCGGCCCGGGCACCAGCTCGGCGATCTCACGGATCACATCGAGCATCGGCCGACCGGACTTGGCGATCAGTGACGGATTGGTGGTGACGCCGTCGAGCAGCCCACTGGCTGCCAGCGTGCGAATTTCAGCGACATCAGCCGTGTCGACAAAAAATTTCATGTGCCGCCCCACCGTTTCGCGCGCGCGCCTTGCCCGATATGGTGCAAGCATGACCGCGCAGCGACGCGACAATCCTTCTAGCGAATGGCCTGCGGACCGGCAAGGCGAGCCACCATGCCCTGCCGAAGCGTCGGCCGCGCGTGTGGATAATGGCACGGTTTCAGTTCTGTTGCCGCTGCCGCTGGGCGAAGCCTACGATTATCGCGTCCCACCCGAGATGGCGCTGGCGCCCGGTGATTTCGTTGCCGTGCCCCTGGGCAAGCGCGTGATTGCCGGCGTCGTTTGGGGACCGGCGCGTGGCGACGTCGATCCCGCCAAGCTGCGCGATGTCGACCGCATCATGCCGGCGCCGCCGATGCGCGATGCCATGCGGCGGTTCATCACCTGGGTTGCTGCATACACGCTGAGCCCGCCGGGCGCGGTTCTGCGCATGGCGATGAGCGTCACCGACGCCCTGGAGCCGCCTCGCACGGAGACCGTGTACCGCCTGGCTGCGGCTGCCGAAACTGAGGCGACCCTCGACGGGATCAAGCTCACCGCGGCACGCCGTCGCGTGCTTGATTTTCTGCGCAGCGCGCCAGCGCTGCCGTTGATGGACGTCGCGCGTCAAGCCGGTGTCGGCGCGGCGGTCGTGAAGGTGCTGGCCGATATCGGACTGATCGAGGCTGTTCAGCGCCAACCCATCCGTGCCCAGCCATCGCCGTCGCTGGCGCCCGGGCCAACCTTGTCCGCCTCGCAGGCGGCGGCCGCCGCCGAGCTGGTCGACAAAGTGAATGCGCAGTGTTTCTCGACCACGCTGCTCGATGGCGTGCCCGGCGCCGGCAAGACCGAGGTGTATTTCGAGGCGCTGGCTGCCGCCCTTGCGCAAGGCCGGCAGGCGCTGGTGCTGTTGCCGGAGATTGCGCTTTCGACGCAGTGGCTGGAGCGCTTTACGCGGCGCTTCGGGACACGGCCCACCGAATGGCACTCCGACCTGACCAGCACGGAGCGCCGGCGTGCCTGGCGCGACGTCGCCGAACGGCGCGCCAATGTCGTGGTTGGCGCGCGGTCGGCCCTGTTCCTGCCGTTCGCCGATCTTGGCGTCATCGTTGTCGACGAAGAGCATGACGGCGCCTTCAAGCAGGAAGACGGCACCCTCTACAACGCCCGCGACATGGCCGTCGTTCGGGCGCGCCTGTGCGACGCTCCCATCGTGCTGGCGTCGGCGACACCGTCATTGGAAACCGTCGCCAACGCGCGCAGCGGGCGCTATGGCGTCCTGCATCTGCCGGATCGGCACGGCGGGGCGCGGATGCCCAGTGTCGAGGTGGTCGACTTGCGCCGCCAGGTGCCGGCGCGGGGGCGCTGGCTGGCGCCCCCGGTGGTGACGGCGGTGCAGGAAACCTTGGAGCGCGGCGAGCAAGTGCTGCTGTTCCTCAACCGCCGCGGCTATGCGCCGCTCACCTTGTGCCGCGCGTGCGGCCATCGGCTGCAGTGTCCGCATTGCAGTGCCTGGCTGGTCGAGCACCGCTTCCGTGGGCGCCTGATCTGCCACCATTGCGGCTACGGCGCGCCGCTGCCCGCGGCGTGTCCGTCCTGCGAGGCCAAGGACTCCTTCGTGCCGTGCGGTCCCGGCGTCGAACGGCTGGCCGAGGAAACGCTGGCGCTGTTCCCCGACAAACGCATCGAGATTTTCGCCAGCGACACGGTCGGTACCCGCCGCGCCGCGCAGGCCATGGTCGAGCGTATTGCCGCCGGCGAGATCGATCTCATTATCGGCACGCAGATGGCGGCCAAGGGCTACCACTTTCCATTGCTGACGCTGGTCGTTGTCGTCGATGCCGATCTTGGCCTGGCCGGCGGCGATCTGCGGGCCGCGGAGCGCACCTTCCAGCTTCTCTATCAAGTCGCCGGCAGGGCCGGCCGCGACGAGAAGCCGGGTCGCGCCCTGCTGCAGACCCACATTTCCGAGCACGCCGTCATCCAGGCCCTGGCCAGCGGCGATCGCGACCGGTTCATCGCCGCTGAAATGGCGGCACGGGAAAGTGCCGGCTGGCCGCCGTTCGGCCGCCTGGTGGCGTTGATCGTGTCGGGCACCGACGAGCCGGCGGTCGATGGCGTTTCTCGTGCGCTGGCGCGTGCGGCGCCGGCAATGGACGGCGTGAAGGTCCTGGGCCCGGCACCGGCACCTTTGTCGCTGCTGCGCGGCCGGTTCCGCCGCCGACTGCTGCTGCGCAGCCTGCGCGGCTTCAAGGTCCAGGACATTGTCGCCGATTGGCTGGCACAGGTCGCTGTTCCCGCGTCCGTGCGGGTTCAGGTCGATATCGACCCGTACTCGTTCATGTAATGCCGGATGACCGGCTCAGCCGTTCGACGGCTGGCCGCGGCGCTTCATATAGATGCCGATGCTCCAGTAGGTGTCGGCATGCGTGCCGGGATCACCGCCGATGACCCAGGCGTCCTCGAGGTTGGTGCGGGGACGGCGCAGATTTTGCCACAAGCGCTGCGGTGCGCCTTGCGCGTGGAAGGACTCGCGCAATTCTTCAGGGGCGTACCGCGACAGCCAGTCGACCGAGAGAATTTCCATGTCGTTGGCTTCGGCCATGGCCTGGAAGTCGTCGACCGTATAGCCCATGCGCACGTGATCACCGTCCTGAGTGGGCGATATCCGATCAAATCCGGGGATGATCTTGCCCATGCGCGCGACGAACGGTGTGCTGGGCGTCGACACCAACAACCGCCCGTTCGGCGCCACCTGCGAACACAACTTGGCAAACACCGGACGGTCGTCGACCAGATGTTCCAGGACCTCAAGGCAGCTCACGAGGTCGAAGCGGCCGAAATCCCACGGTTGATCGAGGTCGACCGAGCGAAAGGCATGGCTGACCGGGAAGTTCTCGAAACGGCTGTCCTGGCCTTCAACGTTGCGGTCGACGCCCAGGTAGGACGCCACTTTGTCGGCGGCTTGTTGCAGCCACAGCAGAGTCGCGCTGCTGCCGCAGCCGACGTCGAGGATGGAGACACGCGGTTGGGGCGCATGGCGAACGTAATGCGCGAGATAGTCGGCCCGCTCGAGGATCGTCGCGTCACGCGTCAGACGGAAGTACCCCAGGCCACAGAGCCCCAACAGGGTGTTATCGACGGTGTGGAGCAGGGCGCTTGTCATGCTGTTCGATCACTCCGGCTGCGCATTTTGACGCGCCCAGTTCGCCTATCGAAACACAACGCCGTCAGATGTAACGATAAGAGAAACCGGGGATAGGGTAAAATATTTTCCGTCAGAGTTTTGTCAGATGCTGTGCCGTGCTTTTCTACGGAAAGCCTATACCGTTCTACGGTGACGGTCCGGGGTCGGTTGCTTGCATCGCACAAACGCGTGTGCTAGCTACCGCCCGCGGTTTTCGGGGGTGCCTCCGGTGGGGTCCATTCTTTGGGAAAACGCACGTTATTCCAAGGGGTTCCACACCCCATGATCCGGCCCTTGGGGACACCAGATCGTGTCAACTGAAGCATCCG
>Ga0187894_10003862_pt1 | contig 16491 bp, 14 predicted proteins | sample GBC1701081metaG_FD_136650 | JGI IMG/M metagenome (GOLD analysis project Ga0187894, IMG submission 136650) | White microbial mat communities from a lava cave in the Kipuka Kanohina Cave System on the Island of Hawaii, USA - GBC170108-1 metaG ... | reverse complement strand
GGCGCCCAAGCGCTACGTCTGGAAGGCCAAGGGCCACGATATCCTCGTCAAGATCAACCGGGCGCGTGCCGCCGCCGGCCTCGGCCAATATATTGGATAGCTTTTTACGAGACACTACACTAGGGCAGTACCGAACCACCCTAGCACGGATCGGAAAGCTGGAGCATTCAAAATCTCAGCGCAAGCAACTATAGAATCGCTACGGCAAAGGAAATGTTTAACGTGCCATAAGATTCTCTTAGAGCCGGACTGAAGATGCGCTGTTTCAGTAGCCTTTCATGGTGAGCACAGGCAGACGCGAAGCGTCTGCCTGTGCTCACCATGAAGCGATGCAAAGCCGATCTTATTTCCGCCTGGGCACGAAGTACTCCACGTTGCCGCGGTCTGCTGGCGTCCATACGTCGCCGGCTGTCCTTGAGCCATCGCTCCGCCTGTTCAGCGGACCGCCGCAGGTGACGTTCGGATAGAATTTCCCATCCGGCTTGATCGTCCCCGCGCCCGGCGTGGCAATCGCCGTGTGTCCCTGATCCGCCGCGGCCAGACCAGCGATGGCAAGGCTGCCGTTGTTGGCCAGCGCCTGCGCAGTCCGTCCGTCGACCCTGCTCCAGTTCCGTTGCATGTACGCGACCTGCTCGCTGGCCGGCACGCCACTGAGGCTGGTGAATCCATACCTTTCGGCAACATGCGCCACGGATTGATGGCAGTATGGCTGGTGAAGGTCGTAGCCTTCTTTTGCCAGGTCCCTGAGCCGTTCGGACGTCGGCCTTGTGACAAAACCGTCGTCGTCGCGACCAAAGACCCACCTGAAGGGCCAAAGCAGAACCTCTGCCATTGCACGCAATGTCTGTCCGAATGTCTGCGGCCGCCCTCCGGCGTCCGCAGACCCGCTGGTCGTGGATGTGTAGTCAGTCCTGCTGTCGGTCGTGCTCCCTCCTTGTGAGCCGCTGGTGCTTCCGCCTTGTGAGGCCGTGTCGAGGCCTTGCGACGGCGACACCTCCGTTCTCGACGCCCGGTCGCCGTCGTCCCGGCCATCGCGCGAGCCCGTCTCGCCGTCCTGTCCCGCTTCGCGGTCCCGGCCTTGCGATCCCTCGCCGGCAACGGTCGGACCGTCGCGCCTGGCCGAATCTCCATCGTCGCTCTCGCTGCGGCTCATCCGATCCGCTGCGCCCGAGCCGGCATCTGCCTGAGCCCGGAAATCTTCTTCGAGCCCACCCTCGGAATACGCCATCCCGGAGCCTCCTTGTCATCGAACTCTATGACGGGCTTCCGGCGAGACCAAGGAGATGCATGTAGCTGGTCGCCATCCGATCCATGCTGAAGACGCTTTGCGCTCTCTTCCAGCCTTCGCGCCCCATCTCGGCCCGTTGCTTCGGTGCCGCGAGCACCTTCTCCAGGGCGCGTGCAAACCCCCTGGCGTCGGCACGCGCGGCCAGGTAACCCGTCACCCCATCGACGATCTGGTCGTTCATTCCGCCAACATCGGTGGCGACAACCGGGAGGCCGTGCGCCATGGCCTCGAGTGAAGCGTTGGGGCAACCCGCGGGCTCGGCGACGAGCGCAAGAGCATCAAGCTGAGGCAGAAACTCGTCCGCGGCCACGTGGCCGAGCCACCTGACGGGGAGGTCGGCCGCAGCACGCTTGAGCTCGGCTGCGTAGCGTTCCTGACCCACGTCGGGTGCGCCACCGATCAGAAGCTCGAACGACTGATGGCGGGTTTGCAGGTGTCGGACGGCTTCCAGAAGCTCCTCGAGCTTCTTGTCCGGCGAGATGCGACAGAGCGTCCCGACCGCCAGTCGTGATCTGGCGGATGGGCTTGCCGCCGGACGCACAGGCACACCGTTGGGAATGAGGTGCACGGGGCGACCCAGGGTGTCGGCCGCGACCGGCACTTCGCGCGCGTACTTCACGATGACGCCGTCGAGGACGCCGCCATAGTCGAGTGCGGAGAGGAAAGGCAGAGCCTCGGCAGGAGACGCGAAATACCTGTGCAGGGACCGGAAATACATCTCCCCGGGACTGACGTCGAAGATCCTGTAGCCTATGGCGAGATCGCTGATCCGCACCTTCATCTCGGTGATGGCGTTCCAATAGACGATACTGGCATATCGCCCTCGATCGGCAAACGCGCAGGCGCATTCAGCCAGCGTACGAAGATCACGCTGGGTCCGGGCGGGCATGGCGCCGATCCGGTGTCCTGCCTGCTTCAGCCGTTCGGTGCCCTGGCTGGGCCGTTCCAGCGTCTCTCCAACCAGAAATGCCGCGCAATGGACGGAGCGGCTTTTCAATTCATGCAGCAGGCGGGACAGGCTCGACTGGGCGCCGCCGACCGCGAAGTCGTTGCACACGAACAGCACGCCCTCTCTTGACCGCGCATCGCGTGCCAGCGTGCGGCGAATGATTGTCGCGTATCGCTTCGACATGGATGCTGCGGAGAATTCGTTGCGCCTGGCCGGCGGCCGACGCCCGTTCCCGCGCATCGCCAGGATCTCGGCGGCGAACGCCTCAGGCGCCGAGCAGGGGGCCACGAACCGGCAATGCCCGAAGGCTCGCTGGAGCTCGTCGGCCCCGTTCGTTCTCGTTGCAACGATCGGCAGGCCGTGATGAGCGGCCTCGATCTGTGACAGGCTGAGCCCCTCGTACTGGCTTGTGGCGAGATACACATCGGCGGCTTGCATCCATGTGCCGACGTCCTCGGCGGGGCCGATTCTGTGCACGAAGCCGTGCGCATCCCCGGCGTCGCCGCCGTGCCGTCGATGTCCGACGATGACGCCATGAGCATCGATGCCGCCGTCGCGGAGGCAGGCGATGATGGGGGCAACCAGGCCCAGTCGCTTCTGCGCCCGCTCATTGGCCACCGAAAGCACGACGAGCGCATCGGGCGATATGCCCAGGCGCTGCCGCGTGAGCGGCCCCATGGCGTGGTTCGATCCAGGCCGGGCGGTGACTCCGTTCCATGCCGTCCTGACGGGATGCAGCCCTTCGGCACGGGCCTGTCGAGAGACTCCTGTCGAGCATCCGATGACGAGTTGTGCCTGTTGCGCAACCGTCTCATACGACCTGGGCCAGCCCATGCGATCATTGTGCAGAGTAAGAAGGCATGGGCGGCCCATGGCGGATAGCGCCCGAAGCACTTCCGAGGAGAGCAGATGCAAGCTCAGGACATCGGCCGCCCAGGCGCGAAGCTCGTCCTTCAGGCGGCGGAGCCTGTCCTTCCTGGGAGTCGCGCCTTCATAGGACAGGAATGCGTCACGACCCGCGTCCAACGCTTCGCGTTGGGGTGGATCGAGGATGAAGAGGCGCGCCGTAACCTTGTCCAGGGTCAGAAACCGCGCGAGATCGACCGCCACCTTCTCGGCGCCCCCGACATGGAGCGACGTGATGCAGATGGCGACTCTGGGATTTGGGTCGCAGCGGGCGCCGAGACCCGCTGCCGGGATCAACCTGTGTGTCTTGCTGCATTCAAGTATTGCATCCATCAGTCGCTGAGACGAATGCAGATGTCTGGCCAGATCTTGAGGCTGGCCGATCGCAACGACTGCTGGTTCCGGGAGCTGATCAGGGGGGATACTGTCCAGGACGCCGGCATGGCGCTCGAAAACATCACGCCAGTTTCCCTCGGGATACCCCGAATCGTCCGTTGGCGGTCCGATCAGGATCACCGGCGATGGGCGGCCGAGCCGAAACATGGAAGGATCAGACGGCAAGGTACCGGCTCGCAGCAACCAGACGGTCTTCCCGGTCGAAATGGAGCCGGCGAGATCACAGAGCTTCGATGACGACGCGGACAATCCGTACTCGCCCAGGCGCTGTACCGTGCGCCTCACCATCCAGTGCGGCTCTTCGGTGTGCCATACGATGACCTTCAGAGGCGCAGCCGGCCGATCATGCGCGGTATCGCGCGTGGTTGGGGCAGTTGCCCTTGTCAGGAAGCCGAGTATCCCCACGCGGCATTCTCCTCTCGACGCAGCTGGAAGCCGACAGGCGAAAGTACGCCGGCGACAGCCTTGTGTCGCGCCCGATGAGAGGCGTCGTTGCATTGAGGCGTGTTCGGCGGTCAGGCAACCGTTGCTGCCCACGACGAGATATCGTGATCCTCTTGTCCAGGAGACTTTCTTCGACGCGATCCTCCGCAGGCCTCGAGAGAGGGCGGCTTTGCTTGTTGCCGACGTCGCGGAACAGCGGATCGGTCGTGCCCTCCGGCGTGACGTCGAGCATCGTCCAGGCGAACTTCCGGGGGGCTCCCAGGAGGTCTCGGCGCCGTAGGCCTGCGCGAGCAGTTGCCCTCCGAGGCAAATCCCGATCATCTTTATGCATATATCATGCGAAAATATCAGAATGGGTCGCGCGCCCGCGACCACATTCTGCACCGCGCCAAAGTCAAGCCGGCCACAAACATCGTGGCCGACTCCTTGTTGTCGCAAGTAGAAGACCACCAAGGGCGTGCTACGATGCATGCGAACGCCAGCCGGCAAGAACGGCGGCGCAATGTCTGCACAAAGAGACCCCGTCATGCCAGATTCCGTGTCCCCGCCTTCGCCTCTTGAGTTCGTTCGCCAGGCGCATCCGGCGCCGACGTCGCCGGATAAGCGGACCGCCATCCTGCGCGATCCGGGTTTCGGCCGCGCCTTCACCGATCACATGGTCACGATCCGCTACTCGGAGGGCAAGGGCTGGCACGACGCCACGATCGGCGCGCGCGGCCCCATTGCCATGGATCCGGCCGCGGCGGTGCTGCACTACAGCCAGGAGATCTTCGAGGGGCTGAAGGCGTATCGAACCGCCGATGGCGGGGTGGTGATGTTCCGCCCCGAGGAGAATGCGCGCCGCTTCCAGAAATCGGCGGAGCGGTTGGCGATGCCGAGCCTGCCGGAGTCGGTGTTCGTCGAGGCGGTCGAGCAATTGGTCAAGATCGACCGCGACTGGATTCCCGACGGCGACGGGAGCCTCTATCTGCGGCCCTTCATGTTCGCCAGCGAGGTCTTCCTCGGCGTCAAGCCGTCGTCGGAATACCTCTTCATCGTCATCGCCTCGCCCGTCGGCTCTTATTTCAAGTCGAAGGACAGCGCCGTTTCGGTCTGGGTCGAGCAGGACCTGACGCGCGCGGCGCCCGGCGGCACCGGCGCAGCCAAGTGCGGCGGCAACTACGCCGCCAGCCTGGTCGCGCAGATGGAAGCTGCCAAGCACGGCTGCGAGCAGGTCGTGTTCCTCGACGCCGTCGAGCGTCGCTGGATCGAGGAACTGGGCGGCATGAACATCTTCTTCGTCTTCGACGACGGCGCCATGGTCACGCCGCCGCTGGGGGGCACCATCCTGCCGGGCATCACCCGCGCCTCGATCATCGATCTCGCCAGGGATACGGGCATCCAGGTCCGCGAAGAGCTGTATTCGCTCGACCAGTGGCGGGCCGATGCCAGGAGCGGCCGCGTGAGGGAGACCTTCGCCTGCGGCACCGCCGCCGTGCTGACGCCGATCGGCACGGTCAAGTCCCGTGACGGCGACTTCACGATCGGCAACGGCGGCTCGGGAGCGCAGACGGAGAAACTGCGCGCGGCGCTGATCGACATCCAGCGCTGCCGGGCCAAGGACCCGTATGGCTGGGTGCACAAGGTGTTCTAGAGCGCATCAGGTTCACACTGCTCCTCACCCTGAGGAGGTCGCCCCGGAGCGTAGCGGAGGGGCGGCCGTCTCGAAGGGTGGGGAACAGTCGAGGTGGTTTGTCCAGGCGTTAGGGGCCGCCGGTGCGGTTCCCCACCCTTCGAGACGTTCGCTTCGCTCGCTCCTCAGGGTGAGGAGGTGGGTGAACGGCCAAAGTTGGCGCCTATGATTGACGCGCGCCGCCGGCGCTCCCATTTGAGCCGGACGCGGTCTAGGCGAAGGCGAAGCCCATCGTGCGGGCGTAGTAGTAGAGGCCGCCGTCCTGGACGATCAGGGCGAGCGCGATGTCGTCATCCGTCACGGCACCGTCCGTCGGCGCATTGCGATGGTCGTGCTCGACGCCGGCCGGCGTCAGCAGCGTCACGTACTGCGTCCAGGGGAACGTCTTGCCGCCGATCGTCGAGGCGCAGCGGGCCTCGTGCAGCGCCAGCACGATCGCCGCCGCATTGTGGCGGTGCAGGCGCTGCGCTTCTCCCGGCCGCACCGCGTTGAGGGTCAGCGTCATCGACGGCAGGCAGGTGCCGAGCCTTTCGGTGCGCTCGCTCGCCATGAACAGCGCGCGTCCCGGCGTATCCGGCCCCATCGGCCGATCGTAGAGCGTGCGCAGCTCACGGGCGATATCGCCGGCGCGGTAATGGGTGGCCTCGATGGGCGCACGCGCCGCGACTTCGGGGCGCACACCTTCGAAGGCCAGGGTCGGCTCGTCGGTCGCGACCCACAGGATGGCATCTTCGTGCGCCTGCCATGTCGTGGTGGCGCCGCCCGGCAGGGCGAACATGTCCTTCTCGCGCCATTCGAGCGTTTCTTCGCCGCGCTTCAGCGTTCCTCTGCCGCGCAAGACCGCCCACATCTCGCCGCTCGCGGCAAAGGTGTAGTCGAGCCGCTCGCCCTTCCGCACGCGGGCGTAGCGCGCCAGCATGAACGGTGTCGTCGCGGCATAGTCGGTGCCGAGCGCCCCGGCGAGATCCAGCGGCGTGAAGCCGGTCGGCGCATCATCGGCAAAGGCACGTGCCATCTCCGCGACGAAGGCCTGCGGCTCGACGGGCGGGCGCTTGATGTTGAACCCCTTTTCGACCGGCACATAGCGGGCGCGTTCGGCGTGGATCGACATGGCGGGTCCTCCTGCTCGATGGTCTGCGCCGGCTCAGCTCAGAGCGCCATGAAGCCGCCGTCGGTGCACAGGACGTGCCCGACGACGAACGAGGCGGCATCGGAGGCGAGCCAGACGACGGCCTCCGCGACTTCCTCGGGTCGGCCCATGCGCCGTAGGGGCAGGCCGGCCGCGACCGCGCTCATGTCCATGATCCTGGACGCCAGCATCATGTCGGTGACCACGCGCCCCGGAGCCACGGCATTGATGCGGATGCCTTTCTCCGCGTACTCCATCGCGGCGGAACGGGTCAGCGAGACGAGGGCCGCCTTGGAGGCCGAGTAGAGAGCAAGACCGGGGTTCGGATTGCGCAAGCCGCTTACCGAGGTATTGACGACGATGGCGCCGCCGCCTTGCTGCGCCATGATGCGGACCTGGTGCTGCAGCGACAGATAGACCGATCTGACATTGGTATCGAACACGCGGTCGTAGAGCGCCGGGTCCTGCTCTGCCAGCGGTGCACGCGGCTCCTGGTAGCCGGCGTTGTTGAAGGCGACGTCGAGACGGCCATGCTCCGCGAGGATCGTGCGGTGCAGGCCGGCGAGGTCGTCCGGCTTTGTGACGTCGGCCGGGATGAAGCGGCCGCTGCCGCCGATCTCGACCAGCGCGGCGAGGGCCTTCTCACCCTCGCTCTGCCGGCGGCCCGCCATCACGACCCGCGCGCCGCGGCATGCGAAGGCGAGGGCGGCGGCGCGCCCGATCCCGGTGGCGCCGCCGGTGACGAGGACGACCTTGTCCTTAAAGTCCTGCATCGGCCGCTCCGGCAGGCGGGGCCACCTGCGCGCGCTCGACGATGGCCCGCTGGTCGAGGCCGGCCGGCAGGTTGCCATAGGCGGCGCCGCCATCGTCACCCAGGCGCGTCGCGCAGAAGGCGTCGGCCACGGCGTGGGGCGAATGGCGGATGAGCAGGCTCGCCTGCAGCGTGACGGCCATTTTCTCGACGATGCGGCGTGCCCGCGCTTCGTGCTCGTCCGGCCGGCGCAACTCGGCCTGCAGACGGTCGATCGCCCGGTCGAGGTGCCGGTCGCCGCCCTTGGCCGCCCGCACCTCGTCGAGGAAGGTTGGCACGCTCTGCGGCGACCGGGCGGCGGCGCGCAGGACGTCGAGCGCGATGATGTTGCCGCTGCCCTCCCAGATGCCGTTGAGCGGCGCCTCGCGATAGAGCCGTGCCATCGGGCCTTCCTCGACGAAGCCGTTGCCGCCATGGCATTCGAGCGCTTCGTGCACGACGCCGACGACGCGCTTGCAGTTCCAGTACTTGCCGACCGGCGTGCCGATGCGCACCAGCATCGCTGCGGTGGTGTCGCCGGCCTGCTCGTCGTCGACCGCGCGCGCCAGCCGGAAGGCGAGCAAGGTCGCCGCTTCGACCTCCAGCGCGAGGTCGGCGATCACGTTCCGCATGAGCGGCTGGTCGATCAGGGATCTCTGGAACGCCCGCCGCCCGGTCGCGTGGTGGATGGCTTCGGAGAGGGCGCGGCGCATCAGGCCGGCGGAGCCGATGGCGAAGTCCAGCCGCGTCAGATGGGTCATGGCGAGGGCCGCCTTGATGCCCTGTCCTTCTTCACCGATCAGCCAGCCGAGAGCGCCACGGTACTCGATCTCGCTGGAGGCATTCGACTTGTTGCCGCACTTGTCCTTGAGGCGCTGGATCAGCAGGCGATTGCGCGAACCGTCGGGCAGCCATCCGGGCAGCAGGAAGCAGCACAGCCCCCGATCGGTGTGGGCGAGCGTGACGAAGACGTCGCTGTGAGGCACCGAGAAGAACCACTTGTGGCCATCGATCAGGTAGGCCTCGCCCGGCCCTCGCCGCGCCGTGGCGGGACGGGCGGTGGTCTGCGTCGCGCGCAGGTCCGATCCCGCCTGCTTCTCGGTCAGGGTCATGCCGACCGTGCCGCCGGTCTTGCGTTGCATGGGGGCAGCCGCCGCGTCGTAGCGGGTCGAGAGGATGAAAGGCTCCCAGATGGCGGCCAGATCGGGCTGCAGGCGTAACGCGGGGACAGCCGAATAGGTCATGCCCAAGGGGCAGCAGATGCCGTTCTCGCCCTGGTTCCAGAGGTAGGACAGGATGCCCCGGGCGACGTGCGCACCGGGCTCCTTGGCCGTCCAGGACAGCGCATGCGTGCCGTGGCCGACCGCCAGCGACATCAGCTCGTGCCACGCGGGATGGAAGTCGACCTGGTCGATCCGGTTGCCGAAGCGGTCGTGGCTCCTGAGCTCGGGCAGGTTGCGGTTGGCGTCGCGCGCGAGCCTGGCGACGCGCGCGCTCGGGACCGTTGCGCCGGCCTCGGCCAGCAGCCCATCGGCCCATCCAATCTTCTCGCGGCCGGCGATCTCGGTCAGCAGGCGATCGCCGGTGAAGGCATTGTGGCCGGTGAGCGGCGTCGCCTGGTTCATCACCTCGTGCGTGGCGTAGCCGTCCGACGGCAGGGATGGAAAGCGGGCGAACGGGCCCGCACCGATGGTCGCCGCATGGTCGTTCATCGCGTTCCCTCCGGGGCGCCGACGCTGGCGCGCAGGCAGAACTGGCTGATCTGCTCGACGAGATGTCGATCCGCGCGTGGACCCGTGCCTTTGGCGGGGGCCAGCGGCCCGACGAGCGCCTCCATGAAGGCGCCGACGATGCATGCCGCGGCTACCGCGGGATCGAGCTGCGGGAAGGCGCCACGCATGATGCCCTCACGCAGGATTCGCTCGAAGCAGAGTGCCAGCTGCGCCCGATACTCGAGACGCACGGCCTCGACTTCCGGGTCGACCGGTTCGGCAATAAGCGCGTAGGCCAGCCGGCGGCCGCGCAAGGCACGGCTCGCGAAGGTGCGGATGGCGGACTGAAGCTTCTCGACCGGGGAGCCGTCGGCGTCGGCAACCGCCTTCGTGATGGCGACCTCGCGCGTCGAGACCGTCGCCACGATCTCCGCGCACAACTCGGCCTTCGAGGACCAATAGCGATAGACGGTCCCCGTCGCCACGCCGGCCTTGGTCGCGACGTGGTCCACCTGGGCGGCAGACCAGCCGCCGTCGGCGACGAGGTCGCGCGCCGCCTTCAGGATGCGCGCACGCTTGTCTGCCAGCCGCTGGCTCGCCCTGTCTGTCCGCCGGTAGACCATGCCCCTTCGCCCCGCACCAAAGAATGAACTATGGTTCAATCAAAGACTGAACCTCAGTTCACCTCTTGATGTCAAGGCATCGATGCCTTCATGGTGAGCACAGGCAGACGCTTCGCATCTTGCCGGGTCGAACCATGAAGGCATCACACGGGCTGCCCGTGCGCCACTTCATGGTTCGACAAGCTCACCATGAAGCTCTTTCTATCCTTGAACCGTCCTTGCCCACAGGTCCGGGATCAGACCGCTCGGCACAAGTTTCGAGCTGGGTTCGTCGGACAGACATTCGAACCCCCTCTTGGCTGTATTCCATTTCGTAAACAGGGGGAAACGAATCCCTTCGTGATGACGGTAGGCAATCACGATTTCATTCATGTTGGTCGTCTTCCCGGGCGGCGGACCTGATGGTGGCGGCGGCGGCGAGAACGACCCCGGCGGCTTCTCATTCACGTTGCTCGTGTTCGAGGGCGGCTGTGGCTTCGGCGGCTCCGGCGGCTTCGGCAGGATCGATGTGTAGTTCAGCGCGTTCTGGTGGCGCGGCAGATCGGGGCCGGTCGGCACGCCATTCTCCGGCACCTGCTTCATCCCGTATCGGAACTTGGGCTGCGCCCCGTCCGGGGCGATATTGTGCAGGCCCGCCCCGATGTCACCCGCTTCCGCGAGCTTGATGCGCGACATCCGTTTGCGCAATTCGGCCACCCGGCTGTAGAGGAGAGGCTGCTGCGTGCGCGCCTGTTTTGCCCCCGTGTTGAGCGAATGGAAGAGCGCCATGTCTTGCGGCTTCGCCATCGGCATGAAGATGGTGATGTAGCTTGCAAGGTCTGCGTGCTTCCACCTCAACTGGTCCGTGATCTTCGGAATGATCGGCGTACAGAGCGAGCCGCTCAAATCATGGAGTCCGTGCTTGTACTTCTGCCTCTCGCCGTGATCCATGCCGAAGTTGTATGGCTTCAGGCGTTGCTTGAGGCTGTCCATGCCGGTTCGGTACCGCTCGCTCGGGTATAGCTGCTTCTCGACATCGCCATGGCGCGCTCCGAACGCGAATTCACCGGTCTTTCCGTTGTAGTCGCCATACGTCTGCGAGACAGGGCCTTGCCGGACGGTCATGCGCCCCTCTCTGAACGCCACCAGGAAGGTGTCGCGGCGCTCCCAGGCCTTGTAGAAGTCCCACCAGTCGTTGATCAGCTTCAGCGTCGCGCTCTCCTCCCACCGGTTGAAGGCGATGCCGCTGAGCAGTCTCAACCTCAGCTTCTCTCTCGAGATTTCCAGTGACATGTTGCCCTCCGTTGCAGGTGCGAATGACGGCATTCACGGGGCTGGTCTGCCGGCCCGACGCTCCGGCAGGAGGCCGTGTCGCGAAGCCTCGCGCCCATCAGGAGACGGCCGAGAGGGCCTTCATGTCTTGACAGGGTGCTGAAATCCGGCTGAGTTTTCGATGAAACTGCCTGTCGCGGGGGAGAGTTCATGGGGTCCGGCGGGCCTAAGGCGGTCTACCAGTTTGACCGCTTTGTTCTCGACCTCGGGCGTGGTGCCCTGCTGGCGGGTGGGGAGGAGTGCGCTCTTCGGCCCAAATCGTTCGCATTGCTGAAATATTTCGTCGAGAACGCCGGGCGTCTGATTGGCCGAGACGAGATCATGCAGGCGGTATGGCCTGGCGTCTTCGTGACTGAGGACAGCATCGCCCAGTGCGTCATGGAGATTCGCCGGGCGCTGGGCGATGAGGAGCAGAGGCTGCTGCGAACGCTGCCACGGCGCGGTTTCCTGTTCGCCACCGGCCGGTCGGCCGCCGAAGCCTCGGCCGCGCGTGGACCGCTGGCGCCAGGCCCCGATCCGGCCGAGGCGCTGCCGCGCCCACCGACCGGACGGCCCATGGTGGTGGTGTTTCCGTTCGAAAGCATCGACAGCAATCCGGAGCGGGCGTACTTCGCCGACGGGCTCACGGCCGACCTCGTCACCGACATGACGCGGTTCCAGTCCCTGCACGTCGTCAGCCCGCGCCGCCAGGCCTTGCGTTCCTCGTCGGCATTGTCGTCGGAGACGGGCTGGGCGGGGCCGCAGCCGCCGGCCGATGCCAACTATCTGGTCAACGGCAGCGTGCGCCTCTCCGGAGAGGCCATTCGTGTCACGGCCCAGCTCGGCGACGCACAAAGCGGCGCCGGCCTGTGGGCCGACCGCTTCGACCGGCGGCTCGACGATCTGTTCTCGGTCCAGGAGGAGGTGGCGGACCGCCTCGCCGCGCATCTCGTATCGCAGGTCGAGCACGAAGGAATCCGTCGCTCGCGGCGCCGTCCCCCGGCGAGCCTGGACGCCTACGACTTGTGCCTGCGCGGCCGGGAGCTGCATGGCCGGGCGACCGAGGCCGATACCCTGGCCGCGCGCGCCATTTTCGATCAGGCGATCGCCGCCGACCCCGAATACGCACCGGCGTATGCCTGGCAGGCCTACACCGTGCAACGCGGATACACCCATCTCTGGGGCGAGCCGCGCGGCCGTGCGGCGGCGATCCAGGCTCTGCAGCTCGCCCGCCGCGCCGTCGAGCTCGAGCCGGACTCCGCTCAATGCCTTGGCCGCCTGGCCTTCGTCCTGCTGTTGAACGAAGGCTGGGACGAGGCGCTGGAGACCGCGCGCGCCGCCGTGACAGCCAATCCGTGCGACGTGGAAACCCGCTACAACTGTGCCGACGTCCTGGCGCATGCCGGGGATCCGGTTGCGGCCGTGCCCGAATTCCGCCTTGCGATCTCGCTCGACCCATTCCATCGGCCGGCACTGCGGGCGTTGCTCGGCCGCGCGCTGCTGCTCAGCGGCCATCCGGAGGAAGCGTTTGCAGAACTGCGGCATGCCGCGGCACGTCTGCCGAACTACGGGCCCGGCCTGCAGATGCTGGTTGTCGCGGCGGCTGAAACCGGGCGGATGGAGGAAGCCCGTGTGGCGCTGCGCCAGCTTCTGAGCCTCGCCCCCTACGAGACGACGCGACGGATCAAGGACACCTGGTTCTTCCGCGATCCGCTGGTCGTTGAACGATTCGGTGCGGCCATCGATTCAGTGGGATCGCCCGGCTGAAGGCATGGATTGTCGCCCGTGAGCGCGGCCACGCGCCCTGTCAGCGTAGCCCCATGCAGCAGCGCCCGCCCCGACGCCAGAGGTTCGTGTTGCCGTTGTGCCTTCGTGCAGCTTTGGCACGCGATGACGTCCGGTGCGCGGCCTCACGCCTGCAGCAATATGGGCAGCGCCTGCGTGTAGGCGACTTCCGCCCGGGTCTTGAGCTCCGGCAGGGTGCAGCTGCCGATCGGATGCTGCACCCTCGCGAAGGGGTAGTCGGGCAGGCCCAGCACGCGGGCGATGTTTCTCGCCGTCACTTCGAACGGCGTCGTGCAGATCACCAGCGCCCGCTTGCCGAGCTGCTCAAAGCTGATTCCGTCGTGCAGACTGCACGTTGAGCAGGAGCCTCAATCTCCCAGGCCGGTGATCAGGAAGTCGACGTCCTGCGCCAGGTCGACCAGTGTGTTGGCCGGTGCCGGCGCGCTGGCGTTGGCCTTCGACCGCAGCATGCGAACGCTGCAGCCGTGACGCTCCGTGAAGAGCGCCGCGACCTCGCGCAACATCTCCTCGGCATTGAGCTTGTTGTTCTCGAGGATGCCGATCCGCGTCCCTTCGAGGCCGGCGAGCGCCGGTGCGCGAAAGGCCTGGCGCTTGGGCGTGGTGGACATCGGCGAATAGAGCTGCATGGGACCGGACTCCTCTCTCTCACGTCTGTTGGCTGTCGCTGCGGACAATGATGGCCGCGTGCTGGATGAGCGACCCGCGGCCGCGGCTCCATGACGGAATGAAGCACGAATGGCCGCCGGCATCGCCGCCGCCCATGGTGATCAGGATATCGTCGGGGCGCAGCCCGCGGTGCACGAAGCCCGGCTCGACCAGCCCATGCGCGTTGCCGCCGTGCTGCTTGTCATATTCGCTGTCGCGGTACTTGCCGACGCCTTTCATGCCGTCGGCCGGGCGCCTGGCGTGGGTGAAGAGAAAGGCTTGCGCCCGCTCGCGCGTCCAGGCGGCGTCGGCCAGGATGCGCATGTGCTCGGGCGCCAGGATCACCACGCTCTGGCCCAGCGTGATGCAGCCATAGTTGGCCATGGCGTCGGCCACCGAGGCCAGGATCTGCTCCGGTGTGTTGCCGCCGTGGTTCTCGACATTGCAGAAGCCGCCGCCGGCGAAAACCGTGACGCTCGAGGCGCCCTTGGCATAGCCCTGCGCTTCGCAGAGCAGCGGCCAGGGATTGCCGCGGCTACGCTCGGCGATGCAGAAGCTGTACTTGCCGGGGTTGCCTTGCGTGGACTTGTCCGAGATGCCGGGCAGCATCTGGAAGACGTTGCGCAGGATCAGCCGCACGGCGCGGCCGATCGTGGCATTGGCGCGATTGCCCGGGCCGAACAGGTTGACGTCGGCGTTCATGCCGATCTCGTCGGCACAGGGGCCGCTGACGATGAGCAACGGCGCCGAGCCGCCCGTGCTGGCGGTCGAGCCGTGGAAATTGAAATCCGGACGGTCCATGGCCTCGAAGGCCGCGACCAGCACCGGAAAGTACTCCGGCAGGCAGCCGGCCATCACGGCATTGACCGCGGCGGCATGCAGCGAGAGCTCCAGCTCCGTCGCGGGATGGCGGGCGACCACGGTCTCGGCCGGCCGCTGGTCGGCCGCCAGCATCGCCTTCACGCGATCGACCTGCGGCGGCACGACGGGCAGGCCGTCGGTCCAGCCCTGCTCGTAGCAGAAGTCCATGGCGGCAAACAGGTCGTCCGGCACCTCGTGGATGCGGGGTGAAACTGCCGCCATGCGTGAGCTCCGTCCGTCCTGGTGAGGCCTCGGGCCCATTCTACTCCATCTTGATGCCGAGCTGCTTGATCAGGTTCTGATAGGTGCGCACCTCACCCGGCAGCATCGTGGCGAACGCTGCGGGGCTGTTGAGGACGACCTCCGAACCGTCGCTGCTGAGCGTCGTGCGAAAAGCAGGATCTTTCAGGGCATGCTGCAGCGTCGCGTACAGCTGGTCGATGATGGCCGGCGGCGTCCCGGCCGGCGCTGCCAGCGCCAGCCCCGCATCGAGGGCGAAGCCGTCGGGCATCGCCTCCAGGAGGGTGGGGACGTCGGGCATGACCGGCGATCGCTTCTCGGATGTCACCGCCAGCGGCCGCAGCGCGCCCTGCTGCGCCAGGCGCATCGCCGTCGGCATCGTCGGGAAACCGACATCGACCTGGTTGCCCAGCAGTCCCCGAACGATGTCCGGTGCACCCTTGTACGGGACGTGAACATAGTCGATGCCGGTGGCCAGCCGGAATGCCTCGGCAGAGAGATGGGCCAGGCTCGCGACGCCGCCGGAGCCATAGTTGAGCTTCCCGGGGCTGGCCTTGGCCAGGGCAATGAACTCCGTGACGGTTTTAGCGGGAGACGAGGGCGGGACGACCATGAGCGAGGGGAGCCGGGAGATGACCGTGATCGGGGCGAAATCCTTCAGCGGGTCGTACCTGACCTTCGGATACACGAAGGGACCGAAGACGTGCCCCCCGGTCATGAGCATCAGCGTGTAGCCGTCGGGCGCCGCCCGCGCCACCGCCTCGGCGCCGATGTTGCCGCCGGCGCCGGGCTTGTTGTCGACGATGAACTGCTGGCCCAGGCCCGCCGTGAGGCGTTCGGCGACGTGGCGGGCCGCGACGTCGGGCGCGCTGCCGGCGATGTAGGGAACGACGATCTTCACCGGCCGATCCGGATACTGGGCGTGGGCGGCGCCCGCCACGAGCGTAGCGGCTGCGAGAGCGATGAGGGTGGGCCAGCGCATGTCTGCTATCTTCGTCGATGGTCAGCAACCTGTCCAACCTGGGCTCGGAGTCCACCCGATGCGCTACGGCTTCTACCTCCCCACGCGCGGTCCCACCGCCACGCGCGAAGGCGTCCTCACCCTGGCACGTGAAGGCGAGCGCCTGGGGCTGCATTCCGCCATGATCGCGGACCACATCGTCTTCCCGGTGGAAAGCACGTCGGCCTATCCCTACACCCTGGACCGCAAGCATCCCAGTGGCGGCGATGCGCTGGAAACCTTCTCCATCCTCGGCGTGGTGGCCGGCGCGACGGAGAGGCTGCGGCTGGTCACGTCCGTGCTGGTGTTGCCCTATCGCAACCCGGTGCTCACGGCGAAGATGGTGGCCTCGCTGGATGTCCTGTCCGGCGGCCGCGTCACGCTGGGCGTCGGCGTCGGCTGGCTGAAGGAAGAATTCGAGGCACTGGACAGCCCCGAGTTCGCCAAGCGCGGCGCCGTCACCGACGAGTGGATCGCGATCTTCAAGCAGCTCTGGACCGTCTCGCCCGCCAGCTTCACCGGCCGGTTCTACAGCTATGCCGACATCCGCGCCGAACCCCTTCCAGTGCAGAAGCCGCATCCCCCCATCTGGGTCGGCGGCCACTCCGCGGCCGCGCTGCGCCGCACCGCGCGGCACGGCAATGGCTGGCATCCTGTCGGCGCCATTGCCGCCTCGCCGCTGCCGCCCCAGGAAATGCGGACGCATCTGGAGACGCTCAAGCGGTTGACGGAAGGGGAGG
>Ga0187894_10003861_pt1 | contig 16500 bp, 19 predicted proteins | sample GBC1701081metaG_FD_136650 | JGI IMG/M metagenome (GOLD analysis project Ga0187894, IMG submission 136650) | White microbial mat communities from a lava cave in the Kipuka Kanohina Cave System on the Island of Hawaii, USA - GBC170108-1 metaG ... | reverse complement strand
TTGATTTGCCTTCGCGTTCAGTGCGCTGTAGCTGAGTTTCTCTTCCTCATAAACCAGTGCCGTCGCGCCGGGTGTCCGCTTCACTTGTGCTTCAAACAGTTCCGGCAGCGTCGTCTGATGACTTGCAGCCAATCGTTCGCCGCGCGTCATCCCCATCACTTCCGAGAGTTCCGCCGGGGCGAGCATCGCCAACTCGCCAAGACGACCACCGGGATTCGAGAGCATACCGTCGAGCAACGTCGCCAGGTGACTCAGCATTCGCTCGCTGGTGGAGCGAGCAAAACGAGTTTCGTCATACTCCAGCTTCAGCAACAACTGGCTGCCCCCATACGCGTTCAACACGAGCGGATAATTCGTTTGTTCGACAAGCCGGAACTTTCGGTTTTTCCACTTCGCACCTTGCGATTGCAGAGCATGGTTAATATGGTCGTTCTCATAGATCACAATGCTCTCAAACAATGGTGTTCGCCGCGGAACTTCGGACCACTCCATGATCTTCGTTAGCGGAGTGTGCTCATACTGCCGCACTGCCACTTGAGCGGCTCGCAGTCGCCGCAACCATGGCTGTAACAACTCCTCGGCAGAGACGCGAACGCGCACTGGCAGCGTGTTAATAAAAAGCCCGATCATCGAGCCGGCGTCCGCAATCGAAGAATGGCGACACGCCCTTGTAGCGCCAAACACAACATCCCGTTCTCCGGTGTAGCGACTCAACAATAGTGCCCAGCTTCCCTGCACTAAAGTGTTGAGGGTTACTCCCGCACTTTCAGCAAAGTCTGTCATTGCCTTTGTGAGGGGTTCAGAAAGGCGTGTTTCAGCGGTGGCGTGATGAGTTCTTTCCCCTGCCTTCAGCGAGCGGCTCTCGCCGAAGTCGATAAATGCCGGTGCGGCAAAGCCGCGGAGCTCCTCACGCCAAAAGTTTTCGGCACTCGCCAGGTCGTAGTGCTTTAACCAGCGGATATAGTCACCATACGGCCGCGGTTGTTCTAACTCGAGATTCGCTCCCTCACAGTAGGCGTCGTACAAAGAAAAGATCTCTTTCAACACCAGCCGCCGGCTTCGACCATCCATAAGCGCGTGATGAGAGGTCCAGACCATCTCGTAATGTGCCTGGGCGAGGCGAAAGAGGGCGATGCGGATCAACGGCGCGTCGGTAGGGTCGAAGCCGCGCTGCTGATCGTTTGCGAGATATCTGGTTAGAGAAACTTCCTGTTCGCGCGGTGGCACTGCGCGCCAATCTTCTTTCGTGATGACGAGGTTGACACGCGCATGAACGCGTTGGGACGGTGGCGCAGCAAAGATGTGGAAACTCGTTCTGAAGATAGGGTGCCGGTTGACGACGTCCAGCCAGGCTTTTTCCAGTGCCGTGACGTTCACATCTTCCAAGAGCGAACAGATCATCTGTTGGATGTATGTTCCAGAACCCTGATCGGACCCGTGAATCAGCATCCCCAGCTGGGTGGGTGATAAATCGTATTCGTCTTCGACCGCTTGTAGCTGGTTCTCTGGGATCATGCCTTGGAACGAGTTAAAACACCCAAGCTCTTGAGTTGGGCTTCTAATTTAAGTGATCAATCGCCCGTTTAGTTACTATATGCGCAAACCCCTTGAAATCCTTGTAAAAAGACGTATTGGTTCAGTTTGAATACGCCGAAGGCGTTGGCCAATTTCAGCCCAGGGTTCGAACTTGCGAGAACCCTGGGATCAGAAATGAGAGGTGGATTAACCCTGCAAGGGTTTGTCCCGGAAGAAACCCTTGCAGGGTTGAGGCCTTCTTTTATGCTCGGTCCCAGGGTTGTCGCGCTGCTCCAACCCTGGGCTGAAACTGGCCAACGCCTTCGGCGTATTCAAACTGAAGCAGTACCTAAAAGAGGGCTGGAGGCCTCAAATTATCAGACGTGATAGTATTCGATACCTCGTCGAGGCGCTATGAATGCTCAGCAGAAAGGTGAATGGCCGTGAATACTGATGAACAAGAAGACAACAGGATTTACAAAGTGGTCATGAATCACGAGGAACAATATTCAATTTGGCCGGCCGATCGAGAAAACGCGTTAGGCTGGACCGACGTCGGGAAAACTGGAACCAAGGCTGAGTGTCTGGAATACATCAAGGAAGTTTGGACTGACATGAGGCCTTTGAGCTTGAGGAAAAAGATGGAGGAGGCGGCTAAAGAAAACTGAACGGTGTCTTCTTCTGATCCGATGACATCGATGATGAGAAGCCACTGAACACCGCGCCCAATCGCGATTTGAGGATCAGTCCCAAATCGGCGCCAGCCTTCATATGCCAGAAACGAACAACCTTTGGTCCGCTTTTCGTTTCGTAGGCAACGGCTCCTGCAAAACTAATTATCTCTGCGTGAAGCCGGGGCATTCTGATCCAGCAAACGAAGCATGTGCAGTCCGCGCGCCAGATCCGGTTCACGAGTGTTCGCGAAATAGTCAAGCTGAAACCTATTCTGAAGGCCTATATTCATGCAGCCATTGAAGTCGAAAAGGCCGGTTTGAAAGTTAAGTTTAAGAAGACTTCGGAATTCGACGAAAAAATTCAGGCCGCAAATTCTCAATGGAAAGGGATTGAATGATCAGTAATGCAAACACGTACGGTCTTCCGCTGGATTCACATCGTCTTTGCGATTCCGATAGTCGGTTACGTTTATAGTCCGTTTAAAGAACTTCCAAACTACGCCCCCATTGTTCGGTTCATTGCGATTCCTATTATTGTCCTGACGGGACTCTGGATGTGGAAAGGCCACGTCGTGCGACGCCTTATTTTCAAAACCGCAAAGAAATGAAAATTTCCAAGACTCCATTCAAACGGCTAATCGCCTTCGCTATGCGCGCCGCAAGGCGCCTCAATGTAGTTGTGCTCGCTGTTATTAGTCAGCCGAAGGAATGCTTCTTCAAGGCTTTCTTGAATCGGGGTCAGTTCGTAGACGCTGATCCCGTGAGAGACTAACAGGGCATTCACCGCAGGAATTCGCTCAGCCTCCGCATCAATCCGCAAAAAAGCAGCGCCATTTTGGCTAACCGCCACGCCGGGTTCTTTTGTTAGCAACTCACTGGCAACCGACAAGTTGTCCACTCGCACTTTGAATCGGTTTGTGGGTGCTAGCAGTGCGTCCGGACCGCCTTCGTAAAGCAACCGCCCGTCGTGAATGATCCCAATCCGATTGCACAACTGCTCAACCTCAGTGAGCAAATGGCTCGACATCAATACAGTCAACTGGAATTCATCTCGCAGGCGCCGGATCAGTTTTCGTGTTTCCTGTATGCCTTGCGGATCGAGACCGTTCGTTGGCTCGTCGAGAATGATCAGTTCCGGCGTTGGCAAAAGCGCCTGCGCGATTCCCAAACGCTGACGCATGCCATACGAATAGACGCGCACCGGATCTCGGGCGCGGTCGCGCAGATCGACGATTTCGAGGACTTCATCAATGCGTTTTGCTTGAACTCCTCCAGACAACGAAGCGAGCAGTTGCAAGTTCCTGCGGCCCGAGAAGTTTTCGTAAAACGCCGGCGTCTCGATGATCGCGCCGATCCGCGAGCGCGCGCGTAAGTACTCCCAGCCCGAAGTACGCATCGGAAACTTGATTACGCCAGAGGTGGGCCTTACCAGACCCAGCAACATTCTCAGCGTAGTTGACTTCCCTGCGCCGTTTGGACCAAGAAAACCGTAGATGTCACCCCATTCAACACGCATCGTCAGCCGGTCAACCGCCGTCCGCTTGCCGAACCGTTTCGTCAAGTCTTCGGTCTGAAGCGCTGTTTCTGTTGTGCTCATCAAAAGCCTACTTCCGCCAGCAGCGGCCAGTGGTCCATTCGTCCGACCGCCGCGTTGCGCAAAACTTCGACTCGTCCAACGTGTGCGAGTTGAGCCGGGCCAAAAACGTAATCGATGCGCCGATCGTTGATTGCGGTATCGCCGGCGTCGAGTCCCAGATCGCGAAAACTGCGCAGTATATGGCTATACGATTCACTGTCGTGTTTCAGGTTATCGGTATAAAGATTTGTCTCGTTTGCAGCTTTGAGCTCAAAGTTGAAATCGCCGGCAATAAAAACCCGCGACGACTGCGTCCTGGGCTGAACCCAATCCATCACGCGTTCCGTGTAGGCTCTTCGCCGCGCCGCATTGAACGCATCGGCGTGGGCGCTCAAAACCATCACTTCGGGTCTGTCAGGGCGAGATCGAAAGGAGGCTGCGAGAGCGTAACGAGCGCCGGCAGGAACCGGAGTAAATGTTGCACGCGTATCTTTAACCAATATTGCCTCGAAACGATCTCCACTTCCCTGCTGTGCAACTGCGCCGCGATACTTTCCCTGTAACAACTTCAGCAAAAGTTTCAATTGGGTGGCGCCCGTCAGTTCCTGCAAAGCAACCGCATCAGGATCTTCACGCAAGATCACTTCCGCAACGGCCGGCAAGTCCTTGTCATGCGCGCGTGTGTCGTCCTCGAGTTCGGCGTAACCGATGTTCCACGTAAGCAGTCGCAGTGAAACGGGTGTCTGACTCGTTGAGCGTGAATTATCGGATTCATGCGGCTGGGCAAAGCGAATCGCGCCCACGATCATGAGACAAAACAGAGCGATAAGTATCAGTTTCACCCACATCTCAGTTAACAATATCTTTTCGCTCAAAGATCACGACTGTCGCCAATAACAAACCGACGGTATACGCACCACAGACAAATGCGTAATGCCAGAAACTCTCCCACGGAATCTCAGGCTTGAAGACGTCGCGCCAGAACTCCATGTCAGTCGTAAAAAAATAGGGCCGCAAATGCTCAAAGAACTCCACTCGTCCGACGATGTAGAGAGTCAGGTAAGCGGCGATCGTCATCACGGTAGCTTGTACTGGTGAGTCGAAGACGACTGAGCAAAGAAGTGCGAGTGCGGCGACCACGAGCAGTGCCCACGTACCCGACAGTGCCGCGTAAGCGAAACGCATCAGCGCCTCATCGCGCATGATCTTTCCGGGCGCGTCGACGAGATTAAGTGGACCAGGATAAAGCTCCAGGTTGCCCCAGCCGACGAAAATCAGTCCCACAATCAGATTCAGGCCGATAAAGAAAGTGAGCAGCAGGCAGGCGTGGAATGCGGTTACCAGAAACTTCGTCAGCACGAGTGAGGCACGCGAAACAGGACGCGTGCAGATCATCCTGAGAGTTCCGGAGCGTGCCTCACCGGCGATCTGCGATCCGGCGCTCATGGAAACGAAAATGGGTAGCAACAAGGTAAAAGAAAACAGGACTGAGTAGAGCGCGAAAGTCAAACCGTTGAAGTATTGTTTCGACTCGTACGTATACTTGAACTGTTCAACGGCCTGCCCTCCCGTCTTGCGCGCCGCATAGGTATAGAACCCCCAGAGCATCAGCACGACGAATCCGATCAAGACTATGAATGACAGGTAAAAGCTCCTGGCCCGAAACAACTTTTCCAACTCTAATTTGAGTAGCGTAAACATACGGCTGAAATCCTGGTCGCGCGGGTTCAGAAAAAGTACAGACAGGTTAACGAACAATAATGGTTTAAGGTTTGTGTTTTTCCTCGTAGCAGCACTGTGGCTTCTATCGTTCTGAAGGTTTGGACATTATTCTTGTTGCAATCTTTTGGTTTGAAATTGCCGGCGACTGCGTCTACGCTACGCCGGGTATAGCCCCGGCATTTGAACCACGATCTAAGCGTCTTTCGCAGTCAGCGCATGATTTGAGGAGGTGAGCGATGGCCATCCGCAGAACTACGGTCCATCCCGTCGTCGGCAAAGTAGAATGGGAGACGGACAAACTCGAGTCCGGTAATTCAATCCGCCTGCTGAATAATTTCGAGAAGAACATCGGGCAGGTACTGGTGCCGCAGTTGGAAGGCATCAATGACGTTCGCACCGACGCCTTACAAAAAGCAGGCGCCAAGTTCAATGGCAAGCTGAAATTTTTCAAACCGGCACACGCGCAACTCCTGGCTGCCTTCGCGGAAATTGAAAAGGCCGGATTGAAAAAGCGTCTGATCTCCATTGCCGGTTCATTCAACGCTCGCCTGCAAAAAAGGAAAGGTGGCGGCTTCGTCCAGACTCCTTCTAATCATTCCTTCGGCACGGCTTTCGACATCAACTCCGACTTCAACCCACAGGGCAAGAAACCACCCGCCGTCGGTCAGCCGGGCTCAGTTCGTGAACTGGTACCGATCTTCGAGAAGCATGGATTCAGGTGGGGAGGCCTGTTTCCAACGCCCGACGGAATGCATTTCGAAATCACCAAAATTCTTGCGAGCGACACCGTAACGGTGCCGCGGCCCGTGGAGGTAAGGCTCAACGGAAATCCAGTTGGTGTACCGGGTATTCAGATTGAGGAGACTGTTTGGGTTGGCGTTAACGGCCTGATCACGTTGCTGGACAGTCCTGACGACAACGTGAAGGACGAAGTGATCGGTAGCGGAGAGAATCCGCCGACATTTACGATACGCGTCAATGATCGCGAGCTAACACTTGAGCGAATGGAAACACAAGGCATCGGTTTCGTTCGCTTCAACGACATCCAGCCGCTCTACAGCGTTCCCTTTACTTTCGTGCCGGGAGACAAACCACGCCTGGAACTCACCTCGTGAATGATTCACAAGTGTGTGCGCGTTTAAGGGTTGGAATTTGAACGAAGCGCCATACAGCTGCTGAGCTATCGCGGAAGAACATCCCGAACACCCTCCACAAACGATTCCAGCATGTTCAACCCCTTCTCAAATTCACCATGAAAATTATCACGCATCGCCTCAACTAGCGGATACTCGTTGCGCTCTCCGATTTGCGTCTCCAAGATCTTCATAACCGGTCCAATAGAGCGTTCAGTTAACAGTTGCCCCACATCGCGGCCGAGTAGCTTCGCACCGGCCAGGTTGTAATCAAACTCATCGGTAAGTAGATCGGTGGCATCTCCTTCCCAAAGCCGCTCCTCATTTCCCGCAGAAAGATAGTTCAAGATAAATGAGGCCTAAATCCTGCGCATCCTTTCGGTATTGGAAGCGCCGATCGTTCCAAGCAATCAGTTTCATCAGGGCCAGTCCAGGCAATGTGCAGATACTAATCTCAACATCATCCGCGAGACGCACAACGGATCGTATCTCGATAAGCTTCATCAAAACCCAGAGTAACCATCTCCGTTTCGTCATCGGGCCAGGTGATTAGGCCATCCTTCGCGATCGCGCCGAACGGCACGATGTCGATTTGAACCCGATCTAGATACGTGAGACGTTGTTGCTGGTTCTTATCGGGTTTGAACTTTCCCGTCTCAATCAATGAGGTTTGGAGTTGCTCGAATTGCTGCCAGTTCTCGACTTGAATACCGCAATCGATGTCTTCGGTGGCCCGTTTGACTTCGAATCAAAAGGTCGCAGGTTCGAGTCCTGCCGGGGCACCAGAGTTTTCAACAACTTACAGCCGGTTGAAAAGATGAGAGCTTTTCGCTTGTGACAAACTTGCGACAATGCTTTTGTCGATACTCTGACAAGACGATAATCGCTCCACGCTTCCCTTGATCGGTGGCATGAATGTAACGCATCGTCGTCACAATTGACGCGTGCCCCATCAGCTCCTTAATCTTCACCACGTCCACGCCAGCGTCGGCTAACCGAGTGCCGAACGTATGACGTAGATCGTGAAACCTGAAATCCGTGATACTTGCTTCACGGCAAGCAGCGGAAAAAGATTTCTTGACATCGGTGTACCGCGTTCCGGTGTCAGGATTGACAAAAACGTACTCCGCATCGCTTGAAGTCTCGCGTAGTTCCGACAGCGCTGTCCGCACGATCGGTTCCATTGGAACAGAACGATCTTTGTTAGTCTTTGTCTCCGTAAAATTGATGGTGTTGAGATTGAAATCTACGTTAGACCAACCGATGCCGGTCTCCGCGTTCTACCATAGCGTGTAGTTGATTTCATTCGTTCAATTTTGAACTCCTCGATCATCTGATGATCGATGTCGCTCAAGTTCTTGTTTCCGAAGTGACGACAGAAAACTTTTGCATGAAAGTCGTCGTCACTGCTGGAACGTTTGTTCGCCCTGGCCCACGGTAAATACGTGTTCTGCACGAACTCGGTGAAGGGTCTGCTTGCCGAGAGTTTGCCATACTTGCGTTCATAGACCATGCTCTTGATCTTTGTCTCGGCTCGTTCGGCTTGCGCCTTTGTCCGGGCTTCCGGTATTGCCCCTCGGTACCTCAGTCTGCGGATCATGAAATCGTAGTAATAACGTGTTCCGCGTTTTCGGATTGTCATCCGGTTGCTCCTTTCCGGTTGCAGCCGCCAGGAGCGGGCGCTACTTTACCATGTATCGCCCTAATTCCGCGTTTCTTTTCACGCTTACGATCGGCTTCCGCCAACATCCAATTATGAATCGCAGTCGGATCAAATCTCACGAGATCGCCCGCGATAAGGAACGGGATGTAATCGCGCTCAACCCATCCGTAGATTGTGCTCTCACTCACTTGGAGACGCTGGGCCAGTTGCGCAACAGTTAGATAGCTGGGCTCACTCTCAACAGTCGATACAGAAGACATACGACGTACTCCCCGAGTATTGGTCTAGGCTCTGGAACTTTTCTGACGTGGTCCGTACGTGCAAATTCCGGTGAGTACGAGACGGTCTTGTTTGAAGCAGGGGCACCCTATTAGTCGTGGTGGATAGGGTGTTCGTTAGCTCGAAAAGATCGAGCGCCGGTTCTCGCTCACGCTCTGTGATCCCGGCACTTGCTGTGCCAGAACTCGGTCTATGCGCGTGGTCCTACTAACATTCTTCAATCAACGAGATGTGGTGATTGAGCTTGCACAGCAGCAACCATCTAAGCCGTGCTCTTGCTCGTTGCCATAGCCCACACCCAGCGCTGATTTATTCACCCTCGCTTTTCTATAACTCTGTCGTTTTGGCAGATCGTGACAAGTCACTCTCGGGTAAGGGGTTTTGTCCATTTTTCGTTTTGGCCGATTACTTTGCTGCCCGAACGCAACTCGGTCCATTGTTGGGCCAATGCGGTTGCCTCTTGAGTTCCCGCGTCTGGTAGTTTTGTCAGTTTTTGATTGGTATTCATAACAGCTTGTCCGGAAAGTAATTTAGACCCAATTGCTACCGTACGCGCGCGTATTGGATGTGACAAAACGCAAAGGGTAGTGATTTTCAACGACTCGTCACGGTGCACGTCGCTTCCACGGTCAATTCCAATTTTCGCTGCCGGTTCTGGAGATGAAAGGTCACACGATTAGCGGCGGCGGTGGCCCGACGAATGACGATGGCGCGACGGTTTACTACTCGCCGCGAAACCAACCAATCTTCGTGACAAGTTGAGGCGCTTTATAGCGAGTACGCGCTCGTCGAAGGACAGGCGCAGACAGCTTTTCCTTCGGCATCCGAGAACTGACAGGCCTGTCTGAATGTAAAAGTGTAAACCGCTGCGCGCGCAGACGTAAACGGATGTATACGCGCTGCGTGAACGCGACGGCCCGAACGCGGGGTGTCGTGTCACATTCCTTCAGGTGCGCAGCACCTTGTTTATGTTGTTCTCCTGTCTGAGAGCCCTTCGGTTTACTGAACGTGTGACTAGGCCTGTCTTATGTGAGCGATGCGGCGTCTAAGCATTGTGGATGAAACACGTGGTCTGGATTGTGGTGGATGGTCAGCGCGGCGAGTAAGTGGAGGTGAGGTCGTCCTAGTCAAAAGGGCTTTAAGAAATAACCAGAGCGTCTGCGAGGGCGCGGCCCCGTGTTGTCCGGTTTGTTGTTGGAATGTGTGCTTAATTCGTAGCCAGGAAGAGGTGTGAAATCGCTCATTCGAGAGCGCGTGCCGTTGCCGCGATTGCTAGTACAGGTGCAAGACCGGTTAAGTCTTTTAGTTGCAACACGAGCCTTTAAAATTTTCCGAAAAACCCTATTGCTTTCCGGGATCATGGGCGGTAATCTCGCGCCGCTTCCGGTTTCTCACCCACCTCCCAGGGTCACCGGGCTTTTGCTGGACACACTTCTAATAATCCGCCGCGCCGTGCCAGCGCCCCGGCCAGTACAGTTCGCAGCCTAGACGAACTGTTTAGAGCACCGTCAGCAACTGCAAGACAGCCAAGGTGATCTCGGTGATCAGGCTGCTGGTGGATTGTGAACTGCCGGGCGTTAACGGGATCGAGCTTGTGCGTCGGGCGCGACAACTGGCCCACCGTTCTCGCATACCGATCATGATGTTTTCGGCGAATCCCGTTGAAGCAGCGGCCCGCGATGCTGGAGCAGATGTGTTTTTGCAGAAGCCACAGGGCATTGGGTCACTCGTTGAAACCATTAGTCGATTACTTGCCGGACGCGAGCAAGAAGCGGATGGCACTTAAATTCTCGCAGTGGAAGATCCGTCTTGGTGAGAGACGTGGATCTTTCACCAGCAGGGCTACTCGCGACATTGGGCCGCGCAAAACGTCAGTCGCGAGTGGCTCTGCCGGGGGGATTTACATGATGAGATCCTCGCCCTCGCATGGAGAATGCCAAATGTCGGCACTCCCTTGGGGCAAGAGTCACTCGCGATGTGTGGGAGCGCAGCCCGTGGCGATGGCGGTCGCGAGTGACTCGGGGGGAATGTGACCACGGATCGCCCGGAGCACGTGGTTAACAGGGCCGACAGAACTCCCGTGCTGTCGGCCCGCAAGAAGATTAGACACTTGACAATGAGGGATGCGAGGCGGTGACAAACCAAGCATCCTTCACAACAGAGCCGCTCGTGCCCGTGGGTCGCGGGTGGCTCTGTAAAAGATTGCCACGCATATGAGAGGCCGTGGCGACAAGGGCCGACATGAATCGCCCAGGGTGTCGGCCCTCGAAATCGGCACTGTTTAAAGAGAAGTCCTACTCAATCTGAAGGTGGCAAAGCGATGAACTGGTTATTGTTGGGGCAAATGCTCTTTTTCAGGCCGAGGTTTTGTCTTACTGCCTCATCGACTTATGCGGAGCGCTCTTGCGGAGGCCTCGTAGTTGGTGCCAAACGATCCGTCGATAACGGCAGCGGCAAAAGTTGCTTGACGCTGGCCTCTGACAGAAGTAGGATTCCGGAACGTTCCAGAGCACCTCCCAAGAGTGGCCTCCCAAACCAAGTAAACACGTCTCTTTTTTAACCTCAGGTTTTCGGCCAAATACATAGGAGAAATCTGATGAAGAAAATACGGAAGGTGCTATATCGCTTTAGACTAATTACCAGTTTTCTGGCTCTTGTACTGCTCCTCGGGGCGCTAGTCGTAACGCCAGTAGGCGCTGACGACTCTATTGCCATTGAGGCAGGGGAAACTTGCGAAAACGGTTGCGTTGGCTGGGACGTAATAAACGGTTGTACCAGGTGTCAGCGTTGCTGCGTTAAGGATACCGGGGAGTGGAAGTGCTGGATAGTAGATAAGGGCTTGTGTCCTTGATCCGCATCATTACGAAGGTGTCTATAATCGTGAGCGACTCTTGGCCCCCTGAGAGCAGCATAGGCATGACCTAACAGGCACTTTGAGGCAGCAGGGGGCAACCATTGCAATCTGAATCTTGGACAAAGAAGCATGAAGCTAATAGCAATCTCGCTATTGTCTCTTTCGCTGCTTTCACCGCCGACTTTGGCCCAAACCAGCCAGGGGAGACGAGTTCAGTCTGAAAGCAGCGAAAGATCGGCAGTCAGCGACGCCGATTTGGCAGCGGCGCAGCGGCGGGAGTTTGCAATTTCGACTGTTATTTCCCTGGCGAAGGAAGCGACGTCCTTTAGCGATTTAGCGCTTCGTCCTCGCGTGTTGGCGCGGGCCGCGGATGTTCTGTGGGATGTAGATAACGTTAACGCCCGAGCACTATTCCTTCGCGCTTGGGAAGCTGCCGAAAAGGGCGACGCAGAAGAAGTGACCATCAAGACTAAAGATAATCCTCCGCCAATGGTAATTGGCCTGCGGCGGCTCGGCGGACATGATCTTCGCTCCGAAGTGCTTGGCCTGATGGCCAACAGGGATCGGAAACTAGCCGGCGAGTTCCTTGCAAAACTAAAAGACGAAAGCGAGCGTCAAGCATCAGAGTCCAACGACACACGATCGCCGGATGGTTGGTCGGTATCCGCAGATGAAGCAAAAAGATTTAACGTGGCCCGGCAACTCCTCAAAGAAGGTGAGATCCAAGCAGCACTGGAAATTGCCTCGCCCGCCTTGTATAACGTCAATGCCAAATCGATCGGTTTTCTCTCTGAGCTGCGCACAAAGGATGCAAAGGCAGCGGATCAAAGGTTTTCATTCCTGCTGAGTCGCGTCGCGCTCGATCCTTCTTCAGACGCCAACACAGTTTCAGGCTTGTCGTCGTATGTCTTTACGCCAGGGTTTTACGTCACGTTTAGGCCGGGTGGCTCAACGTGGACTGAACCGCAGCAAGTCATTGCACCTCCCGATTTAGCTGCAAGTCTTCGGGATCAATTCTTTCAGGTAGCGGCTAATATTCTGTTGCGGAGATTACCTGCTCCGGATCAGGACTTTAGTTCGGCAGGTCGCACAGGAACGATTTATGTGATCACGAGACTGCTTCCGTTGTTCGAGCAGTACGTGCCCGACACTGCTGTATCTCTTCGCGCATACCTAATCGAACTGACTGGCAGCTCTTCCGGACCGAGCGGGAGTGATAATCCTTTGTTAACTCAAGGCATAAGGCCAACCCAAGCTGAAGATCCACTTGACGCATTGCAGGACCGGCTCGATCGTTCAGCAACTTCTCGCGAGCGCGACGAAATCTACGCAATTACTGCATTAAATCTGGCGGCGCAGGGTGATATGAGGGCGCGTGAGTTTGCAGACAAAATCCATGATTCGGAGCGAAAATCTGAGGTGCGGCAGTTCGTGGATTTGCAGTTTTTGGAACTAGCTAGCAGGAAGAAAGAAGTCTCCGAAGTGGTTCGTCTGGCTGAGACCGGACAGTTGACACCGACACAACGTGCTTTCGCTTATACGCAGGCTGCACGTTTGGTGATGGACTCACAACGTGAGCGTAGCTTGGAACTGCTAGAAAAGGCAGTACACCAAACAACGCGGATTGAAAATGGCGCCGTCGATCGCGCTGTCTTGCTGGTCGGCATTGCTATGCAAATGACTACGACTGCCCCTTCTCGGGTGGGCGAAATTATGAGTCACGCGGCAAAAGCTGCGAATGGATCTGAGGATTTCAATGGCGAGAATTGGATTCGTTTTTCGATGCTGACAAGAAGGGGCATGAAGACCATAGGCATTGGTGGTGAGAACTTTAGTCTCGTTCGGCTTTTTCAGTTGCTAGCCAAAGAGGACTTGTATCGTTCAATTGAGCTAACCAAGAGCTTCAAGAATGACGCGCCGCGGGCTGCGTCGATTCTTGGAATCGCGAGCGGAGTATTAAGCGAGGATGAGCAGCGAGCACAAGGAAAATAGGAATGCGAAACAACTTTAGAACTAACATTGAGTTCAGTGCGCAAATCGTGATAGCCATTGCCGTACTCGTTGTCGCAGGGATAATTGTAAAACAACACATTTTCCCGGATCAGCGCGCGGCTTTGAAGATGCCTAGCATTAGCGCTGGTGAGCGACTGAACCTGGCCGATGTTGATTGGAAGCAGAACAAGAAAAGCCTGGTGTTCTTCCTCAACAAGGACTGCCGCTACTGTACGTCAAGCGCGCCAGTTTACCGACAATTGACGGAAGAGGCATTCAAGCACAATGTGAAGTCGCTGGCAGTTTTCCCGCATTCAGCCGAAGAAGCAAAAGCATATCTCGAATCGATTAAGCTATCGATCAATGAGGTTCTCGTCAGCCCGCTTTCCTCTAACCAAATAAGCGGCACTCCAACGGTCTTGTTCGTAAATAGTAGTGGAACAGTTGAAGGAGTATGGGTTGGTGAGGCGTCTGGTAGAGAAAAGCAGATACGAGAAGAGTTCCTCACGTTGGCCGAAAAGCCCGTTGATTGAATCCCCACACCGAGTAATCATTTTCTCGTGAGCAACGCAGATTTATCCCACTACCCTTTGCAGGTAACGCAGTCAGCGTGTCCGTTTTTGGGGTGAAAGTTGCGGCTCTCCAAGTTCATCATCTTACGCAGGTTTAGTCTGCTGAATGGGCGTCCGACAAGTCCTTGCTGATAGCTCGTATAGAGACTCGCCGGATTGAGACAAACTTGTGTGACAACACCTCAGCAAAGCAAGACTAAATAGGTAGTAACAGATGGACTCGCTGGCGCTGCAACCTGTAACAAATGTTAGTAGTTAGTAAAAGCCGTAACCTGATGCACTGCTCGTGACCGCACTCTTAATCAGCTGGTCCGGTCCGAGCAGGGCGTGCAAGTCAGACGCTTCCGCTATGACGCACTCAGACGACTCACGCATCAGAAGCTGGCGGAAACTGAAGCGACCCTGAACCTGTCGGGACTGTGGAGTACCGCCGGAACTGAGAATGATCGCTGGAGCGAAGTCTTTGTTTATGATGAGCGCTCCAACCTGATCTTAAAGACGGATGCACGCGGCGTGAAAACGATCTACAAGTATAAAGATACTGCTGGTGCTGACGACCCGCTCAATCGTCTGCAATCGGTCACCTATGACACTTCCGGTGTTCCGGCGAGTCTTACCGTCCTATCTGCACCAACTGTTACGTATCAATACCGAACCAAAGCATCTGCTTCGGCTCTGCTCGATGTCACTCAGGTGCGACAAATGATTGCAGCCGGTGTGAGCACCGAGGATTACGATTACGACGGAGAAGGCCGCGTTAACGAAAAGCGGTTGACATTCGCCGGACGGCCGCAGCCGATGAAGATCACTTATGCTTATGACCCGCTCGGCAGGATTACGCAAACTACTTATCCTCAGCAATATCGTGACAACTTGGCCAATCCAACGCGCAAAGCTGTGACACAGAGTTACGACGCAGCAGGTCGTATTAACGGTCTAAAGGTCAACGATGTCGATTACGCTTCGCAGATTACCTATAATTCGGCCAGTCAAATTACCTCGCTTCAGGTCGGCTCCGGACCTAACCAACTTACTGAGAGCTACAGCTACGAGGAACGTACTGGCTTGTTGTCCAGTCAAGCTGTCAGGCGCGGTGCGATTCCTTTGATGAGCTACTTGTATCAATATCTTGAAGGTTACTGCGATACTCCTGGCGCTGCTTGTTTCAAAGAACTCAAGGCGGACTTTCACACCGGTCAATTAACAAAGGTCACTAACAACGGGCCGATTGGAGACTGGAAGAACCAAAAGTTCTACTACGACGAGCTCGGGCGTCTCGAGAAAGCGGAACAGTTCAAATGGGTCCAGCAAACTAAGCCCTTGCTTGGCTTCAGTACAATTGTCTGGAACACTGAGTTCTATCGTCTAACTCTGGACCAGCAGGCGTTGCAGACGCTTCATGAATCACTTCATCTATTTACAAACTTTACCGATTTTGCAATTGCGGGGGCTGCTCATATGTTGGCGACGCGCAATAGAACAAGTCCCGGTACTCGCGGCAACTTCAGCAGTCAAGACGCAGCTTCGGTGTACATAAACGAGCAGATAGCAGCTCACTGCCGACCATGAGGTTTAGTTATGTATCTTAAGAATTACGCAACAGGATCGGTTCTGACTTTGGCCGTTGCAGCCGTGAGCTTAGCTCAAAACGCTTCATCGATGAAAAACGGGTGTTCCGTGATCGATACAACTCGCCCAGCGCAATTTATCGTGTACGAAGACAAGTCTGGGTCCGATATCCATCTCCGTCTCCGAAACAATAGTAGTTGCGCAATTGTGGTCGAGACCGATGATAAATATCCAACAGAGATTAAAAAACTACCTCAGGGAGGTGTAAGGATAGAGTCGGTGCTGGAGTCCCGAGATGGTATACGGCTTCTACTTCACTATCTAATCCAAAACAAACCGCAAGGCGATTGGACACGTGCCTACGGATGGGGTGATTCTGTTTTTGTTTATGAAATTCCCGCAGGGCAGTCAATCACGTTCGCAGTTCCGGCACATGTCTTCAAGCGACGTTACAATATTGCCGTACCGTTTGCCTACGCGTGGGAAGGTAAGAAGTCTGTCGCCGTTGGAGTAGGTGGCGTAGTTCATCAGGTACAATTCTTGTTCGAAGACTTACCTCCTATTGCGTTGCGTTGACGGCATTGATGACTTTGCCAACGCAAGCGATCTCCGAACAATGTATCCAACGCGGTAAGAAAGGAATACCGGACGCTATCAAAGGGTTAGACTTGGCGATCGACAGCCTTTTCCCGCACACGGATTTCTACAACGTGAGTCACAAGTTATATATGCGGAGACTGGAAGACGTCTGAATACCAAGCAAGGAGAACAACTCCGTCAGCTAGGGTTGAAGATCTGATTTCGCCTTGAGACAAACTTGTGACAAGACCACAGCGAAACTAGCGTGAATAGGTAATAGCAGATAGACTCAATGGCGGCTGCAACCTGTAACAAATGTTAGTAGATCGTATGAGCCGTAATCTGACGCAGTGCTCGTAACCGCACTACGAA
>Ga0187894_10003860_pt1 | contig 16501 bp, 15 predicted proteins | sample GBC1701081metaG_FD_136650 | JGI IMG/M metagenome (GOLD analysis project Ga0187894, IMG submission 136650) | White microbial mat communities from a lava cave in the Kipuka Kanohina Cave System on the Island of Hawaii, USA - GBC170108-1 metaG ... | reverse complement strand
TAACGGCGAATCGCGTCGTCGAAACGGCCTTCTTGTTGGTCCAACTTTCCCAGCAGATAGATCCAGCGAAAATCCTTTGGCGCCAGCACACTGGCATTCAGGTAGCAGTCGTAAGCCGGAGAGATAAGCGAATACGCATGGTAGATTTGTCCGAGCTTGCCATAAGCCTCGCTCAATGCTGCATCTGATTCTCGGGGATCTTTCGCGGTGGCAGTCAGCTCGGCTTGCAACATTACGACCTGCTCGCGAACGCTCGCCTCTACCTTCGTCACGTCGGGCCAATGCACCGCGACCAAGCCTTTCCGAGGCGGCCGGAGGACGCCGCTATCCGGCGCCGTTTGCGCCATAAACAGACTACAGATAATTAGAACCAACAAAGAGAACTTCATCGATTACGCTTCAGCGTCGTGTATTTGTCGACGACCAGATCCTTAAACTCTTCCGTCGTTCCATCCGGCCAGCGCACGCGCACCGCCTGGATGCGGGTAACTGCACCCAATCCCACCAGCACGCGAGGGTCGTTTGCCGAAAGATAACTACCGTCAGTCCTGACTCGCCGCCGCAAAACACGATCGTTCGTTATCACGACCTCCACCTGCGCGCCCAACAGATCTCGACCGTTCTTGTCGATCAGCCGCAGTCCCAACCAATGATTCCGGTTCCCGATCTGGTTTAGAAACAGTCTTGCTGGACCATTGTTATTATTAACGAGCACGTCCGTGTCGCCATCGTTATCAACGTCGCCGAAGGACGCTCCACGGCCAACCTCCAGCAGTTGAAACTCAGGTCCAACCTCGGCAACCACTTCCACAAAACTCCCTTTACCGGTGTTGCGAAAGAGCTGATCCGGTTGGCCCAAAGGAAACGGATCTTTTTGGCGAAGGAGTTCCGGCAACAGTTGCACGGCGCCATTCGCGACAAACAGATCGAGCCACCCGTCGTTGTCATAGTCAAAGAAGAACGTGCCAAAGCCGGTGAAGCGGCGTCCGGGCATCCCCAAACCACTCTCGCGAGTACGGTCTTCAAAGAGCGTTTCGCCCAGGTTCACGTAGAGAGTGTTGGTTTCGTCCATCAGGTGAGTGATAAAGATATCGACGGCGCCGTTGCCGTCGAAGTCTCCGGCATCGACACCCATGCCCGCTTCGGCTTGTCCGTTTCGATTAACGGCGGCGCCGGCCAAAAGCGCGTCGTTGATAAACTTGCCGTTCTTTTGGTTGGTCCAGAGTTGATTGTGATCTCCGTCGTTGGCTACATAAATGTCGATCCAATCGTCGCCGTTGAAATCGGCAGTCACGATTCCCAAGCCATGGCCAAATTCTTTGTCGAGTCCCGCCGACACAGTCACGTCCTCAAAAATTCCCTGACCTTTGTTGTGCAGCAACCGGTTTCCGGGCGCGCGAAAAACACGCGGCGTGCAATAGTCTCGGGCTGTTGTCGCAGCGTAACAGTTGGGACTGTTGGTCACGGTGAACTCTGCGTAGTTCACCAGCATCAGGTCCAACCAGCCGTCGCGGTCGTAATCTAAAAACGAAGCGCTCGTGGTCCAACGCGGATCGTCAGCGCCACTCTCCCTGGTGAAATCAGTAAACTTGCCGCCGCCTTTATTCAAATACAATTGATTCGAACCGAGATTTGAAAGATAGAGGTCAGGCAACCCGTCGTTGTTGACGTCGCCGGCGGCCACGCCCATTCCGTAGCCGTTGGCGACGATGCCGCTTTGCTGAGTTACATCTGTGAAAGAAAGTCGTCCGTCTTTGCCGGTCGTGAGATCGTTTCGGAAGAGCCTGCCTCGCGGCGGCTCGGAGCCGAGCCACGGAAAGAGCGTGTCGCCGGGCTTCGTACCCGGTTCGAGCACGTTGCCTTGAACAAGATAGACATCCAAATCACCGTCATTATCGAAATCAAATAGCGCTGCGCCGCTGCCGGTGATCTCCGGCAAGTAAAACTTCCCGGTCATTCCGTTGTAGTGTCGAAACTTGAGTGCGACCTGTTCGGCAATTTCTTTGAATATTGGCGAGCGTCCAGCAGGCCTGGGTCTTTCCTGACCCGCAAAACAGAACACCAAGGAAGAGTAGATAATGAGAACCAGGGCCGGCGATATGGATTTCGTTCCACTCATTATTGAGGCCCTGCACTCTATCAAGAAAGGCCGCAAAAAGGCACAAGAAGCACAAAGGATTTTGCGAACACATTTGTGCCTTTTGTGCCTCTTTGTGGCGCTAAATCGGACTTTTGAGGCAAAGCGATGACGGAGTCTATTTTTCTTTTCCTCACGCCTGTGTGTTATAAACCGGGTAATCTCAGGGGTTGTAGATCATATCCGGTCCTCGCCTACGATTTCGCCGAGTTTCTTAACGGCGACGGAGCAATTCAGATCAAGCAATAGTTTTCCGGGCCATTGCCCGTGCTGCGAGCAGGAGTGGCATTTCAATGTCGCTCCTGCTTAATATTTCTTCCTGATGAAAAGGGGGGAAAACATGCCAGGAAAAAATCGCAGCCTGCATTGGCGGACATTGTTGCTGATGGGTATCACAGGCCTAGCACTCGTGATGCTTTTCCGGATCGCTTTAGCTGCTGGAGGAAACAGTGCTCCAGCGCCGCAACAGGACGTCATTCGTTTAGAGACTCGCATCAACCAGTTGGAACAACGCTTCTATCAGATCGATGCGAGCATTCGTAATCTCGAACAGCAGTCTCGACTCGGGGGCACATCACGCGGAGTCAGCGCCCAGGACGTGGAACTCCTGCGGGCGCAGATCCAGGCCCTGCAAACTCGTCTGCTGGAAGACGAGTGCGCATTGGCGAAACTCGACGAAAGAACGTTAAGTCCCGCCATGCGCAACTCGCGCAGACAGTCAGGCGTGCGCAGCGATCCGTGTCGACTGAACGTCGATTCGCCTTTGCGATTGCCACAGTAGTATTCCATTCTGTGTTTCGGCGCGATCGGAACAGACACCGGCGGCTCGGTCCGCCAGCCGGCAGCTTTCTGCGGTATCGTGGGGTTGAAACCGACGTATGGACGCGTGAGCACACGTGGCGTGTTTCCCTTGTCGCCGTCACTGGATCACGCCGGACCGCTTTGCCGCAACGTCGCTGACACTGCGCTGCTGCTTCAGGTCATCGCTGGTCCAAACTTCAGCGAAGCAGGCCTGTTGTCGTTCGCTCACGCTTTCGAACAGGCCCGTTCTAAAACCTAAACCCGATGCCCGAACTGACCTGAAGATTGTGGTGCGTCTCTGCCGGGCGTGTGAAGACCGGCGCGGACACGGTCCCACTGGTGTTGAGTGCGCCGTAACGGATGATCGTATCGCTGACATCAAAACGAGCCATCCACCGGCGTGAAATGTAAAACTCCACCACGCCACCGGCATCGAGTGAAGGATAAAGCTGGTGCACCGTGCGAAAGTCACCTATCACTGCCTGAAACATGCCAAACGTCAACACCTGCGTGCCGATCAATTCGCTGACTTCAGTAAACCCGACAAATCCCGGTCTGACCTTGCCAAACAAACCCCACTTCTCAAACCGCTTTCCCACCTTGCCGCCAAACTGCGCCTGAAACATGTGGCCCGAAGGATCGGGAAGGCCAAACCGGTCGCGCGTGAAGTAGTTTCCTTCTGCTTCGAACGCGATATTGTCAGTTAAGTTGAACGTGAAGCGACCGCCGAAGCCAGGCTCGGTGTGAATGCGTTCATCCGTTACAGAGACGCAGAAGCGACAGATAGTTGAAGGTGGATCGACAGACATTGAGGTGAATTGCAGTCCGACTTCATATCGCGGAGGTTGATCTTGCGCGTACCCCCCTGTCGTCGCGCTGTTGTCCGAACTGGGGAAATCGCCAAGACGAAAGGCCACACCCGCAGTGAATTGGAAGTTGTGTTTGAACTTTGCTGGACGTCCGACTTGTACAGACGGAGGAAAGAAAATCGGATCCAATCGTTCTGGATGACGAAGAATCAGATCACCCGCATCGAAGCGCACCACAGTTCGTTTCGACGGATAGAGTTCCAACACGCCACCCGTATCGATGGTGAAGAACGTGCCGCGCTCGATCTTAAGGTTGGATCCCGGGCCTGGTACGAAGGTGGCGACCCTGTCGACGCTGAGAAAGCCAGGACGCACCTTCGCAAACAGACCAAACTTGTCAAAGCGCTTCCCAATCTTCGCTCCAAATTGAGCTTGAATCGAGTTGCCGTCGGCTCTGAGAATGAAGTGCTTCTGCGGAAAGAAATTGATCTCCGCTTCCGCGGCTATCCACCGGTTGAAGTTGTAAGTAACCCGGCCGCCAAATCCCGCGAACGTTTCGTCGCCGGTAAAATCAGGGTTAAAGAGCGACAGCGAAGTTGATTGAACGCCGACTTCGACTTTGTCTTTGTGGTTTTGGGCCATAGCGACAGAGCCAAAGGTGATAAGGGTGAGAAGAAGGAGGGTCGGGGTTTTCATAATGGGCGCTATTCTGCGTCCCGGTGGACAGGATTTACAAGGTTTACAAGATGTCTTCAGTTAGGCAACATGCCTTAAGGCACGGGCTTGCCTTAAAGTACGCGTGCCACAAAGAGGCACAAGAAGCACAAAGGTTTTGCGAAGACATTTGTGCCTTTTGTGCTTTTTTGTGGCGCTCTATTTCTTGAAAAGGTTCGCAAATGCCTGGCGTGCGTCGGTCGGCGCGCCGGAGGAAGTTTGGCGCTCGACGACGGTGCGGGGCGCGAACAGTTCGCAGGTGTTGTTTGCGTTTTTGTTTACGATGCGTGCGGTGATCGTTTTGCTACATTCGAAGCGAGCGCTGGGATCGAAGTAGGTGCATTGCCGGCAGGTGTGCAAATCACTTTTGCAGTTCGGACAGGTGCTGTCCCCTTTGATCTGCGACGGAGCTTTTGCCCCACACGAGCTGCACTTCACCGCCTCCCCAAAGGCCATCATTTTCGGCGAGCGCGGACCTTCACGATCGCGCGGGCGCTGCGGCTCGCGGGACTGCGATTGTGGCTTGGGCCGTTGCGGCTCGCGATCGTTGTCCATGTAGCCGCGCTGACGATATTTACGATCACTCATGATTTGCTCCCGGTGAGTAAACGGATGATGCGTTAAGCATACGTGAGTTTTGGAAAATGCAACAGCCAACAAGTCCGGTTCATAGCCACGGATACTTTTGAAGCAAGGTGTTGCGGACTCAACTGTCAGTCAGTCATCAGCGACTTTCTTCATCAACTCGCAGAGCTTCTTCGTCGTGTTGGTGTTTCTGATGGTCATGTCCTGATACAGCTTGCGGCTTGCGAGCTTCAGCATGTTCGTGCGGTTCAGTTCGTCGATCTGTGCGGACCACAAGAGAGTTCCCGGAAGATACAAGACTTCTTCGATACTCCCTTTGATCGGCACATCCGTGAGGATCTTCTCTGAATCAATCGTGTGCCGCAGAAAGATCACGTTGTAGCGCCAACTGCTGTCGCTGTTCCAGTTTCGCGGCAAGCTCTTCACCAGTTGTTCCATCTCGGCAAGACTGCGAATCACGACCTTCGAACCGAGCTCATACTCTTTCGAGAGCATCTGCTCAATCTTCTTCTCCAGCTTCCGCGCGTCAGACTCTTTTGTCTTGAAAATGATATTGCCGCTATTAATGTAAGTCGTGACCTGCGCAAACCCCAACGCCGTAAAGCTCTCCTTCAGCGAGCTCATACTGATCATGTTGTTGCCGCCGACGTTCACACCGCGCAGCAGCGCAACAAAGACGTTGAGAGGCTTGGATTTCATTCAGAGTTTCCACCCGCCTCGCGCGTTGCTGAAATCACTAACGGTTGGTGCGAGAGCGCCAGTAGCCGGGACGCCGCCGGTGGTGTGCGATTGAGATGACGAGAAGAGCCTTTGGTTCTACGGCGTAAATCAAACTGAACGGAAACCGACGTAACAACGTGCTTCTCAAGCCATCAGCAACTTCGACTCCGGTCTCAGGGTACACGCACAAACGATCGATTGCTTGTTGCACGTCAGCAAGAAAGTTGTTTCCCAAACCGGGAGTTTGCCCTCATAAAAGACGGCTGCCTCCGACATTTCTTCTTCCGCGACGGAAGAAAACGATAGCCGATCATTTGAGGCGGTTTCGCGCGTTCACTATCGCTTCGTCACCCGGAACGGAGTGCAATTCTCCCCTGAGATAAGCCTGGTAGCGGCGCTGCGATTCGGCAATCCATAACTGCTCCACATCGGCGTCCACCGAACCGTCGAGATCCTCGATTAGCAGGTGCGCTAGAGCAGCCTTTTCTTGTGCCGTCAGCATTTGCGCTTGCTTTTGTACTTCATCAAACAATGGACTCATAAGTATCTCGGATTATAGCACCCGTGACCCATACAGCCTGGCGCGCTTTGTGAAACCTTGCAATCCCGCCATGCAGCAGAACTCGCAGTTTCTTTCCACGGTTATCGACGAAGGGTGCTTAGGAAGGTATGCTAACGTTGACCCAACCTACCACCCGAGCGGCAAGCATATGTGAGCTAACTTCACGCAACTAACGCGAGCGCTGCTCGATAAGCTGTCGCAAAGCCTGATTGACAGCAGCCGAATCAGGAAAAACCTTAGCAACGTCTGGCTCAAGGATCACTATGTTTGTTCCTTCAGCGTACTGCCTGGCGTATTTCCCAACTACCGCGTTGCTGAAATCATACTCATCCAGCATCTCTAGGTTTTCATTCTTTTCCTCGCTCATAGTCTCTTTTCTCACGCGACGTTGCCATTCTGGCGCTCCGAGTGTAAAGGATCGGCAATTGTCCGCGACAGTGGATCACCAAATACCGTCGAGGCTTCTGAAAACGAAACACCATGTTTTGTGAGGTTCTCAGTAGCTTTTTCCTCATCCCACTCAAATGTGAAGCTCATGGCAGGAATATACGTTGTCTCGGTGAGAGATGAAAGATCGATAGACACTGTCGGGCAGACTCAGCCCTTAAGGCAGCTCCCCTTCCACCGATGAACACTACCCCCTTTTAAGTCAAACCCTCTATCGGTTGCCCGTGTGTAAACTCGACCAGATGACCATCAGGGTCGCGTAGCATGGTGAAACAGCCTACGACGCCGCCGAAGTCTTGGGGTGGCTCGACAAGTATTCCTAACTGTCGCCCTTTCTCCGCCATTTCATCTACTTGCTCTCGTCGAGCGCATTGAAAACCAAGATGGTCCATGCGTGAAGTGACTTCGCCTTGACCGAGCACAAGCAGGAACGCCGGCATCTTCCCGAGAGGTGTGTCCGGTCCAAGCCAAACTGTCCCTCCTCCTTCGAGACGACGATCCCGTACCACCGAGAGGCCGCAGAAAGACGTGTAGAAATCAATCGACTGTTCGATGTTGCTTACGGTGATAGTGATGTGAGTCCACCGAATGCCCATACGACGATCTGCCCGCATAACGTACCGCCGTCGGCGCGGAACCGCGGCCCGTCCGCCTCCAATCGAACGCACTTTACCGCTGGCGAGGGCGGAAGACAAATACGATAACTCAGTTTCTTCCAAATGGACTTTACCGCGTCGCATCAGCTCGGCGCGAGGAGAAGGGCTTCGGCCCGGCAGATTTGAATCGTTGACTGCCGCCACTGCAAGGCTATAATCCGGAACACGTGCTCCCCCGCATGGTCCAAACATGTTCGTTCAATAAATCTGCCACTTGTCGCCGAAAAGGAGCCAGTAATGCAAGACAACCTTTCACCCAAATTCTCACGTACAAAACGATACACGCAGCTTGCTGGTACGCTCCTGTTGCTTCTCCTGACAACCGCCGTTGCTTCGGCGCAAACATTTCGCGGCACCATACTCGGCACCGTTGTGGATCCGAATGGCGCGATCGTCGCGGGTGCGAAGGTCACCGTCAAAAACACCAGCACCGGGCTCGAGCGCTCGACGTCAACCGACGAGGAAGGAAACTACACGGTTGCCGAAGTGCCGATTGGTCCATACGAAGTGCGTGTCGAACAAAGCGGCTTCGTAACATCTGTGGTTTCAAACGTCAGCGTTGAAGTCGCCAGTGAACGGCGCGTCGACGTAAAGCTAAATGTTGCCGGCACAGAAACCGTCGTCACCGTCGCCACGAACGTGCAGGTCGAAACCACCACCAACACCCTCGGCGGCACCATCACCACAAAGGCCGCGGAAGACCTGCCAATCAACGGCCGCGACTTCACGAAGTTTCTCGTCATGGTCCCGGGCGCAACCGGCGATCCGTCAGGCGCCACCGACTCGCCCGGCTCGTTTGGCCTGTTCAGCGCAAACGGCAACCGTGGACGCGCGAACAACTACCTGCTCGACGGCACCGACATGAACGACGGCTACCGAAACCTTCCGGCCATTAACGAAGCCGGTGTCTTCGGCACGCCCGCCACCATCCTGCCCATAGAAGCGATCTCAGAGGCAGCGATACTCTCAAACTTCGAAGCCGAGTACGGCCGCAACTCCGGCGCGATCGTCAACATCGTCACCAAGTCAGGCACGAACGATTTTCACGGCTCGTTGTTCGAATTCTTCCGCAACAACAAACTCGACGCGCGCAACTTCTTCAATCCCAAACCCGATCCGCAAACACAATTCAGAAACAATCAGTTTGGCGGCTCGATCGGTGGTCCAATCAAGCGCAACCAGACGTTCTTCTACTTTGCGTACGAAGGCCAACGCGAACGCGTCGGACTCAATTCCACCGCGCGCGTTCCCGATCCACGCGAGATCGCCGCGCTCGGTGGCCCAACAAACGAGGTCATTGCGCGCCTGTTGGCCCGCAATCCGTGGCCCGCCCCGAATCGGCCGTTACCCCTTTTCGACAACAGCGGCGAACCAAACCTCTTCGTCACTACACCTGCTTCAAACGACGTCGACAGTCTCATCGCCAAGATCGATCACTCATTTAACAAAGACCACCAACTTACGGGACGATATTTTTACGGCACAAGCGACCAGTCGTTTCCGCTGGCGATTCTCGCGGGCAACATTCTTCCCGGCTACAACACGGTCACGCCAACCACGGTCCATCTCGTCTCGATCTCTTATTTGAGGATCGTTTCGCCAAGCAAAGTTAATGAGTTTCGCTTTGGCTACAACCGTTTCGACGAAGGGTTCTTTCCGGAAGACAGCGACTTCGATCCGCGTTCGATCGGCCTCAACACCGGCATCACCAGCGAACAGGATTTCGGCCTGCCGCAGATTCGCATCCAGGACGATCTCGGCATCGCCAACATCGGCGCCACGCTCTCCGTCCCGCGCGCACGCGTCGACAGCAACTTCCACATCATCGATAACTTCTCGTGGAAGCGCGGGAGTCACGACCTGAAGTTTGGTTACGAATTTCGACGCACGACGGTGGACCAGTTTTTCGATGCCGGTTATCGCGGCCGTTTAGACTTCGGTTCGCTCGAAGACTTCCTGTCAGGCACGCTCGGCGGTGGCCGCGCGGCACGTGGCAACTCCAATCGCTTCACTTTTCAAAACTCGCACGCGACTTATTTACAGGACACTTTTCGCTGGAGCCCCGAACTCACACTCAACCTCGGTTTGCGTTGGGATTACTTCGGTGTCATCGACGAGAAGAACCACTTGTTGAGCAACTTCGATCCGGTTGACGGGCTCGTGCAAGTCGGCTCGCCGGGACTGCCACGTCTCTACGATCGCGACTGGAACAACTTCTCGCCGCGCCTCGGGTTGGCGTGGAATATCAACGGAAACGGCAAGACGGTCATTCGCGCCGGTTGGGGTCTGTTCTACGACGCATTCTCGCAAGACTTTTTCGCGGGACAACTGCCGTTCAATACGTTCAACCCTGGTCCGGCTTTCAACCCGGTCGGGCCCGCGCCCGTTCTCTTTTCGTTTTCGACCGTGCCGGTGATCCAAAATAACGTTCCGATCTTCACAGACTTTCTCGACTCCGACGTGTTCGCAGTCGATCCGAACCTGCGCACGCCGTACATTCAAAACTACAATCTCAACGTTCAACGCGAACTGTTTCGCAACGGCGTACTCGAAGTCGGTTATGTCGGCTCGACGGGCAAGAAGTTGTTTCGCTATCGCGACATCAATCAGCCGGTGAACCCGAGCGTCTCGTCCGCGCGACCATTCGACAATGGACCATTCGCTCCGTCCGGCGGCACGTTCTTCTACGTCAATCAACTCGAGACCACCGCGTTCTCAAATTACAACGCGCTGCAAACCAGCTTCTCCGTGCGCGAACGCAGAGGCTTCTCGACGCAGATCTATTACACGTGGTCGCATGCGATTGACAACGCTTCCGACGGTCAGGACTACGTGGCGAATGCGACGCAACCAGACAACAGTCATTGCACGCGTTGTGAGAAAGCAAACTCCAATTTTGATAACCGGCATCGCTTCGTCGTCACCGCCAGCTACGCGCTGCCAAACTTCTGGCCGTCGCATCCACGCCTGGGCAAAGGCTGGCAACTAAATACCGTGATCACGTTGCGCACCGGCAATCCGTTTCACCTGACGCTCTTTGACGATTACAACAACACCGGCGAGTTTTTCCCGCGGCCCGATCTCGTCGGCGACCCGTATGCCGGCACACGCGCGCCGGATCGATTCATCAATCTCGCGGCGGTCAAAGTTCCCTGCACGCTCGATCCGGCTGGCGACGGCAGCGCTGGTTCGTGCATTCCGGGTACGTGGCACTTCGGCTCGCTTGGTCGAAACGCCTTGCGCGGTCCGGGTTATCAAAACGTCGACTTCTCGATCTTCAAAGACACGCCTCTCACCGAGAAGTTGCGGCTGCAACTGCGCGCTGAAATTTTCAACATCTTCAACCACCCGAACTTCTCCAACCCGCTACTGCCGAGCTTCGCCGCCGACATGACTTCGTCAGTCGATCCGGTGACCGGCCTCGGCACAGGGTTTCTCCCGATCACCGTCACTCCCGACGTCGGCATCGGCAACCCCTTCATGGGCGGCGGTGGACCACGGAACATTCAATTGGCGCTGAAGTTGATCTTCTAATGAGCGCCGAATCTTCGCAAAATGTGTCCCCGCACAAACCCGGAAAATTGGTTCTTGCTTTTATGAGTTCAAGGCTCTATTATCTGCCGCGCTCAGAAGGCAGATAGGTTCACCTCCCAACGGTTTCATCCCAGTTCAAACTCCCGACAGGTTATTCGCTCCGGTTTGTTCCCTTATGTTTTAACGGGTGCGATTAATCCGACGCCTCCCATTACACCCAGCAACCGATACGTACAACTCACTGGAGGTCATTATGAAGAAAACGCTCGTCTTGTTTGTTTTGGTAGCTCTGTCCGTGGCGGTAGTGGTCTTCACTGCGGCTCACGGCCAGAATTCCAATGGTAATTCAGGTAAATTCCGTCGCGCGCGCGCGGAGAAACGAATTGCCAATCAATACATCGTGGTACTCAAAGACAATGCCGCTGACGTCGAGGGTGAAGCTGTTCGCCTCTCGCGTGATTTCGGCGGCGATCGTAACAACGGTCACACTTATCAACGCGCCATCAAAGGTTTCTCGGTACGCATGAATGAACAGCAAGCCGCGAGACTCGCCAACGATCCGCGTGTCGCGTTTGTTGAAGAGGATGAAGTGGTAAGTTTGGGCGCAACCCAAACCGGCGCCACGTGGGGACTCGATCGCATCGACCAACGAGATCTGCCACTCGATGGAAACTACAACTTCAACGCCACCGGCACCAGCGTAAAAGCCTACATCATCGACACCGGCATCCGGGCAACGCACACTCAATTCGGCGGGCGCGTGATTTCCGGCTTCACCGCAATCAATGACGGTCTGGGCACGAATGACGGCAACGGACACGGCACGCACGTGGCCGGCACCGTTGGCGGTTCAACCTACGGCGTCGCGAAGAACGTCACGCTGGTTGCCGTTCGCGTGCTCGACTCGAGTGGTAACGGAACTAATTCCGGCGTCATCGCCGGTGTGGATTTCGTCACCTCTAATCACCTGGCGGGCGAACCAGCAGTAGCCAACATGAGTTTGGGTGGTGGCGCTTCAACGGCGCTGGACAATGCAGTCACGAATGCGATCAATGATGGCGTGACCTTCGCGGTTGCGGCCGGAAACGAAAATCAGAATGCCTGCAACGTCTCCCCAGCTCGCACAGCGGCGGCGATCACCGTGGGTTCGACCACGATGACTGACGCGCGCTCTTCGTTCTCAAACTTCGGTACGTGTGTCGATATCTTCGCTCCCGGCAGCAGTATCACGTCGGCCTGGAGGACCAGCGACACGGCGACCAACACTATTTCCGGCACATCGATGGCGACACCACACGTCACGGGCGTAGCGGCTTTGTTCCTCGAAACAAATCCGACCGCCACACCGGCGCAAGTGACTGCCGCGATCATCAACAGCGCGACTCTGAACAAAGTAACTAATCCGGGAACGGGTTCGCCTAACCGGCTGCTCTTCTCGCTGTTGACCGGCGCTCCGCCGCCGACACCGACGCCAACTCCAACGCCTGTTCCGGGAGCGGAATTGCTTCTGAACCCAGGCTTCGAATCGGGCGGTGTTAACTGGACCGCGACTGCGGGCGTAATTACCAACTCGACGGGACAAACACCACGGACCGGTTCGTGGTACGCATGGCTCAACGGCTACGGCGTAACGCACACCGATTCGCTGTTCCAGCAGATTGCGATCCCCGCCAGCGCGAATAACGTGACCTTGAGTTTCTGGCTCAAGATCAATTCGTCTGAAACTACCACCACAACCATCTTCGACCGGTTGCAAGTACAGGTTCGCAACTCCAGCAATCAGGTGTTGACGACTCTCGCGACCTATTCGAACTTGAACGAAACAACGGGGTACACCTTGAAGACCTTCGATCTGACTGCCTTCAAGGGACAGACCGTTCGAATCTACTTCCTGGGCACGGAGGACTCTTCTCTGCAAACGTCCTTTGTGATAGATGATACGTCGTGCACGACGCAGTGACCGTTCGGCAGACGTATTGGACCCACGAGGGACGAGCTCGAGTGGCTCGTCCCTTGTTCTTTGCCTCATTCCCGGCGCGGCGAGTAGCTTCGGTCGCAGACCTGGAGAGTCAGAACGTCAGTTCTCAGGCGTGCCTTTCTTTCTCCATCGTGGCGCCTCAACGATCTGACCCTCTGCAGAGGCCACGATTTCGGCAACCTGATTGCCCTTCACGAGATCCGCCTCGTAGAGATATTTCGGCGCGTCGAGCTTAATAACGTTGCCGTCTTTCAGTTCGGCGTAAACCTGATCTTTGACGATCTGTCGTATTTTTCCACCTGCGCTCCGAATCGCTGCCAGCGCGGGCGCGGGAATCTCACTCGGTTTTGCCACTGTCTCACGATCGACAACAAAGCCGTCTTCAGTAAGAGCAATCTCTCCCTGACCACGCTTGAATTCGATGTCGTAAACAGTGACCCCGTTCTCGACCTCGCGCGAGGCCTTATCGATCACGCAGGTTGGGCAATTAGTCTTAATCGACTGGACCACGGCACCGGGAAGTTGCGAGACCTTTATTCTTACCTCATTCCCGTCCTCCTGCGCCCGCGCGCTGGTCGCGGGAATCAGGACTAGAGCTGCCGCGAGAATCAACAGAAGCTGTGAGCTCTTCATGACTTGGCTCCTCCCAGACTGAAATCACATTGCAAAATTGTAAACCACAGTGTATTCCTCTGCGTCAGAAAAGGGGAGTCCAAACAAACTATGAGAACCAACCCGCTGAAGTTCTTTGCACCCTCCATTCTGCTCGTTGCCTTGGCACTGACCACCTACGGCCAACAACAACCGTGTGCCACCGCGTCGAAGTTTGGTCCAGACGATCAGGTTGGCAACCTGAACTACGTCACACCGGCAAAAACGCTTGCTGCCACCAAACTGGTGACCACGGGCAAGTCGTATCGCCTCGCGATCGAGACTAATAAAGACACGCCTGCCTATCCGCCGCGTACCTTTGCCGTCACGATCGTGCAACCGGGCCAGAATGGCGGCGCCACCCTGGGTCCAACTAAGACCACATACAACGACGACCTGATCAACGGCTGGGCCGGAGTCGGTTCACAACTCGACGGGCTGGGCCACATCGGTGTCGACAATCTTTATTTCAACTGCAACAAGGCCAACGACTTCGCGGCGACTGACGGCTTGAAGAAACTCGGCGTGGAGCATGTGCCTGCTGTCGCGACGCGTGGCGTGCTGCTCGATATGGCTGGTTACTTCAATACCGACATCGTCAAAGAAGGCACGCCCTTCAATCGCGCGGAGATCGAAGGCGCGATGAAACGCCAGGGCATCAAGTCGATCGAAAAAGGCGACGTTGTGTTGTTCTACACCGGCTGGCTCAAGCTGCTCGGCAAAGACAACAAGCGTTTCGGCTCGGCTGCGCCAGGGTTGGGACGTGACGGGGCGAAGTATCTTGCTTCGCTGGGAGTGGCGATAGTCGGCTCAGACACGTGGAGTTTCGAAGTGATTCCGTTCGAAAAGGACGCGGGCGTCTTTGAGGTCCACCAGATCCTCATTCCGCTCAACGGCATTTACATACTCGAAAACATGAACACCGAGGAGATGGTGAGGGATCAGGCTTGGGAATTCCTGTTCACGCTTGGTCCAGCGCGAATCACCGGCGGCGTGCAGGCGATCGTCAATCCAATTGCTATTAAATAGAGGATCGAAGTCCAGATGAAAAGATTTCTCTTGCTCGTTCTAACACTCGTTGTTCTGCCGGGTGGTGTCCTAATCTGAACGCCAAAGGCGTTTACCAATTTCAGCCCAGGGTGGCGGTTCCGCCAACCCTGGGAGTAAACGGATTTTTTGGTACCAATGCTGAAAGCATTGGCAAGTGGCGCTCTCCCTTGCGAACGCTTTCAGCGTAGTAACCCTTCTCGCCCTGTGACCCAGGGTTGTACCAACCCTGGGCTGAAATTAGTAAACGCCTTTGGCGTTCAAATTAGGACACTAGGATCGATGAAACCTCGCGAACCTCAAATGAAGGAGAAGACCCAATGCAATTTGTTACCCGACTTAAACCTCTCACACTCACAACTCTTCTAACGCTAGTCGTTATCTTCCCGAATGGCTCGGCGAAGAACCGCCAGACGTCAAACGCGTGATGCAAAACTTCGTGAGCGTGACAGGCCGGGCTGGCCGTTGTGGTGTACTGCGCCGACACTGACAGCGATCAGCTTTAACGCAGCTACCAGTACTGCGATCGCTCCGTCACGGCTTCGCCGCCGGATGTGAGGCGAGGCTCCGCCTCGCCGTTACACCCGCATAGAAGATGGGGCTTTGCCCTTGGTTCGGGCTTCGCCCTGGCGACGCAGGCCAGAGGCCGAACCGGGGGGCACAGCCCCTTTTTCTTTTGCTGGAGCTTCCGGCGAGGCCTAGCCTCGCCTCACATCCGGCGGCGGAGCCGGAGCGGAGAATCGCGAGTAGAACCACCTGATTACGACCAGGTTGGGCCCCAATTGTCTTTCACGATGCTGGCGCGGTTCTTCAGCTCGAAGGCTACGACCCGATCCGGGTTCTTGAAAACGAAGCCCGGCTGGTAGAACAGGTCGCGAAGATAAGCGTCAGTCTCGTCAAGCAACTTCCCGCCATCCTGAATCACTTGATAGATCTGGATCGCCTGCTCCAACAGAGCGCCGCCGTCTTTCGCATGGACCACGAAAGACTTGACTGTGCTTCGCGGAGCGCCGGTCAGCCTTCCCAGCAGTGACCAGACGTTCTTGTCATCCAGATCGTCAGACGCAATGTTGTTTTGCGCCACACGGTTCAGGACTTCGAGTGAGTCTTTCAAGATCGACGACCACTTTTCCAACAACGGCCGCACTCCCAGCGTACCTTCGAAACTCATGTTTTGAACGAGCTCGATAAGGTCGCGCTTGGCTTTCTTCAGGAAGTTGATGATCTGTTCACGCTCTTTGGCATCGAAAACAACCTTGCCGGCGAGCGTGTTTGGATCGACTCCCATGAGATCGTCGGCGCAAACATTAACGAAGTCGCTGTACAGCGCCCTGAACTCCGTGTTTGCCGAAGGCGCAGCCGCAGTGCCGAGATTGAACTCCCGGCGCACCTCAACCCTCACGGTGTCTTCGTTGTTGAAGTCTTCCGCGCGCCGGGTCAGCACGCTTTGAATTTGCGCGCCGTTGGCGGCTTGCAAGGCTCCCTTGTTGATGAGACCGAGCGCGGGGATTCCGTTGTTGCCATTGGTCTGGACCAACGCATCGTTCAGCACCGAAATCGAGCGCGGCACATCAGCCAGGACGTAAACGCCGATAGTGTACATGCGACGAAACTCGACTGCTTCCTCGATGTTCACTTGTGGCTCGGCGGCGAACGCTGGATCGTCGGTCAGGCCTTCCAGGACCGCGAAAGCATCCGGAGCAGCAGCGGGCGCTGCACCGCCATCACCGGCAGCACCACCGCCGCCCGCGGCGCCACCACCAGCAGCACCACCCGCACCAGCAGCACCACCCGCACCAGCAGCACCACCCGCACCAGCAGCGCCGCCAGTACCGGCAGGATCAGTAGTGCCACCTGCCG
>Ga0187894_10003859_pt1 | contig 16503 bp, 15 predicted proteins | sample GBC1701081metaG_FD_136650 | JGI IMG/M metagenome (GOLD analysis project Ga0187894, IMG submission 136650) | White microbial mat communities from a lava cave in the Kipuka Kanohina Cave System on the Island of Hawaii, USA - GBC170108-1 metaG ... | reverse complement strand
GATACGCGAAGGCGAGATGTTTCTGCTCCCGCCGCGAATTCCGCATAATCCGATTCGCGGTGCAAACACCGTAGGCCTCGTCATCGAACGCAAACGCCGCGACGGCGAGCTCGACGGCCTGCTTTGGTTTTGTGAAAACTGCAATGCAAAACTTTACGAAGAATACTTCCAACTCACCGACATCACGACGCAATTTCAAGGCGTTTTCAAAAGATTCTACGATTCGCTCGAACACAGAACCTGCAAATCTTGCGGCTCCGTCATGCAGCCGCCGCCGGTCGTGTCGTAGTTTGTAAAAATTTGTAAACTTTCCCGCCGCCGGCCGAGTATTAGTTGCTAAAAGTTAGCAACTGTCCTAAATTGTAAAAAAATAAAACTTGAGTGTAGTCTGCTTTTGTTTTTCCGCTCCGTTTGGATTTGAGGATATTACTATGAAAAAACTCTTTGCTGTTCGCACCATCGGCCTATTCTCGCTGTTGCTCATTATCGCCCTGCCATCATTGTCGCAGGACAAACCGAAAGACAAGTCGAAGGATAAAGCCAAGACATCCGCATCGCCATCGCCAACTTCGACGCCGCAGACGAATACCATTCAATCGTCGATCTCGAGCTTGCGATTTCGCGAGATCGGCCCGGCGGTGATGGGCGGCCGCATTAACGACATCGAAGTTGCTCCGAATGACGCACGCGTTATTTATGCGGCGGTCGCGTCAGGCGGCATCATCAAATCGGTGAATGGCGGCACGTCTTGGACAACGATCTTTGATAAAGAAACGGTGCCGAGCGTCGGCGATGTCGCGGTCTCGCCGTCGAATCCGTCGATCGTTTGGGCGGGCACCGGCGAAGCAAATAACCGTCAAAGCTCTTCGTGGGGCAACGGCATTTATAAGTCGATGGACGAGGGCAAGACGTGGAAAAATATGGGTTTGCCGAATTCGCTCGCGATACCGCGCATCGTCGTTCATCCGACAAATCCCGACGTGGTTTATGCCGCCGTACTTGGCAACCTTTGGGCGCCGTCGAGTGAGCGGGGAATTTTCAAAACAACTGATGGCGGTAAAACTTGGCAGCACGTGTTGAAGGTCAACGACGACACCGGCGCGACCGAGCTCGCGATCGACGACGAGAGTCCGAATATACTTTACGCCGCAATGTATCAGCGCCGACGCACGGTTTTTGGTTTCAATGGCAGCGGCGAGCACAGCGCACTTTATAAATCGAATGACGGCGGCGACACGTGGGTAAAAGTCACAAAAGGAATGCCCTACAACACCGAAAACGCACCGACGCCGCGTCCCGAAACGCTCCTCGAAACCGGCCGTATCTCGATCTCGGTTTATCCGCGCGACACGAACATCGTTTATGTGACGATCGAACACGCGAATGGCGGCGTTTATCGTTCGAACGACAAAGGCGAAACGTGGACGCGCGTCGCCGAGATCGGTGCGGTGCCGCGACCGATGTATTTTTCAAAATTGAAAGTCGATCCGAACAACGACCAACGTCTGTGGCTCGCTGGCGTGACGATGCAATATTCCGAAGACGGCGGACGGACTTGGTCCGGTAACTTTGCTCGCGCGCCGCACGCCGACACGCACGGCATCTGGATCAATCCGAAAGATTCAAACCACTTGATCATCGGCAACGACGGCGGCATCAACGTCACATTCGATCGCGGCCGCACGTGGGATTATTCGAACACGGTTCCGCTCGGCCAGTTTTACGAGATCGGCGCCGACAACGCGATGCCGTATCAAATTTGCGGCGGGCTGCAAGATAACAACACCTGGTGCGGCCCGTCGATGTCGCTGAATCCGCGCGGCATTTCGAACGAAGATTGGTACACGATCGGCGGCGGCGACGGCTTTTATGCACAACCTGATCCTAACGACCCAAACACCGTTTACGCAGAATCACAAGACGGCAACTTGCTGCGTCGCAACACTTTGAGCGGCGAGAGCAAAGGCATTCGACCGCGCGAAACCGAAGACGAAAAGCGTTTCCGCTTCCAGTGGAACTCGCCGATCCTCATCTCGGCTTTCGATTCGAACACGATCTACTACGCCGGTAATTTTGTTTTCAAATCGACAAATCGCGGCGACGACTGGACAAAGATCAGCCCCGATCTGACGACCAACGTCGATCGCAACACGCTCGCGATAATGGGTAAGGTGCCCGACCGATTTACGCGTTCGCGTCACGATGGCGTCCAGCAATTTCCGACGATCACCACGATCTCGGAATCGCCGATAAATAAAAACGTTCTCTGGGCCGGAACCGACGACGGCAATCTGCAAGTTACGCACGACGGTCAAACCTGGAAGAATGTCGTCGAAAAAATTCCCGGCGTGCCGAAAGGAACATATGTCAGCCGCGTTGTCGCTTCGCGTGAGAACGAGGCGACGGCCTATGCGACTTTCGACGGTCATCGAATGGGCGACTTTAAAGTTTACGTTTATATGACGTCCGATTACGGCGAAACCTGGAGGTCGATCGCCTCGAACTTGCCGCAGAATAACGGCGTCGTAAACGTCATCCGCGAACATCCGCGCAATACGAATCTGCTCTTTGTCGGCACCGAATTCGGTTTGTTCGCATCGTTCGACCGCGGCGGCAGTTGGACGCAACTCAAACACAATCTGCCGACCGTGCCGGTCGACGACATACTTATACATCCGCGCGAAAACGATATGATACTCGGCACGCACGGGCGTTCGATCTGGGTGATGGACGACATTGCGCCGCTCGCTCAGATAAACCAGGCCGTGCTCGACAGCAGCATTCACCTCTTCGATCCGCGAACCGCTGTCATGTACCGCATGTGGAACAACAAATCACTGACTTCAGACAAAGCCTTTTACGGACAAAATCCGCCGAACGGCGCTTTAATCAATTTTTATCTCAAAGAACCGCTCGCAGAACGCGAGACAGTCGCCATCACCATTCAAGACGCGAGCGGACAAACCGTCAGAACCATTAATTGCGCTCGTCCACAGCCGTCTCCGACACCGCAGGCACAACCGGGCGGTGGAGGCATTGCGGCATTTTTGGGACTCGGCGGAGGTCAGCAGCAATGCACAGCAACCAAGGGCCTTAACCGTATTGCATGGGATCTGCGTTCGCGACCTGCCGGCCCACAACTTCCCCCAACCGCTGGCGGACCCGGCGGCGGTTTTGCTGCGGCATTGGCGCAGCTTGGATTCAGAGTCGATCCGGGCGATTACACGGTTAAAATTAAACTCGGCGACAAAGAGCTGTCGAAAACCGTCAAAGTAATCGACGATCCGCGCATTGTGTTCTCTGCCGAGGATCGAGCTAAGAAGCGCGCAGCCATCAACAAACTCCAACCACTCGTTATGCAAGCCGGCCTCGCTCAGGCTTCGATAGTTACTCTTCGCACAAACGTCAACAACGCCATCGAGGCATGGAAGCGACCGGGTACTCCGCAGCCACCTGAAAATGTAAAAAAAGCTGCTGAAGATCTTCTCAAAAAGATCGACACCGCTTATGTGAATTGGGGAACACCGCCCTCGCTCGTTAGCAATATCAGCCAAGCCGGGCCACCGCTCGTCGAGCTCCCGACTCCTTTGAATCAACGTGTTGCTCAGCTGATCTTCGCGATCGAAGGCGCATCAACCGCACCGACAAGCTGGGAAATTAGCCAGATCGATATTTTAACGACTAAAATTCCGCCCGCAGTCGATGAAGTTCGTAAACTCGTAACCATTGATTTGGCAGCACTTAACACCTTAATGCTGGAAGCCAAAATTCCGCACATTCAACCGCCGACATTTGGCGGGGGTGCAGGACAACGGCCGCCAACGCGGGATGACGAAGATCAACCCTGATCTTTCAAAACACTTTGGCACAAAAGAATGGCTCGGGACAAAGAATGTCCGAGCCATTCTTTTTTTGCGTTTTCGCTTGATGGCCACTATCAGTAAAATAGAGAAATGCTCAAGATCGATGTCCACACGCACATATTGCCGCGCGAGATTCCGCGCTGGAAGGAGAAGTTTGGTTACGGCGGCTTTATCACGCTCGATCATTACAAGCCGTGCTGCGCGCGAATGGTGCGTGACGACGGCACACAGTTTCGCGACGTGGATGAGAATTGCTGGTCAGCGGCGAAACGCATCGAGGAGTGCGACGCCGCGGGCGTGAGTGTTCAAGTTTTATCGACCGTGCCGGTTATGTTTAGTTATTGGACAAAGCCACAAGACGGCGTCGAGATCGCAAAGTTTCTAAACGATCACATCGCCGAAGTCGTCAGCGAATTCCCGCTTCGTTTTGTCGGTCTCGGAACCGTGCCGATGCAGGATACAAAGCTTGCTGTACGTGAGCTTGAACGCTGCAAAGAGATCGGGCTCGTCGGCGTGCAGATAGGCACGAACGTAAATCAGCTAAATTTAAGCGCGCCGCAGTTCTTTGACTTTTTCGCCGCGTGCGAACGTCTCGGCATGGCCGTCTTTGTTCATCCTTGGGACATGATGGGCGAGGGCGACATGCAAAAATATTGGCTGCCGTGGCTCGTCGGCATGCCCGCCGAAGTCTCACGGGCAATCTGTTCGCTCATCTTTTCCGGCACTCTCGAAAAGCTGCCGCAGCTTCGAATCTGCTTTGCCCACGGCGGCGGAGCATTTCCGGCAACGATCGGCCGCATCGAGCACGGTTTTAATGTTCGCCCCGACCTGTTCACCGACAACAGTCACAGCCCACGCAAATATCTGAGCCGGATGTATTTCGATTCGCTCGTCCATGAGCCGTCAAAACTCGATTATTTGATAAATCTAGTCGGCTCAGACCAGGTTATGATGGGCAGCGATTACCCATTTCCACTTGGTGAAGCAGAGCCGGGAAAGCTAATAGAGTCAATGAATTACGATGATTCGGTAAAAGAAATGCTGCTCAACGGAGCGGCTTTGAATTGGTTAAATCTGGAAAAATCTAATTTTGACTTGACTAGCTAGTCTGACTAGCTATACTACAACCATGAAAGTCAGCGTTTATGAAGCAAAATCCAAGCTCAGTCAGATGATAAACAAAGCTCTCGAAGGCGAGGAGGTCGTAATTACCCGCAATGGTGAAGACACCGTCAAGCTGGTACCTGCTCAAAATGGCAATAAACGGATTTGGATCGGGTCAATGAAGGGGCAGATCGTTATTCACGACAATTTTGATGATCCACTCGACGATGACGAGATGGTGAAGTACCTGACAGGTGAGCTTGATTCACCATTCCCTAAATGAAAGTCCTAATAGACACACACGTTTTTATATGGGCATATACAGACCCTGAGAAACTGAGTGCAAGCACGCTTAGCCTTTTGGAGAACGACGGAGTCGAGAAACTCTTTTCGGCTGCCAGTGCTTGGGAAATCGGTGTAAAGTGGTCAAAGGGACGACTGCTTCTGCCGGAAAATCCGTCTTCTCTTGTGCCCCGCAAGGTCGCAGAAGCCGGTTTCCAACACGTTCCGATCACGGTCGAAGATGCCTTAATTGTCTCGGAACTGCCGTTTCATCATCACGATCCGTTCGACAGGCTTTTGATCGCTCAGACGCGAAGGAACAACGCCAGCCTTTTGACAATGGACAAAATGCTCGCAAGATATGACGTGGAAGTAATTGCTCTTTGGTTAGAGGAAGATGGTGATGAATGATATGACTTTTACAAAGGCCGAAGAGATGGATGCGAGCGACGAGATGCGTCGGTTTCGCGAGCGGTTTTATTTTCCGGCTGCAAAAGCAGGCGTCGAGCAGATCTATTTTACTGGCAATTCACTGGGGCTGATGCCAAAGACGGCGCGCGGTTATGTGGACGAGGAGCTTGAAGATTGGAAAAAGCTCGCCGTCGCCGGACATCTAAACGCAAAACATCCGTGGCTGCCGTATCACGAATTTTTGACCGAACAAATGGCGGCGATCATCGGAGCAAAACCGATCGAAACCGTTGTGATGAATTCGCTGACGGTCAATCTGCATCTGTTGATGGTCTCGTTTTACCGACCGACGAGCGAGCGGCATAAGATCGTTATCGAGAAAGGAGCTTTTCCATCCGATCAATACGCCGTTAAGTCACAAATCGAATTCCACGGCTACAATCCGCGGACCAGCCTGATCGAGATCACACCTCGGATCGGCGAAGCAACGCTGCGAACCGAAGACATAATTGATCTGATAGAACGCGAAGGCGACTCGATTGCATTAGTAATGCTCGGCGGCGTGAATTACTACACAGGCCAGGCTTTTGATATGAAATCGATCACGGCAGCAGGACACAAAGTCGGTGCGTTCGTCGGCTTTGATCTCGCGCATGCGGCAGGCAATCTCAAGCTCGAGATGCACGATTGGGGCATTGATTTCGCAGTCTGGTGCACTTATAAATATTTGAACGGCGGCCCCGGAGCGGTCGGCGGAGCTTTTGTTCACGAGCGTCACGCAACGAATTTCGATTTGCCGCGATTTGCCGGCTGGTGGGGACATAACAAGGAAACGCGGTTTTTAATGGGACCGGAATTCAAACCGCTCGCAGGCGCCGAGGGATGGCAGATTTCGAATCCGCCGATCTTGCAGATGGCCGCTCTGCGTGCGTCGCTTGAGATTTTTGAAGAAGCTGGAATGGAAGCTCTGCGCGAAAAGAGCGTGAAACTTACTAGCTATCTCGAATCACTCATCGGCGACATCGGCGACGACCGAATTTCAATCATCACGCCTCGCGATCCGCAGCAGCGAGGCTGTCAACTCTCGATTCGCGTAAAAAATGCTGACAAATTGCTGCACGAACGCATCGTCGAGCGTGGCGTTTACGCCGACTGGCGCGAGCCGGACGTTATTCGCGTCGCACCCGCACCTCTTTATAATTCGTTTTCAGACGTTTATAGGTTTGCTGAAATTCTAAGTGAATGTCTTAAAAATTAGCGCAGAATCGCAGAGTAAATAATTCAAACCTCATCTTACTCGGTGTTCTCAGTGGCAAGTCATATGTCTCGCGTAACAATCATCGGCGCCGGTCTGGCAGGTTCGCTGCTTGCGATCTATCTTGCAAAACGCGGCATCGAGGTTGATGTCTATGAAGCTCGCGGCGATATGCGGCGCGAAGACGTTGCCGCCGGACGCTCGATAAATCTTGCGCTTTCAGATCGCGGCATTGCAGCTTTGCGCGAGGTCGGCATGGACGCGTACATGCTCGCCGAAGCCGTGCCGATGTACGGCCGCATGATTCACACGCCGACTGGCGAAACTAAATTGCTGCGATATTCAGGACGAGATGGCGAATACATAAACTCGGTCTCACGTGCCGGTCTCAACATCGCTCTCATTAACGAAGCTGAAAAGTACGACGACGTCAGTTTTCATTTCAATAAGCGATGCGCTGATTTTGACTGCGAAACCGTTAGTTTAAATTTTGAAGACAGCACGACGGTTACAGCCGACACGGTTATTGCAACTGACGGCGCGGGTTCGGCGGTAAGAGACGCGATCGAGCGTGACCTGACTGATTTTCAAATGTCGCAAGTTTTTTTGGAGCACGGCTATAAAGAACTTCACATACCGCCGGCTGGTAACGGCGGTTTTTTGCTAGAGAAAAACGCGCTTCACATCTGGCCGCGTCATCAATTTATGATGATCGCTCTGCCAAATTTTGACGGCAGCTTTACGTGCACGTTGTTTCTCGCGCACGAGGGCGAGAACAGCTTCACGGAAATTAGCCACAGATCAACGCAGATGAACGCAGATATGATTGGGCCAAATAATCAGCGTCATCTGCGTGAATCTGCGGCCAAAATGGTTTTAGAGTTCTTCACCCGCGAATTCCCCGACGCCGTTCCGCTTATGCCGGCGCTTGCCGAAGACTTTTTTCATAACCCGACCGGCCAACTTGGCACAATAAAATGCTGGCCGTGGAACATCGGCGGCAAAGCGTTACTGCTCGGCGACGCGGCGCATGCGATGGTGCCGTTTTACGGACAAGGTATGAACTGCGCGTTTGAGGATGTTCGTGTTCTCGACACGCTCTTGTCAGAACCGCTTGCGTCAGCGGGCGGCCAGATCGACTGGCAGAATATATTTGAGGATTACGGACAGCTTCGAAAGGCGAACACCGACGCGATCTGCGACATGGCTCAGGAGAATTTTTACGAGATGCGCGACGCGACTGCCGATCCGGTCTTTCAGCGCAAACGCGAACTCGAAACGCGGCTCGAACACACATTCCCTGATTACTTTTCTAAGTATTCGATGGTCACATTCCGCGAAGACCTGCCGTACGCGGTCGCGAAAGAAAAAGGAAACGCACAAGATCGCCTGTTGATGGCGATTTGCTCACGGGTTGAAACTGTAAGCGAATTAGATGTGAATGATGTGATGATGAAGGTCAAAGATTTGCAATGAACCTGACAGATTTCACAAACGGAATCGACATCTCGATTCCACTCAGATTTAACGGCGAGCAGCCAAATGCATTTGGCGTGGAGCCTGCGGCGTCAAAAGCCTGCGAATACGGTTCGCTTGTCGGCGATACGCGTCGCGGTGGAAGTTGTAATTTCGAGCGGGTCACGCTGATTCCACATTGCAACGGCACGCACACAGAATGTGTTGGTCACATTACGAACGAGCGAATTTCATTACGCGACTGTCTGAAGGACGTGATGGTTTCGGCGATGTTGGTGACGGTTGACGCCGAACATCGAGACGGCGACTTGGTGATAACACAAGATACGTTAGCTCGTGCAATCTCCTCATTAGGTGTGGCCCTTATCCCGATGCATCGGGATGCGGCTACTAACACTGAGCCGACAGCATTGATAGTGCGCACGCTGCCGAATGACGAGAACAAGTTGTCGCGAGTTTATGACGAGAACAACATTCCGCCGTATTTTTCTACTGACGCAATTAAGTTTATTGTCGAGTGCGGTTTCAAACACTTGCTCGTCGATCTTCCGTCGATCGATAGGTTGTTTGACGAAGGCAAGCTCGCGAATCATCGGATATTTTGGAATGTCGAGCAAGAGAGTTTCGAGATCAACGCTGCGACACGCATCGACAGCACGATCACTGAATTAATTTATGTTCCCAATGAAGTTCCCGACGGTGAGTATTTATTAAATCTGCAGATCGCTCCGTTCGAATCCGACGCGGCTCCTTCTAGACCTGTACTCTTATCAATTGCCCCTAGCTTTAGCTAGGGGTATGGTTCTATCAACAGGTCGGGCTTTAGCCCAATTTTCGGCTAAAGCCGGATAAGAAGGTGTAGCTGTTCCACGCTCTAAAGAGCGTGGCAATTGATAAGCAGACGTTCAGCGACTAGGCGACGGCGTGTTCGAGAGCAACCTTTAAGTCGGGATAATTGAATTCAAATCCAGCATCTTCGAGACGTTTGGGCAAAACTTTCGTGCTAGCGAGCAACAGAGCGTCGCCCATCTCGCCGAGCAGCATCGAAACGGCGAATTCGGGTAGCGGAATAAATGTCGGACGATAAAGAACGTCGCCCATAGCTTTTGTAAATTCTTCGTTGGTGACGGGATGCGGCGAGACGGCGTTTACGGCGCCGCGGATCGCATCGTTTTCAATAACATAATTTATCACGGCAATGTGATCGTCGAGCGAGATCCAGCTCATCCATTGTTTGCCGCTGCCGATAACGCCGCCGACGCCGAGTTTGAATGGCAGCAGCATCGTTCCCAACGCTCCGCCGTCTTTTGAAAGCACGATTCCGGTGCGAAGTAGTACCGTGCGAATTCCGGCGTCTTCGGCGCGGCGCGATTCTGCTTCCCATTCGCGTGAAACTTCAGCGAGAAATCCGCTGCCGACGTTGCTCGACTCGGTCAGTTCTTCGTCGCCGCGCTCGCCGTAAAAACCGATCGCCGATGCAGCGACAAAAACCTTCGGCTTGTGTTTTAGTTTAGAGATCGCTTCGACGACGTTGCGTGTTCCATGCACGCGGCTGTCACGGATCGCTTTCTTTTTTTCGTTCGTCCAACGCAAACCGTTGACGCTCTCGCCCGCGAGATGCACGACGGCATCGATGCCTTCAAGCTTTTCCGCGTCGGCAAAACCCTCTTCGACTGACCATTGAAGTTGGTTTTCTGTCTTAGGTTCGCCGCGCGTGGCAAGCAGCATCTCGTAGCCTTTTTCCGCAAACGACTTTTGTAACGCAGTTCCGACGAGGCCGCTCGCTCCTGTGATTAAAATCCTCATCGCAATTACTTTAGATCCATATATTTTACCGGGACAAGACGATGTCCCAGCATGTCGACGCCGGCCTGGCTCTGCTCGAGGGGAATATATCCGATCAGCGGCTCGTATTCGCCCGATGTAGGCTGCATATCGACAAACAAAACCTCGCCGAAGATCGGTCTAAAGCCTTCGATCTCGATCTTGACCGGCCCGCAAACTTCACCCACTACCGTTGCTTGCGTTGCAGTTTCTAGTTCGACTTTTCGTATCGATTCAAGGTTGCCAAGGCGATCTTTCCACGCCGCGGGCAGAACAAGAAAGGAAGCACCCGTATCGACCAATGCATCACAGCGGATCATTGTGGTTGGGTCCGATGCGTTCGTGATTTTGACGGATGCGACAATTCTGCCCATAACTACATTATTGCTTGCGTAGGTCTTTTTGCACAAACTTGACGAGCATGTCGATCTCGCGTTTTGTGAGAATGTTGCGAAAGGGAACCATGCCGTTGCCGCCGTTTGCGATGTGGTCGTAGATCTGTTGGTCGGTGTTGTATTTATGTTCGCCGTCGCGAATGTTTGGTATGACGCGGCCGTCGTCAAGCGTTTTGCCCTCGCCTTCGGGACCGTGACAGATCGTGCAGTTCTGCCGAAAGAGCGATGCCTCATAAGTTTTGCTGTCGGTAATGTTGTAGCGCGTGGGCCGTGTGGAGCACGAGAAAGCTATCGCAGCGATCACAAACAAAGCAGTGACGAACAGTTTGAGATTAGACATTTATGCGGCCAGACGCCGATTAAAACCACCCATTAACTTTTTGACCTCTATCAAGTCATTCTGGTAGCGGTCATGAAGTTCGGCGTCGAAAAAACCAAGATCAAGAGACATTAGAGCGTAGTATTCCAGACGATTTGCAAAACCTAAAGCCGCGCTGACCGAACGCGCGAATTCAGTATCATTTGGCCTTGCCGCGCCCTCGGCAATATATGCGGGAATATCGATAGCTGTCTTTCGCATCATATTTCGCAGACCGAAGACTTCGTCATGCGGAAAATTATTCGTGATGCGATATGTCTCTAACGCCAGCCGATGCGCCTTTTGCCAGACCAAGAGATTTCGAAAATCCTGCATAGATATTAGAATACAGCTATTAGCTGTTTTTAAAACAAACGATCAAGGTCATCGGTCTGTATAGAGTTTAGAAAACAGCTTTTAGCTTTTAGCTTATAGCTGACAGCTATTAGCTGTTTTTAATCTTCTTCTTTCAGTGCCCGTTTAAAGATCTTGCCCGTTCCGCCAATGGGAAGTTCCGAGCGGAATTCGACGTAGCGCGGATATTTGTTGGCGGCAAATTGTTTTTTACACCACGCGATAAAGTCGTCGGGCGACAGTTCGTGACCTTGATTCAAGACGATGAAAGCTTTGACCTCTTCGCCTAGTCTGTCGTCGGGCACGCCGATCACGGCGCAAAGCGAGACGGCTTCGTGCGTGATGATGACTTCCTCGAGTTCACGCGGATAAATGTTGTAGCCGCCGCGAAGGATCATATCCTTTTTGCGATCGACGATGGCGAGATAACCTTCGTCATCGATGACGCCGATGTCGCCGGTGTGAAACCAGCCATTGCGAAAAGCCTCGGCCGTTGCTTCGGGGCGTTTGTAATAGCCTTTCATCACGTTGTGTCCGCGAATCACGACCTCGCCGCGTGTCCCGCGTGCGACTTCGTTATCGTCATCGTCAAAGCATTTTATCTCGACGCCCATCAGCGGCTGGCCGACTGTGCCGGGCTTCGACGGACGCTCGAATTGATTGAACGACGCGATCGGCGAAGTCTCGGTCAGACCGTAACCTTCGAGAATGCGCAACCCGAACGTCTCGTTGAATTTACTCATCAACTCGACCGGCATCGGCGCACCGCCGGATGTCGGAACTTTGAGATTTTCGCGAATCGCCGACGTGTCAAAGCCGGTTTCCTCGACGTGTTTTAGCAGCGCCCAATACATCGTCGGCACGCCGATCCAAAAATTTACTTTCTCGCGCACCATCGCATCGAGCGTCGCCTGCGGTTCAAATCGCGGCAGCAACACGCAGCGGTTGCCGGCGTACATATTCGAATTCATCTGCACGGTTTGCCCGGTCGTGTGAAAAAGCGGCAGCGTGATCAGACAAGTCGGCTGTTCGTTTTTTGTAAAGTCGATCGCCGGAAAGTGCAGATTCCACGACGCGATCGAGTTTGAGTAAATATTGAAGTGCGTTAATTCGGCGCCCTTCGGCTGCCCGGTCGTGCCCGAAGTGTAAAGTATCGAACACGTGTCGTCGGGAAGCGTCGGATAAATTTCAAATTCTTCGCTCTTATCAGCCGTGATCTCGGTCAGCGTCTTGTGGCCGGTGATCGGGCCGCCGCCGATCAGATTTTTTGTCATCACGATGAGATGTTCGCACGTCGCGACTTCATCAAAAGCTTCTTTCACACGCTCGGCGAGCGGCAATTCGTCGGTGCCTTCGAAAACAAAAACGGCCTTGGCGTCGCTGTCGGTTAAGTGATACTCAAACTCTCGCGGCGTGAACAAAACACTCATCGGCACGACCGCCGCACCGGCTTTCATTATTCCGTAATATACGATCGGGAAGAACGGCAGATTCGGGCAGGCAAGCGCAACTTTGTCGCCCGGACCGATGCTCATCTCGACAAGCGCGTTCGCGACGCGATTCGACAATTTATCGAGCTCGCCGTAAGTGAGCCGCACGGTTTCCCAGACGATCGCCTCCTTTTGCGGAGCCTGACGCGCGTGATGCGAGATCACGGATGCAAGATTCAGTGTCGTTGCCGAAGACTGCATAAAGTTATAACGAAACGGTTTTTCAGATTGTAATTACACAGCACGTGCCGTGTCAAAATTGATCTGCGTCGCCGAGCCGATCTCAGCATCGCGTTGCTGCAAGGAATGAACGCGCCATTCATCGCGCGTCTCGGTAAAGTCCGTGCGGTAATGTCCGCCGCGCGACTCTTCGCGCCAGAGAGCGGCGGTGGCGACAAGATTTGCAAGCGTCACAAAATTTCGCGACGACGTGCTCAGATTCGCCGCCGCGATCTGTTCGAATTCGTTGAGCGCACGTTTTAGCGAATCGCGATCGCGCAAGATGCCGACGCGTTCCCACATGATGCGTTTGACGCGTTTCTTAACGGCAGTGGAAATTGCGGATTGCGGATTGCGGATTGTGGATTCCTGAGAGACTTCCTTCTGACCACTGACCACGGACAACTGACCACTATCGGCTGCCGCAGCCGCTCCCGCTCGGGCGCCGAAGACGAGACCTTCGAGCAGCGAATTCGACGCGAGACGATTTGCTCCGTGAACGCCTGTGCACGTCACTTCGCCCGCGGCATAAAGTCCCGGCAACGTGCTGCGACCCCAAAGGTCGGTGCGAATCCCGCCCATCGAGTAATGCGAAGCAGGCGAAACCGGCAGCATGTCGGTTGCGATATTCAGGCCGTAATGACGACAGGTTTCATAAATTTTTGGAAAGCGCTCTTTCAAAAACTTTTCGTCCATCGCCGTCATATCGAGAAAGACGGTTCGCGTTCCGGTGCGACGCATTTCGGCAACAACCGAACGCGAAACGATGTCACGCGGAGCGAGTTCGAGTCGCTCGTCGTAACGAGACATAAACCGCTCGCCGTATTTATTTTTGAGCTGACCGCCTTCGCCACGCATCGCTTCGCTGAGCAAAAATCGCGGAGCATTTTCTAAATTTAAAGCCGTCGGATGAAATTGCACAAATTCCATATCGGCCATCTCGGCGCCCGCAAAATACGCCATCGCCATGCCATCGCCCGTAGCAACCGGCGGGTTCGTCGTGTGCTGATAAAGCTGTCCCGCACCACCCGTGCACATCACGACGGCTTTGCTGAAAATCTCACGCTGAGCTTTTAAAACGGGATCGAGATATTCGACGCCGACACAACGACCGTCGTTAACGATAAGCTTTTCGGTGTTTGCAAAAGGCGTAAGCGAGATAGTTTTTTCGCGGCGCGCACGAGCGATCAATGCACGAACAAACTCGGCTCCGGTCGAGTCGCCGTGAGCATGCAGGATGCGGCGACGCGAGTGAGCGGCCTCTTTTGTAAAGACGAGCTTGCCGCCTTCGCGGTCGAACTCAGTCCCCCAATCTATAAGCTGTTTTATGTATTTTGTGCCTTCGTTGACGAGCGTCTCGACGGCTTTTTCGTCACACAAACCGGCTCCGGCAACGAGCGTGTCGCCTTCGTGCAATTCGGCGTTATCATCATCGGACAAGACAACGGCGACGCCGCCTTGTGCATATTCGGTGTTCGATTCGCTCGCTTTATCTTTTGTGAGAACTGTCACCCGCGCACCTGTGGCCGCAATTTCGATCGCCGAGCGCAAACCCGCAACTCCGCTGCCGATGACGATGAAATCCGTTTCGAGCGCCATTAAATTGAATGTAGCAAATTTGTTTTATTTTTACAGAATCGGCTGGTCGCCAATTCCCGCCGCGGCGACGTAGGTCATCGGCGTTGTCGGTGCGAGTTCGTTGAGTGTGAATTTGATCTTTTCGGCGAGGCCCTCGGCTTCCATATAATCGCGGCCGAGCAGACGGCGAAAGCGTCGCCCACGATCATCGCCATTCAACTCTTTGAACATCCCGCTCAAAAACGCGGTGACGATCTCAGGAGCAAATTGCCGTCCCGAATTGCGATGCAGATCTTCGACGACGTCGATCGCCGGACGTCGCGATTTATACGGCCGGTCGGTCGTCATCGCGTCGAACGAGTCGGCGAGATTCACGATCTTCGCGATGTACGGGATCTCGCGATCATACAAACCGTCGGGATAACCGCGGCCGTCGAGGCGTTCGTGGTGATATTTTGCCGCGAGCGGAACGTCGGTGTAAGGATGATGTATCGGCTGCAGAATTTCGTAACCGACGGCCGGATGTTTGTTAAGCTCGGCAGATTCTTTTGCGTTGATTCGATATGGCGCGTTGATGATCTTGCGCTCGACGGTGAGCTTGCCAACGTCGTGCAGATAACCCGCGACCGCCGCTCCTTCCGTTTCGTCCGGTCCCCAACCAAGCTCGGTCGCGATGATCTCAGTAAATTTGCCAACGCGCACCGAGTGCCCCTCAGTATATTTATCCTTGCAGTCGATAGCAGTGGCAAACGCCTTGACCGTGTCGTGATATGTCGAGCGCATCTCGTCGAAAAGCTGTCTGTTCTCCTCGCTACGTCGCTCGATCTCAGCCATCAGATTTCGCTGCGCGATCGCGACGCCGATGTGCTGCCCCATTGCGCAAACGATGTCCTTATCATATGAAGTGTAAGTTTCGCCCGTCGCTTTTTCGCCGAGGAAGATCGCACCGACGATCTCTTCACGCACGACAAGAGGAACCAACAACTCAAGTCGCTTGTTCTCAAAACTCGCGTCATAAACTTGGAAGAACGGAAGCACGCGCGCCTGCGCGACTTCGATCGGATTCAAACCGACGGCAAGAAACTGACGTTCATCTTCGGTCGTTAGTCCGAGCGTGAGCGGAAATTCATCACCGAGAGCGCGCACGGCAAGCATATTCAGCTCGTGCGCAAAGCGCGAATAACGCGCGATCGCGCCGCGCCGTATGCCGAGCGCACCTGACAACAAATGCAGCGACGTTCGTATCGTCTCTTGAAAATTATTTCTATTGGTTATCTCGTGACCGAGTTCGGCCAGAGCGCCAAAAGCATGAATCAACTTGTTATCTGGTTCGTTCATGTTTTTTTATTGAATCGTCACATGCTTTGTTAGGCCAAGCATTTCAAAAAGTTCGACCGTGTCTTCATTCATTTCAGAGAACACGACCTTCGCGCCGTTCTTCTCAGCGACATCGATCACGCCGAGCAAGATCGAGATGCCGATACTGTTTACAAGCTCGGTTTGCGAGAAGTCGAGCGTCAATTCGCGGCAGCCGGCGTCGAGCTTTCGGCGGCACTCATGCTCGATCTGCTCGCCGCTTAATTTGTTTATGTAACTGCCGGCGAAGATCGTGGAAACCTGATCGGCGGTCTGCGCAGACATTACGGATTCGGTAGTAATATTCACGTGAAATTCTTTCCTTGTAAGATTTAGCTTATGCGCTTAGAGAAACTACCTGAAGTTGTATCATAAACAAGTGCATAAGCACAACAGGGAAATTAAGCGCGTATTCTCTTTGCGTTCTTTGATGTTAAAAAGACGGTTTCTCCTGACATTGAACTACAATCGATGTCGACAAAAACAGATCTTGTTCTTTGAAAAGGAGAAACCGTAATGACATTGTACATCGGAGTTG
>Ga0187894_10003858_pt1 | contig 16503 bp, 12 predicted proteins | sample GBC1701081metaG_FD_136650 | JGI IMG/M metagenome (GOLD analysis project Ga0187894, IMG submission 136650) | White microbial mat communities from a lava cave in the Kipuka Kanohina Cave System on the Island of Hawaii, USA - GBC170108-1 metaG ... | reverse complement strand
TGTCTGCTCGCGGCTCCAGGGCGTGAGCGTGAGCGCGCGCTCGTACGCCGCGCGCGTGTGGACGGGATCGCCGTGCGACACGATGACGTGTTCGAACGGCAGCGCGAGCAGCGCACGCAGCGCGGGCAGCGCGCGCTCGTCGTGCGCAGGCGAGGCCCAGACGCGCAGCTCGCCGTCCGGCGCCGTCAACGCGTCGGCAAAGACGAGCGCCCGCTGCTCCGGCAGCCAGAGCGGCGTCTCGTTGCGGCCGCGTCCATCGTAGAGCGCGATCAGCCCGCCGGGCAGCTCGCTGCCGGGCTCGATGAACGCCAGCTCGGTCTCGGGAATGTCGTCGCGGAAGAAGAGGCGCGGCCCGTACGCGCGGATGCCGTAACGGCGGACGAAGAGATCGACGTCGCGGACATGGTCCGGCTTGAGCACGACGACGGCGGTCGGCGGACGCGACGCCAGGCGCGTCCACACATTGACGGCGTCCGCCAGCGGCGCCAGCGGATCCAGCAGCAGCGTCTCGCCGCGCGACTCGACGCACGTACACGTCACCACCGGCTCCCAGTCGTCGCCCGGCTTCCACTGCGGATGGCGAAGCCGCCAGATCCACAGTCCTGGCGCGACGTCCGTGATGTCCACGTGCGATTGGGGATCTGGCGACATGGCATGCTCCTCACGGCTGCGTGGTCTGGAGCGCGCGTTCGACGCGCGTGACGCACGCCATCCGTCGCGGGCGGGCGCGGACATGGGCGCGACGGTCCTGCCCCTACGTCAACTCCTTCAACTCCTTCAACTCCCACTTCGTCCGCGTGTACGCGATGCGGAAGCCTTGACGCTCCGCGTTGCGCTGCGATGGACCGCCGGGCGCGGCGCACATCATCGCGAGGTCGCACCCGTTGGCGCGGGCGGCGTGCAGACGCGCGTGCAGCAGGGCCTGCTGCGCGCCCTGCTTGCGCGCCGCCGGCACGGTGCTCGCGCCCGCGAGCAGCGCCACGCCGTCCGTACACCGCAGCGCGGCGGCCGCAATCGGACGCCCCTCCAGCCAGGCAAGAAACGCCGTCGTTCCCTCCGCGCGGACGCTGATGCGCCCCAACCCGCGCATGAACGCTTCGAGCGCCGGCGATTCACTGCTCCAGCCCGTCGCGGCGGTTGCCGCCCACTCGTCCGCCTGGTCGGCGTGGATCGGCCGCACGTCGATCGCCGGGGACGGCGGCGACAGCGCGTCGAGGTCGATCGGCTGATACATCACGCTCGTCTGCTCCGCGACGCGATACCCGCGGTCGGCCAGCTCACGCACCAGCGGGACGCCGGACAGCGGACTGACCTCGTGGTTGACGGGCGCGTCACGCTCGCGGAAGAAGGCTTCGAGGCGCTCGAGATCCCGCGGCTCGAGGTCGGCGAAGAGACCCAGGCCGAAGGTCTGCGTCAGCGGAGACTCGCGTCCGTCGAACATCGCGTAGGTGCCGCCAACCTCCATCCAGACCGCGCCGCTGGCCGGATCGAGCGCCGCGCGCGCCTCGACGAAGGACGCATTGGCGCACGCCTCGGTACGCTCCAGCCGCCGCGCGAGCGTGAGATCTGATAAAGGATACATAGCCACAATCGTTGTAGCGTACAGCATTCCGCGCATGGACGCGGCACGCGCCGGGCGCCCACGCGTCCGGACGTCGCGATCGGGCCTGGCTCGATCGGGCCTGGCCGGATCGGCCTGGCGAGATCCGGCCTGATTCGACCGGCTCGGGTCGACAGGCGGCTCGACCGGCTTGTCAACGGTGGCCGGTTGTGCGATCTATGTGTGCGAGATTTGATGAGGACATGGTGGAGCGCCAGCCCAATCCAGAGCCGAAACCCCTCGACCGCGCCCGCCCGCGCGACCGGCTGCTGCCGATGCTGCAGGCGTCGAGCTGCGTCCCCGCGCTCAAGGCGCTCGGCGAGGCGACGCGCGTCCGGATCGTCAGCCTGCTGCTCGCCGAGCGGCTGGGCGTGGACGAAATCTCGAAACGCTTGAAGGTGTCCCCCTACAATGTGTCGAAGCACCTGCGCATCCTGCGCGAGGCGGGGCTCCTGGAGGTGAAGAAGGACGGCCGGCGACGGCTCTACGCGCTGCCGGACGCGTTCACGCGGACGGGCGACGCGCAGGAACACGTCCTCGACCTCGGGTGCTGCAGTTTTCAGTTCGATCGCGGCGCGTCCGTCCCGCGGCGCCGCGCGGCGCGAAAGCGCGGGTGATCGTCCCCGGCCCGGTCGGGTCGATCCTCACGAAGCCGGGAACCACGCAGACCACACCGTCGAGGAGTGAGATGTCTTCAGAAGCCGTTTCCAGCAGTGCCGTTCAGACCGGGGTCGCGCAGATTACCGGGATCATCCCGCAGTTTCTCGTGGACGACCTCGATCGGGCGATTGCCTACTATCGTGACAACCTCGGCTTCGAGCTCGCATTCATATACGAGTCGTTCTATGCCAGCGTCACGCGCAACGGGTTCGCGATCCACCTGAAGGAAGCGCCGAAACTGGCGGCCGAGCGAGCACACCGGAAGGAGCACGGCCTGGACGCCTACGTGTCCGTGTCCGGTGTCCGGGAGCTGTTCAGCGAGTTGCAGGCGCGCGGCGCCAACGTGATCAAGCCGCTCGAAACACATCCCTGGGACTGCGTCGATTTCCATGTCGAAGACCCCGACGGCTACATCCTCTGTTTCAGCGAGCTCACCGCCTGACACGCGCTCGCCCGACATCCGATCGTCTGACACGCGATCACGGTGAGACGGCGCACGCGTCGAGACGCCGGCGGATGAGCGCTTTTTCCGCGTGCGTGGGCGCCGCGTCGAGCGCGCGCGTCAGATGGACGTGCGCCCGCTCGCGATCGCCACGGCGTCGGTACAGCTCACCGAGCGTCGCGTCCCAGAGGTAGTAGCCCAGGAGCCAGTTGGGCGGCTTGAGCGACTCCAGCAACGCGAGCCCCGCCGCTGGCCCCTGCCATTCCGCGACCGCGATCGCTCGATTCAGAATGTTGATGGGCGACGGCGCGACGCGGTCGAGCATCTCGTAGAGACGCGCGATCTCGTCCCAGCGGGTCTCGGCATAGCTGGGCGCGAGACAGTGCTCGGCGGCAATCCCGGCCTCGACGTGATACCGCGAAAAAACCTCGCCGCGCGCCGCGCGGTGCAGATGGGACATGCCGGCGTGAATGAGATCGCGATCCCAGCGCGATCGATCCTGTTCTTCCAGGAGCAGCAGGCCGCCGGCGCCGTCCACGCGCGCGTCGAAGCGCGCCGCGTCGAGATACATGAGCGCCAGCAGCGCGTCCGTCTCGGGAACGGCGCCGGCCGGATGATCGACGAGGAGGAGGCCGAGGCGGATCGCTTCCTCACAGAGCTCGCGGCGAATCACCGTGTCCGGCTGGGCCGAGCTGTAGCCCTCCGTGAAGAGCAGGTAGATGATCTGCAGGACCGCCAGCAGACGCGTCGCGAGCGCGTCGATGGCGGGCGTGTCGACCTCCGCGATGTGCTCGCGGAGCGTGGCGCGCGCCCGCTGCAGGCGCTTGTAGATCGCGTCCGGACGCTGGAACAGCCGCAAGGCGATCTCGTCCACGCTGAACCCGCAGAGCGTCTTCAGGGCAAAGACGATTTGCGATTCGCGCGGAATGGCGGGATCACCGCAGATGAAGAGCATCCGGAGCAGGTCGTCCTTGACTTCGTGCTCCAGAAACACGGCTTCGTCTGCGCCGGCCTCGCCCGCCACCTCCTCCGCATCTTCCAGGACCTCGGCGCGCTTTTCCCGCCGGAGCGCGCCGAGCACGTCGTTGAAGGCGACGCGGAACAGCCAGGCGCTCTTGTCGTCGGGCGGTCCCTGCTGGGACCACGACTGCACGGCGCGGAGCAGCGCGGTCTGGACGGCGTCCTCGCACAGCTCCCGCCGGTGCAGGCCGAACCTGCGCGACAGGACCGATACCAGACGCCCGAACTCGTGCCGGAAGTAATGGTCCGGAAGCGCGGGCGCCGGTGTGGGATCGGTCACGGTCTCAGTACCCCAGCTCCCGAATCTCGACGCTCGCACCGGGAGAGTCGTTGATCGGACACGCCTTGGCGATCTCGATCGCCCGGGCGAGCGAGCTCGTCTCGACGAACGCGTAGCTGCCCATGATCTCCTTCGCCTCGATGAAGGGACCGTCGGTGACGTTGCCGCCCTTGACCACAGCGCCGCCGGGCTTGAGGCCCTCGCCTGGGGTGACTTCCTGCTCGAACTTTTCCCGCCACGCACGCCACGCGGCGTACTGCGCCTGCATCTCTGCCGGAGAGACGGGCGCTGCCTCTTTCGCCTCCACAGGGGAATGGTAGGGAAAGCGGTAGAGGAACAGGAATTTCGTGTTGGTCGTGGACATGATCTTCTCCGATCGCGGCCCGCCGTCCATCGGCGCGGCTCTGACCATGAAGATGATCGGGCACGCCCCGATTGGACATCGAGTCCCACAATTTGTCGCAGTGGACGGCCGAGCCGTGGGGGGCGGCCGAGCGGCGGCCGGCTAGGCGGCGGATGGGCCGGCCGTGGGTGGCCTGCCGGTCGTCGCGCGGGACGCGTCCTTCCCAGGATCGCCCGACGACAGGAAGAGAAACGACTCGGCCGCCGCGCTCTTCGAGAGGACCTGCCAGTCGTGGACGTTGATCGCCGTCGGCTCGCCGCGGCGGAAGACGTTGCCGAAGTCGTCCGTCACCTGCCCGAGCGGACCGCGATACACCGCCTGATGCGTCGCGCTCGTCGGCCGGTGTCCCGGCTTGCGCGCACGCACGCGCAGCTCCCGCATGCCGACGCCGTCCACCACGAAATAGGCGGTCTCCGACAACACTTCGAGGAAGACGTCGACGAAGCCCGCGCGTTCGAGCTCGTCCGACACCTCGCGCGGCGTCGGCACGTGCCGCACCGCGGCGGCCGGACCCGGCAGCGCAAGCGCCCCTTCGTGACGTCGATCGCCGGCGAGCCCGTGGACGCGGATCTCGGCGCCCGGACGCAGCACGCGGAAGGCTTCCCGCAACAGGTCCGCGCGGTGCGCGGCGTCCGGCGGCACGTTGATGCTGCCTTCCAGGTTGACGCCGTGGACACTGTTGTCGTCGTGCGGAATGCGCGCCGGCACGGGATCCTGCAGCCGGTGCTCCCAGGTGACAGTGGGCTTCAATGGGAGCGGGGGCCGCAACTGGATCGGAGCGGTCATTCCCCCGACATCGGGGACGTGTCCCTCGCCCTGCTCGTCCAGATCCTCGTGGAAGATGTAGATCTCCCACAGCGCGCGGTCCGGATCCGTCACCCAGAACTTCGTCTGCGTCGCGTAGCAGCACGCGACGCCTTCTTCACGCGTCGTGTGCAGCCCCGCCTCTTCGAGCCGCCGCTGAATCTCGACCAGCTCCCCGGCCGTCCGGACGCGCAGCCCGGCGTGATTGAGGTGCCCGCTCGCGGACGGCTGTCCGGGAATCAGCGACAGCACGAGCGGCGGATCCGCCAGATCGAACTTGGCGTAGTTGGCCTTCACCTTCGCCGGCTCGATCCCGAACAGGACGCGATAGAAGGCCACGGAACGCGGGAGGTCCGACACGTTCAAGGACGCGTGGAACTTGCGCAGCGAAGCGTCGATGGGACCAGACATGTCGTGTCGCTCTCCGAAAATCGTTCTTCCAAGCACACAGATGCCGTGAAACGCGCGGCCGTCGCCGCGCACGCGGCTACCGGAAGAACGTCGTCGTCTTGCCGTACTCGGCGTAGCGATCTTTCAGCCACTCCGCGAACTCGGCGTAATGGCGCTCGCGCCGCTCGCCGCCGTCGCTCGACGCGTTGTAGCTCAGATACAGCAGCCGCCGCCAGTGAGGCGATCGATTCGGCGCCGACCGGTGCGGCGTGTAGCCGCTGAACACGGCGACGTCGCCCGGCTCCAGATCCAGCGTCACGCCGGTCGACGGGTCGACCGCGTCATCCGCCAGTTGATGATACTGGCCATCGGCCGGCGTCAGACAGCCCTGGCGATGATAGCCGCGAAAGACCTCCGTCGCGCCGTTGTCGGCGCTGGCGGGGTCGATCGCGACGATGGCCGTCAGGAAGGAGGTGGGGAACGACGGCCAGGAGATGTAATCCTGGTGGAGGCCGTAGCCCTGGGCGTTCGGCGGCTTGAAAATCAGCTTGTCCTTGAACAGGCACGCCGGCTCGCCGTAGAGGTCCGCGATGATGGCGGACAGCCGCGGGTCGCGCGCGGCGCGTTCGACGACCGGGCTGAGATCGATTACCGGATCGAAACAATCGAAGCGGCACTCGCCCGTCTCGACGTCGTTCTGCCAGCGGCAGCGGATGTTGTCCGAGTCGATCAGCTCCTGCCGCTGAAAGAGCCGGTCCGCTTCGACGGCCAGCGCGTGGATCTCGTCCGGCGCGAAGACGCCGCGGACGGTGAGGAAGCCGTCCGCGTGATACTGGCGCAGATCGGCTTCGGACAAGCGCGTCGGAACGCGGTTGGGAACAACTGTCGACATCGGACCTCCGTCACGGCAGGCGCGTCAGAACGTCACGCCGGCGCTGATCCCGAACGTGCGCGGCGCGCCCAGCTCGCCGACGAACCCGGACTGCGCGAAGCTGCCGTACGCGAAGCCGATGGGGATATAGCGGGTATCGAACGCATTGCGGATCCAGGCTTCACCGAAGAGATACTTCCCGCGGACACCGCCGCGCAGGTTGACGAGCGAGTACGCGTCCTGGCCTTCGGTGTTCTCGTCATCGTATTTGAACGAACCGTAGAACACCACTTCGCCGCGGCCGTAGAACATCGCGGCGCTGCCCAGCGGACGCGAATACTGTCCGCCCACCATCGTCGTGTAATCCGGCATGCTCGGCAGCTTGTTGCCGGACACGTCGACGCCGCTGGACAGGCTGTCATCGCCGAACCGCGCGTGCGTGTAGCCGACGGAGCCGAAGAGGTCCACGCCGGGCAGCGGCCGCGCGTTGACTTCGAATTCCACGCCGCTGCTCCGCGCGCTGCCGACGTTCGCGATGTAGAACTGCGCGGGCACCTGCGGATTCGGGACGTTGAGCTGCAGGTCCTGCCAGTCGATCAGGAACACCGCCGCGGTCGTCGACACGCGTCCGGCCGCCCAGGTCGATTTCACGCCGCCCTCGACGTGCCACGCGTGCTCCTCGCCGTAGGCTTCGTTCCCGGTCGGCGACGCGGGGTTGAATCCGCCCGCCTTGAAGCCGCGCGCGACGCTCGCGTAGACCGTCTGATCCGGCTGCACGCGATAGGCGACGGAGAGCTGCGGCGAGACTTCGGAGAAGCTCTCGTCCGCCTCGATGTTCACCGGCGGCGCGATCTCCGGCGTGAAGAACGTGCGGAGATTGGCGTCCTTGCTCTCGTAGTCGACGCGTGCGCCGACGGCGATGTCGAGGTCCTGGTTGACCGTGAACACGCCCTGGCCAAAGACACCGAAGCCGCGATCGTCCAGCGCGGACAGCGGCGAGTGCTGGCTGATCGGCAGCGGCAGTTGCGGCGACAGCAGGCCCGGCGCGAAGTTGTTCACCGCGTCCTGGTCGTAGTTCTGCGTGAAGAAGAACGCGCCAGCCTGCCAGCGCAGCGAGACGCCATCCGACAGGCGCAGCGAGGCCTGATCGGCGGACGCGAAGCGCACCTCCTGCGTGAACTGGAGATCGCGCTCCATGTTGTCGCGCGTGACGAGCGGCAGCGGCGTGTAGTCCAGGTCGGTGACGTCCACCGTCTTCCAGCGGACGATACCCGTCGTCGTCGAGAAGAGGATGCGATCCCCCTTGCGCTGCGTCTGCACCGTCGTCGAGAAGATGTCGCGATCCGTGCTCCCCTCGAAGTCCCGCGCGGCATGAAACGGGTTCTCGCGCAGCGCCGCGAGGTCGTTCAGCGCGTAGTCGCCGTCGCGGCTGCGCTCGCCGCCCAGGATGACGCGCGCTTCCCAGCGGCTGTTCGGCGTCCACAGCGCCTGCCCCTTGGCGGTGAACGCCGACCGGTCGTCGATGCGGTTGCCCGTGACGTCGTTCACCGTGAAGCCGTCGCGTTCGAGGTGCGCGAAGGCGAAGCCGACGCTGAGCGCGTCACCCACGGGACCGGACACGTCGCCGCGCGCGCCCCAGGCCGATTCGTTGCCGAAGGGCGCGGTGAACGACCCCGTCCAGCGATCGCGGGACGGACGGCGGCTGACGACGTTCACGAGGCCGCCAAGCGTGTTGCGGCCGAAGAGCGCGCTTTGCGGACCGCGCACGAATTCGATCTGGTGGACGTCGAGCAATTCGAGGCTGGACGAGTTCGTATTGAGCTGCGGGACGCCGTCGATGTAGGTCGTGATGCCCGGATTGCCCGGGCTCGACCCGATGCCGCGGAAGCGCGCGTTACTCAACTTGCGCGCGGTGAATTCGGAAAAATACGTGTTGGGCGCGAAGATCGCGGCGTCGCTGACGATGCGCACGCCGTCGTTCTCGAGCGTGTCCTCGGTGACCGCCGTCACGCTGGCCGGCAGCTTCTGGACGTCTTCCGGGGCCTTGGTGGCCGTCACAGTGACGGTCGGCAGCCGGAAGCGGATCGCGTCATCATCGGGCGGCGGTGGGGTCGGCGGCGTCTGGGCGTACGCAGACGGCGCGATCCACAGGACGGCGAGCAGGCCCGCCGTGGCGGTCAGTCCGCCGCGCAAACGCGGACGAACGGGGGTCAGTGTGATCCGATCCAGCGAACGAAGGACTCGCAACATGTGCGCCATTATGCATATATAACCGGGTACCGCCAACCGGCCAGGGACGAGCCGCGTCATCGCAGGACGAGCGGAAGGTGCGTGATTGGCGCTGAAAGGCGGGGTCGGACGGCGGGAGGAGAACGGACGCAGCGCGCGGGCTGCGTCCTTCCCAAGGTTCTGGAACGAGTCGGCCTATGGGACTGTTCGACCGGGGCCGTCCGCTCCGCCACCTATTGGACCTTTCGCGATCTCGTATGTCGAGCTCGACACGTCACCCTCGCTGTTGACGACGATGACCGTCGCGGTGCCGGCGGCGGTGCCGGCGGGCACGACGAAGTTGACTTGCGTCGGGGAGACGAACGACAGGCCCGCGCGCCGTTCGACGCCCGCGCTGTCGATCACCGTCACGCGCGTGCCTCCCAGTGTCGCGGCCGGCGCCGAGCCTTCGATGCTGTCCGTCAACGTCGCCAGCGAGGATCCGAAGGCGGACACTGGTCCATTCGGCGCCACCGCGGTGGTGCTGAAGTCGGTGCCGTTCGTGATCCCGAGCGCGGCGAGCGGGAACCGCGTCGCCGAGCAGCGCAGCCCGTTCTGGTCATCCGCTTCGAGCGTCCGACCGTCGATACCGAAGTAGCTCGCGAACATCGTCGGCCGCGGCGCGCCCGCGATTTCCGTGTGATGCATGCCCAGCGCGTGGCCGATCTCGTGCGCGGCGACGGCCTGCGTGTCGAAGTTGGCGCCGTTGGTCGTCCAGGTGACGCCATTGTTGAACACCACATCGGTCTCGGTGATGATCTGGCCCGGGCTCAGCACGAGCGCCGTCAATGCGAGGCATGATCCCGTGCACGGGCCACCCGCCCACAGGAGCGTATTACGGCCATCGGTCACGAAGCCGGCCGTCGTCGTCCCGGCCAGTGTCAGGACGTGGTTGTCGCCCGTGACGTTGTTCCACGAGGTCAGGGCCGCGGACAACGAGGGGCCCTTGCCGGCGCCCTGCAACGCGGGATTGTGGAAGTAGCTGATCGCCAGGCGGTTCCAGTGGACGAAGCCGCCGGCCGAATTGCACGCGACCGCGGCGCCTGCCGTGACGCGCCCGGTGGCGTTGTTCTGAATCATCCGGAAGGCGTACACCGGCGTCGCGAGAAGGGCGAGGCCCAGGGCGAGGGGCGCGAAGGCGCTGCGTCGCAGTGTGATGAGCGTCATGATCGATTATCTCCCTGTGCGAGCGGCGTCGCGGATCGACTGAAGCAACGAAGGCAGCGGCAGACCCTCTGCCCCACCTGGCGCGGCCGTCTGGCCCTGCACGTCGGGCACGAGCGGATGCTCAGACGCCTGGCTGATCGCGCGTCCACCCCTGATCTCGAAGACGCCCTGCACGTGATCGCGGACGGTCAGGCGCAGATTGTTCCCCGGCAGCGTTTCGCGGTTGAGGAACAGCACATAGGACTTGCCTGGTTCGAGCACCGGCCCTGCCACGATCAACGTGGTCGTCTCGCCGACCGTGCCGCCCATCAGCGTCACGGTGAGCTCCTGCGGCGACTTCCCTTTGACGACGTTCGTTGACGCGATCTGTACGTCCGTGAAGATAAACGTGTGATCGGCGTTCCAGTACGAACGCGCGTCGACCACGGTGCCAACAATCACGGTCTCGTTGGTTGACGTCAACTCGGCGATGCTGGCGCGGCGCAGCGATGTCGCGCCGACCGGAACGCTGGCCGCCACGACGGCGGCGAGACCTGCGTACACCACGACCCTCGGGAAACGCATGGGTGCCTCCTCTTGAACGACCGCGACGTGCGGGCGTCGGCTCCAACACTGATCAGTTGAAGATCACCCTAGAAGCGAGAAATGCGGGCCGTGGCGATCAGGTCGTGAAATGGTACGTCCGTGCGCGCTCACGGCGCACGCCCCAGCGTGGCGAACAGCACCCGCGCCGCACCGTCCGCGGGTGTATGGTGAGTATCTTCGTTTCAACGCAACACACATCGGGGTAAAGAACGGGGACGTGAACGGGGTTCCCTCGTTGGCGCGGCGCCTTTCGAGGGAGACAGGACCCCGGTTACTGGGTGCGCCGGATCGCACGATCGCCGGCCTGTGGCCTGGCAGGCTGCCGGCGAGGACCGTGCAGTGGAAACCGCACAGTGGACACTGTGAGACCGCTGACGGATGAAGCGCTCGCGCGCTTCGCGGATCGGTACCTGGACCTCGCACATGCCCGCGGGTCGTGGGAGACGAGCGGCGCGATCGTCGATGCACACGATCGCCGGCCCGGCGTTCGCGGTGGACCGCCCGGCGTCCGCGCGCGGCGGCGCGCGTTGACGGATCGTGCGGCGCTCCGTCGATTCACCACATCGGGCCGCGGTGTACCAACGGCCGCGCGGCGCGGCGACGTCCGCGCGCGGGGCTGAGACGCGCCGTGAGGTCGTCTGCCCACTTCCACCGCGTCGAACGGCTCTTCAGCGATGTCGTGGCGCTGCCGCCGGACGTCCGGACGTGCGAGGTGCATCGCCTCTGCCGCGGCGACGCGGCGCTCTGCCGCGACGTCTGCGCGCTGCTGGCGGCGGACGCCGAAGCCGTGACGTTCCTGGAGTCGCCGCTGTACGCCGCCGCCGTCACGCCCGATCTGATGGGACGCCTCATCGGCCCGTACCGGATCGTCCGCCCGCTGGGCCAGGGCGGCATGAGCACGGTCTACCTCGCCGTCCGGACGGACGGCGTCTGCGATCAACAGGTCGCCGTGAAGACGCTCGGGGTCATGCCGCTGCGCGCCGACCTCGTGGCGCGGTTCCGCGCCGAGCGGCAGATCCTCGCGTCGCTCTCGCATCCCGGCGTCGCGCGGCTGCTCGACGGCGGCACGACGGGCGATGGGCTGCCGTACCTGGTCATGGAGTACGTCGACGGCCTGCCAATCGACCGGTACTGCGATGAGCGCGGGCTGGGCGTCCGCGATCGGCTCCACCTCATTCTGGACGTCTGCCGCGCCGTCGCGTACGCGCACCAGCACCTCGTCGTCCACCGCGATCTCAAACCATCGAACATTCTCGTCACAGCCGATGGACAGACGCGACTTGTGGACTTCGGCATCGCCAAGCTGCTGCCAGCCAGCGGCGCGCCCGCCGAGTCCACTTCCGAGACGCTCACCGGCAGCCGGCTCATGACGCCGGCGTTCGCGAGCCCGGAACAGATCGACGGACGCGCGATCACGCCCGCCAGCGATGTGTACGCGCTCGGCGTGCTGCTGTACCGGCTGCTGACCGGACGACTGCCCTATCGCGTCGACGTCGATCACATCCGCGCGCTCGAAGACGCCATCCTTCATCGCGAGCCGCCACGGCCCAGCGTCGCGGCGGCCAGCACCGGCGCGCGCACGCGCGCCGCGCAATTGAGCGGCGACCTCGATAACATCGTGCTCATGGCGCTCCGCAAGGATCCGCATCAGCGCTACGCCTCGGCCGACGCGCTCGCCCAGGACATCGCGCGCTATCTCGCGGGCCGTCCCGTCACGGCACGGCGCCTCCCGGCACGCACGCGCGTGCGCACGGTCATACGTCGTCATCCACGCGGCGCCGCGTGGGGCAGCCTCGCGGCGTGCCTCCTGATCGCGCTCGCAATCATCGTCGCGCTCCAGGCGTATCGGATCGGAGAGCAGCGCGATGACATCCTGGAGCAGCGCACGCGCACGATGCGGATCGCGCGCGAGTTGCAGGGGCTGCTCGACGAAGTGCCCGCGCGGGCGCGGTGGGACACGAATGTCGCTGCGCGGTACGCCGATCGTCTCGATCTCACGATCGATCCGACGGCAGCGGCACACGCGTGCGGACGGCCCGCGCCGTCACGCGACGCTGCTGTCGCGGACGCCCTCGATACGGTCAATCGGATCCGCCGCGCGAAAGGCGATGGGGACGACGCGCGCACCGCGTTCGAAGCCGCGATGGTCGTGCTCGATCCGCACGCGGCGCTCATCCCGTTCTCCCTGCGCTGACCACCTCGGCACGGACGGCAATCGCGTCAGCATCGCCGGGTCTGTCTCGATCGGGTCCGTCTCGATCGGACTAACGGCCGGCGGGTGGCGCGATGACGATGACGCCGATGCGCAGCGTGTTGCGATCGCGCTCGTTCGCCGGGAAGAGCCACGACTGCGCGTCGAACTGGCTCGTCATCGCGTCGACGCCGCGCAGCGGCCACGGGTCGTGCCCGTCCACGCGGACCGCCTGTCCGCGAATCGTCCCTGTCAGCGCAAGCTCCACGCCCAGCGGATCGTGCACCATCTCCACCAGATTGCCCGCGACGGTGGCGTACTCGCCGGTGCGGCCGCAGATCGGGCAGCTCTCGACGTCCGCGTGCAGCGGATGGAAATGTTCAACCTCGTAATGCGCGCTCGCGGCGAGGCGATAGAACGCTCGCGGTCCCGCGGACGATGGGAGCGTCACACGTTCGAGCCGCTGCCGCGCGAGCGCCGAGTAGTAATAGCGGATGTGGAAGGCGTGGGCGTGCTGCTGCGCGCGCTGCTCCCGCGTCTGCCACGGCTGCAGGTGCTCGAGTCCCCCCTCGAAGTCGCAGCCTTCCGGATTCGGGAACGGTCCGAACCGCTCCTCCAGCCTCATCGTCTCGCGCAGCAGTCCGGTCAGCAGCGCGACCGCCGATTCGTAGGACTCCACCAGCGACGCGTCCAGATACAGCCAGAGATTCGGATAGCGCGGCATCGCCGCGTCGAAGACCGTCTTCGCCGGCAACTGGAACGCGTCGATCGACGCCGCATCCACGAGGCGCCGTCCGTTCGCCGCACTCACGCCCGTCGCGGACGCGACGGCAGGCGACGCGTCGGACGGCCATTCATGCTTCGGCCGGAAGTTGTACGCGAGGAAGTGCTGGTTGATCGTCGCGCTGTTCCAGCGTGACACCTTCACCAGACGCGTGCGATCGAGCTGCGCGACCGGATCCACCAGGCGCGAGAAGTCGATGAAGTCCTCCCACGTGCCGGTAAAACGCGGCGGCCAGCCGAGACGCTGTCCGAGCGGATGCTCGCCGAGGCGACGGCCCTTCGCGAGCGCCTGGCAGGTCGCGCGGTTGTACGCCTCCAGCGTCAGGCGGGGCTCGGCGGCGGCGCCGGCACCCTGCGTGTCGTCGCGATCCGCCGCGATGGTCTGACGCGCCCAGCCGGCCGGCATCGATCCGTGCTTCCCCCACTGCACGTCGATGCGCGGACGCTCGTGGTGCGCGCGCGCGTCGGCCAGCGCGGCGTCGCCGCCGGCCAGGATCCGGCCGTGGAAATAGGTCCAGACCTGTTCGAGCCGCTGGCCGTCCGCCGAGTGCTGGATCCAGACGACTTCGTGATCGGATGGATCGTTGTCCTCCGGGAAATCGATGTCGTCGGCCCAGAACAGGTGATACGCGATCAGCGGCCGGTCGGGATGGACGATGACGGCGATATCGGCGAGGGGGAAGAACTCGGACGGCGTGGTGTAGAGGCGGGGCGCGAAGCGGCGGACGAGACGCTGCTGATCCGGCGTTGGATCGCGCGGCGGATCGAGCGCCAGCGCCCGCGCGTACTCGCGGCTGGCGGCGTCCAGGCTGCGGCGCAGATGCTGTTCGACGCCGAGCCAGTGGTGCAGGGCCGCGCCATCCGGTCGAGGCGTGGCGGCGGACTGTGCCGGCACATCGATCGTGCCGGCCAGCATGAGCGGCGCGAGGAGCGCCAGGAAACGAACGACACGAACGACACGAAGCATCTGCACCGAGCTACCACCTGTCAGAAGAGGGCGCCGATCAGCACGCGATCGGTCAGAAGTAATACTTCAAGCCGAACTGGATGATGCGCGCGGGCCCGGCGGTCAGGATCTGGCCGAAGCCGCTCGAATCGAACGCGATGTTCGGCGGACCGAAGTTCGCATGGTTGAACGCGTTGAAGACCTCGGTCCGGAACTGCACGCGCTGGTCGCCGAACCGGAAGTCCTTCGCGAGCGTGAAGTCGAACGTCGCCGACCCCGGTCCGCGCATGATCCCGACGCCCGCGTTGCCGAAGGCCTGCGGCGCCGGACTGAACGCCGCGAAGGCGCCCGTATTGAACCAGCGGTTCAGCGTCCGTTCGGACGCCGGCAGCTCCGGATCGCCCACCAGGTTCGGCCGCGCGCGGCGCTCGCCGCCGATGTTGAGGACGGTCGATCCGCCCAGCGTCGCCGTCAGCGCCAGTCCGCTCTGGATCGCATGGATCCCCGTGACCTGCCAGCCGCCGAGCAGCGCGTCCATCGTCGGCGACCAGCCGTCGCCGAAGCGGCGGCCGCGTCCGAACGGCAATTCCCAGATGTAGCTCGCGACAAACCGGTGCTTCACGTCGAACTCCGCCAGCCCGCGATCCGCGCGCAGGTTGTTGCCGTCCTGCGGCTCCTTGAACGTGCCCGTGTCGAAGCCGGCGCCGCCGCCGCTCGTCGAGATGTGATCGGGCGCGCCGGTCAGCGCTTTCCCCCACGTGTAGCTCACCTGCCCGGTCAGCCCGCGCGAGAGTCGCTTTTCGAGCCGCGTCTGCAACGAATTATAGGTAGAGCTGACGCGATTCTCCATCCACTGGATGTCGCCGAACGCCGGATAGGGCCGATCGCCGGCCGATTGCGTGCCGTTGGCGTTCGTGATGACGGCGCGCTGATTCAGGTTGCGGAAGCCATTCAGCTTCGTCCCCTTGTTGCCGACATAGGCGATGTCGATCAGCAGGTCCTTCATCAGCTCGTACTGGATGCCGAGGTTGTACTGCTGGATGTACGGCGTCCGCTGGTTCGGATCCTGCGCGCGGCGCGCCACCGTCGGCGCGAGCGAGTTCGGATCGAGTAATTCAGACGGATAGCCGTTCACGAGGCGGAACGGCGCGGCGCCCGCCACGGCGGCCGCGCCGGTGACGCTGGCCTGCAGCAGATTGTCCACGAGATACGGCGGGTTGAAGCCGAGCAGCCCTTCGCGGCCCTGCCGCACGGTGTGCGAATAGAAGATGCCGTACGCGCCGCGCACGGCCCAGCGTTCGGCCGGCGCCCAGGCGAACCCGGCGCGCGGCGCGACGTTGTTGCGATCGGGGCGGATGAGCGAGCGGTCGAACGTGTCGCCGTCGCTCGCGACGATCATCGTGCCGGTGGACGGATCGAAGTTCAAGAACCGGTTGTCCCGCTCGCGCGGCGGCGTCGCGTATTCGTACCGCACGCCCAGGTTCAGCGTCAGCTTCGACGTGATCGCATAGTCGTCCTGCACGAAGTGGAACTGCATGTCCTGGCCCTGATCCATCACCGTGTAGCTCGTGAGCGCGAGCTGGGACGGCAGGCCGAGCAGCAGATCACCCACGGCGAGGTTGGTGAACCGGTTCTCGAAGTTCAGGCGGCCGATGGTCGCGTTCAGATCGTTGATGCGCGTCTGGACGTGCAGGATCTCGCCGCCGAACTTGACGAAGTGCGCGCCGCGCGACCAGCTGAAGGTCCAGCGCGGATTCCACGACCGCGGCGTCTGGAACTGCGGCGTCGACGTGTGGCGGCCGACAGCGTCGAAGCCCTGGATGTTGATCTTCGGCAGACCGCCCGCGAACGCCGCGTCGTTCGGCACGTTCGTCAAGCCAATCGCCGCGGGGCCGTCGACGCCGACGTTCGGCGGATAGGTGTAGTAGTCGCCGCGCGCGAAGCCGAATCGGAAGTCCGCCACGAGCCGCGGCGACAGCGTCCAGGTGAGGCCGAGCGCCAGCCCCTGCGATCGGTTCTGGTTCGATCCGAAGGCGTCGTTGAACGATCCTTCCGCGAGTCCGGGCAGCGGCGCCGGCCGGAAAGTGTCCGTG
>Ga0187894_10003857_pt1 | contig 16505 bp, 12 predicted proteins | sample GBC1701081metaG_FD_136650 | JGI IMG/M metagenome (GOLD analysis project Ga0187894, IMG submission 136650) | White microbial mat communities from a lava cave in the Kipuka Kanohina Cave System on the Island of Hawaii, USA - GBC170108-1 metaG ... | reverse complement strand
CATGGGCATTACCATGATCAGCCGCCTGCAGATGATCACCCAGCCGCTGTGGATCATCATGATGCTGGCGCCTTTCCTTTGGATTGCCTTCGACCAGCCGCAGGTCCTGCAGCAATGGATGTCCTACAGCGGCACGGGGGCAGCCGCCGGCGGCTTCGATGTCATTTCCTTCGGCCTTGCCATCGGCGTGCTCTGCTCGCTCACCATCCAGATCGGCGAGCAGGTCGACTATCTGCGCTTCCTGCCCGATCGCGACAAGGTCAACCGCCTCGCCTGGTGGAGTGCGGTCATCGCCGCGGGGCCAGGCTGGATCCTCATCGGCGGCTTCAAGATCCTGTGCGGCAGCCTGCTCGCGGTGCTCGCCGTCTCCTCCGGCCTTTCGCACACGACGGCGCTCGAGCCCGTCCATATGTATATCAAAGCCTATGGCTATATGATCGACGATCCGCGCCTGGTGCTCGCGGCGGCCGCCCTTTTCGTCGTCGTCTCGCAGGTCAAGATCAACGTGACCAATGCCTATGCGGGCTCGCTCGCCTGGTCGAATTTCTTCGCCCGCGTCACCCACTATCATCCGGGTCGCGTCGTCTGGCTTGTCTTCAACATCCTGATCTCGCTGCTCTTGATGCTGCTCGGCATCTTCGACACGCTGGGTCTCGTGCTTGCCGTCTATTCGATCATCGCCACCGCCTGGATCGGCGCCATCTTCGCCGACCTGGTGATCCTCAAACCCTTGCGCATCAGCCCGCCTTTCGTCGAGTTCAAGCGCGCGCATCTGCATGACTTCAATCCGGTCGGCTGCGGCGCCATGGCTTTCGCCTCGATCGTCGCCATCATCTGCTTCACCGGCGCACTCGGGCAGTTGGCCCAGGCCTATGCGGCACCCCTCTCCTTCGTCCTGTCGGTCGCCGCCGCCGTCGCCATCGGCATCGCCACCAAGGGCCGCTACTATCTGGCGCGTGAACCGGTCGCCCCCTCCGCCGCCTCCGGCACGCTCATCCGCTGCGAGATCTGCGACCATGATTATGAGCGGCCGGACATGGCCTATTGCGCCTTCTACGAGCGGCCGATCTGCTCGCTCTGCTGCAGCCTCGATGCCCATTGCCACGATGCCTGCAAATTCTCGGTGAGCGAGCTCGCGACGCAGCGTTCGCGCTATCTCGGCCGCTCCTTCACCGCCAAGATCGCGCCGCATATGGGCCACCGTCTCCTGAAGGTGGGCGGCGTGCTCCTGACGCTCGCCGTCGTCACCGGCGCCGTGCTGCTCGTTACCTATCGCCTGATCGATCCCGGCGCCGACCTGCCCGCGCTCGACAACGACACGCTGCTCTTGCGCATATTCCTGGCGCTCCTGCCCTTGCTCGCCATCGGCGCCTGGTGGATCGTGCTGTCGAATGAGAGCCGCGAGCTTGCCGAGCGCGATCTCGTCGCCTCGCTCGAGCGCCTGCGCGAGACCCAGCAGGAGCTGGCCCGCAATGAGCGCCTGGCCGTGATCGGCCAGATCACCGCGACCGTCAGCCACGAATTGCGCAATCCGCTGGGCACGCTCGTCACCTCGATCGACATCCTCAACCGCGCGCTGCCGGCGCAAGGGGGTGCCGTCAAGGACGAGATGCAGCGCATCAGGCGCAATGTCTGGCGCTGCGTTCATATCATCGAGGACCTGCTCGAATTCTCGCGCCGCAAGAAGCCGGTCCTGGCGCCGGTGATGATCGACCGCTGGCTCGAGCAGCAGATCGCGGATCAGCCGAAGCCCGCAGGCATCGACGTCGAGCTGAGGCTCGCCGCCGCGGCCGTCGTGCCGGCCGACGGCGCCCGCCTGCGCCAGGCGTTCGACAATGTCCTGCAGAATGCCATCCAGGCCTATGACGGCGAAGCGGCGCGCAGCGATCGGCGCATCGTCGTGTCGACCGCCCAGAGCCCCGGCCATGTGGCCATCACCGTCGCCGACAATGGTCCGGGCATGACGCCCGATGTCGCGGCCCAGATCTTCGAGCCCCTCTACAGCACCAAGGCCTTTGGCGTCGGCCTCGGCATGCCGCTGGTGAAGCGCATCCTGGAGGAGCATCGCGGCAAGGTGACGGTCGACACCGCGCCGGGCCAGGGCACACGCGTCACTCTGCATTTGCCGCTGAGCGCCTGAGCCATGAGCGACATACCGACCGACTTCATCCTCGACGACAAGGCGCCCGGAGCCGGCGCCGTCCTGCGCCGCAGCGTCCTGGTGGTCGATGATGACGCCGATTTCGCCGAAAGCCTCGTCGGCCTTTTGCAGATGGAAGGCTATGAGGCCTCGCTAGCCCGCAATGCGGAAGCGGCCGAGACGGCGCTGCGCGAGCGCCGCATCGCCGTCGCCCTCATCGATCTGCGGCTCGATCTCGGCAGCGGCGTCGATCTCATCCGCAGCCTGCATCAGTCGGCGCCCGACCTCGTCACCGTGATGATCACCGCCTATGCCTCGATCGAGACGGCGATCGAGGCCATGAAGGCCGGCGCCTATGACTATCTCTCGAAGCCTTTCTATTCCGAGGATCTGCTCGCCACTCTCGACCGCTGCTTCGAGCGCATCCGCCTCGTCGAGGAAAGACGGCGCGCCGAGGATCGCTTGCGGCAGTTGCAGCGCATGGAGGCCATCGGCCAGCTCACCAGCGGGCTCGCCCATGATTTCAACAATGTGCTTTCCGTCCTCGTCGGCAATCTGCATTGGATGCGTGAGCGCCTCGGCGATGAGCCGGCCTTGCGCGAAATGGTCGATGATGCCCTCGATGCGGCGCGCGCCGGTTCCGAGATGACCGAGAGGCTCCTGGCTTTCGGCCGGCAATCCACCAGCGAGACGAAACCGACCGATCTTGGCGAAGTGCTGCCGGCCTTCGCCCGGGTGCTCGGCCGCACGCTGGGCGATGCGATAACCATCGATCTCGAGGTGGCGCCGGGGACCGATCCGATCGAGATCGACCGCAGCCAGCTCGAAAGCAGCCTGCTCAATCTCGCTCTCAATGCGCGCGATGCCATGCCGGAGGGCGGCGGCTTGCGCTTCGAGGCCGCCAATCTGGTGATCGGGCCGGAGGATTCGCGTGTCGCTTCGGGCTTGCGGCCCGGTCCCTATGTGCTTTTGTCGGTGATCGATTCGGGCCAGGGCATGCCGGCGGCCATCCAGCGGCGCGCGCTCGAGCCGTTCTTCACCACCAAGCCGCCGGGCTATGGCAGCGGCTTGGGCCTCACCATGGTCGATGGCTTCGTGCGCCAGGCGGGCGGACGGCTCGGCCTCACCAGCGCAGCCGGCGAAGGCACCAGGGTCAATCTCTATTTCCCCGCTCTTACCGCGAGGCGGCCGGCCCCCTCCTCATCGGAAGGCGGCGCGAACATGTAGCCGAGGCCTCGCACCGTCTTGATGAGCTGGGTCGAGCGTGCGTCGTCGTCGAGCTTGCGGCGGATCTTGCCGACCAGCACGTCGATACTGCGGTCATAGGGCGTCCAGTCGCGATTGGCGACGATGTCCAGGATCTGCTCGCGCGAGAGGACGCGCCCGCGCCGGCGCACCAGCGCTTCGAGGATATGGAATTCCTGGCTGGTCAGGCGCACGTCGCGCCCGTCCGGCGCCGACAGCTTGTAGCGCGCCGCGTCGAACAGCCAGCCGGCGAAGCGGATCACCGCATCTCCGCCTTGCGCTTCGGTATCGAAGCCGCGGCTGAACCGGCGCAACACGGTACGGATGCGCGCCAGCAATTCGCGCGGCTCGAAGGGCTTCGTCACATAGTCGTCGGCGCCGAGTTCCAGGCACACGACCTTGTCGATGGTCGAAGACTTGCCCGAGAGCACGATGAGCGGCAGGTCGTGCTGATTGCGAAAGCCGCGCGCCAGGCTGACGCCGTCCTCGCCGCTCGGAAAGCTCAGATCGAGAATGACGAGATCGACGGCTTCGTTCGCCAGGGCCCGGCGCATTCCGCGCCCGTCATGAACGGCGGTGACGGCATAGCCCTCGCTGCCGAGGAATTTGCCGAGAAAGCCGCAGACCCTGCGATCATCGTCGACCACCAGGATGCGGGATTTGAGGGCGCCTGGCTGCATGGGCGAAGCATAGACGCAAATCGGGCATGCGGTCGAGCATCCGCCGACGGTTACAAAAAATTACATAACCCGGCCGTTTCGGATTCAAACCGGTTACGCCCGCGACCTAGGGTCCGCTCCCAACCACGAGAATGCACCCTGATTGCACAAAAGGAGGAGCCCATGCCGAAGACCGTATTCAAGATCGATCTCAACAAGGCGCCGGAAGACCAGGCGATCAAGACTCACAACCGCTGGCATCCCGACATTCCGATGGTCGAGACCTTCAAGCCGGGCGATACGTTCCGGGTCGAATGTTACGACTGGACGGGCGGCCAGATCGGCAACAACAACAGCGCCAATGACGTCCGCGACGTCAATCTCACCAAGGTGCATTATCTGAGCGGTCCCTTCGGCGTCGAGGGCGCCGAGCCCGGCGACCTGATGGTCGTCGACATCCTCGATATCGGCGCCCTGCCCGGCTCCGAATGGGGCTTCAACGGCATTTTCGCCAAGGAGAATGGCGGCGGCTTCCTCACCGAGCATTTCCCCGAGGCGCGCAAATCCTGCTGGGATTTCCACGGCATCTACACGACCTCGCGCCATGTGCCGGGCGTGCGCTATCCGGGCCTCGTTCATCCGGGCCTCATCGGCTGCCTGCCCGATCACAAATTGCTGGCCGAGGCCAACAAGCGCGAACTGGCCCTGATCGCGACCGATCCGAACCGGGTGCCGCCGCTCGCGGCTCCACCCTTTGCCGACACCGCGCTCATGGGGCAGATGAAGGGTTCCGCCGCGCAAGCCGCGGCCAAGGAAGCCTGGCGCACCGTGCCGCCGCGCGAGCATGGCGGCAATTGCGACATCAAGAACCTGTCGCGCGGCTCGCGCGTCTATTTCCCCGTCTATGTGAAAGGCGGCGGCCTCTCCATGGGCGACATCCACTGGTCGCAGGGCGATGGCGAGATCACCTTCTGCGGCGCCATCGAGATGGCGGGCTGGATCGACATCGGTGTCGGCCTCATCAAGGGCGGCATGGCGAAATACGGTGTCATCAACCCCATCTTCAAGCCGAGCCCGGTCGATCCGCATTTCGACGATTATCTCATCTTCGAAGGCATCTCGGTCGATGAGCACACGGGTGAGCAATATTATCTCGACGCCCATGTCGCCTATCGGCGCGCCTGCCTCAACGCCATCGAGTATCTGAAGAAGTTCGGCTATTCCGGCGAGCAGGCCTATATGATCCTGGGCACCGCGCCCGTCGAAGGCCGCATCAGCGGCATCGTCGACATCCCCAATGTCTGCGCCACCCTCGCCATCCCGACGGCGATCTTCGATTTCGACATCAATCCGAACGCGTCGGGACCGAAGCGCGAGGTCTCGGGTGTGAGCGTGGCCAAGGCAAGCTGATCGTCACTCGCGAGAGCCAAAGGCCGGGCGGCGCATGTCGCCCCCGGCCTTCCACCAAGTCAACGTCTTTCGGGAGATTAAGCCATGCTGCTCGGCCTGTCCCTGCTTTATGTCGGGGCCGTTCTGACGCTCAACGGTCTCTGGCTCCTCGGCCATATCGGCGATCGCGAGATCGTCGTCGTCAATGTCGCCTCGGGCATCGTCACCTTCTGCGTCTCGCTCTATCTGGCCTTCGGCCCGGGCGCCGATCCGGGCTCCATCCGTGCCGCGGGTCTGACGCTTCTCTTCACCGTGACCTATTTCTGGGTCGCGCATAACCGCCTTGCGACCGTCGATGGCCGCGGGCTCGGCTGGTTCAGCCTCTTCGTCGTCATCACCGTCATTCCGGTGGCGGTCAACGGCTTCGTCACGGCGGCGACCGGCATCGACCTGTGGATGGCCTGGAACTGGGTCGGCTGGGCGGTCGTGTGGTTCCTCTATTTCCTGCTGCTGACGCTGAATAAGCCGATCCTCAAGCTCACGGGTGCGGCGACGCTGGCCGCGGGCCTGCTCACCGGCTGGCTGCCATCCGTGCTGATCTTCGATGGCCGTCTGTGATCGGGAGAGTATCATGCCCCTCTACAATTACTCATGCTCCACTTGCGGCCCCTTCGATGCCTGGTCGCCCATGGCGGACGCTGATTTGCCCTGCGCGTGCCCCAGTTGCACGAACCCTAGCCAACGCGATGTGGCTTCGCCGCATTTGAGCCTGATGAACGGCACCTTGCGCAAGGCCCTTGACCGGTCGATGCGCAGCACCAGCGAGCCCAAGCGCGTCAAGCGCGCCCATCTCGCCAATTGCGGCTGCAAGCTTTGCGGCGGCGGCAAGAAATCCCCAATGCGGCGCTGGATGATCGGCCACTGACGGCAGGACCTCCTTCCCCTCATCCCCTGCCTCGATCGGCGCTGCTCACTGGCCCGGGCCCATTGCCCGGGCCTTTTGCTTGCGCTAAGCCAACGCACAGTTCCGACATGTTTTTCTGCCACTGCCAGGCCATCCAACGGTTAGGGGATCGTTCACCATGAGGCTTGCCCTCCTTGTCATCGCTTTGCTTGCGGCCACGGTTGTTCCGGCCTTCGCCAACCAATGCGAGGACGACGTCAAGAAGATCGAGGCGGCGCTCGCTTCCAAGGAGATCTCGAGCGAAGAGCGCGCCCAGCTCGAGGACATGAAGAAGCAGGCGGCCCAGCTCTGCGCCGCCGGCAACACGCAGGAGAGCCTCGACGTCGCCGCCGAAGCCAAGGCGATGCTCGATATCGATTAGACCGTGATCGTACCCGTCGAGACGCGTACGGCCTGACCGCCGACCCGGACCTGGACCAGATCGCCCTGCACGACGTCCGCTTCGAGGACGAGGTCGCTCGGGCGCTTCATCTCATAGCCCTGCTCCAGAATGAAACGATGCTTGCCGTCCTTGAGCTTGTCGGCGATCAAAAGCTGGCGCGCGAGAAGTGCCGTGGCAGAACCCGTGGCCGGATCCTCGGGTATGCCGCCGCCGGGCGCGAACATGCGCGAGCGGAAAGACGCGTCCTTGCCGTCACCGCCCCGCGTATAGACATAGGCGGCATCGATATAGGCCTCATGCTCGCCGAGAACGGCCATCAAGGCGCTCCAGGCGGGCTCGCAGGGCCGCGCCTTTTCGAGGATCGCGCGCGAAGGCACGGGCACGAAGAAGAAGGCGGGCGCGCCCTCGATCAGCATCGGCTGATGCGCATCGAAGCCGATCTCATCGGCTGAGATGCCCAGCGCCGACGCGATATCGGCCTTGCCTGGACCATCGGCGATCTTCTGCGGCACGACCGGCGCCTTGAACAGGCCATGCGGCGCATCGCCGATGCGCGAGACCTTGACCGGCACCAGGCCCGCCACTTCCTCGAGCCTGATCTCGGTCTCGAAGGGGCAGCCGGGCTTGTGCTTCATCTCGGCGAGCAGGATGGCGCAGCCGAGGGTGGGATGGCCGGCGAAGGGCATCTCGCCGCCGGGAAAGAAGATGCGCACCCGGGCGGTGTTGCCGGGATCCTTGGGCTTCATCACGAAGATCGTCTCCGAGAGATTGAACTCGCGGGTGATCGTCTGCATTTGCTCCGTGGTCAGAGCATCGGCATCATGGACGACGGCGAGCGGATTGCCGCCGAAGCGCTTGCTGGTGAAGACGTCGAGGGTGTTGAATTTGAGTTGCATGGCGGCGATTGGTAGGCGGGGATTGCGGCTTGGGCAAGAGAAGTATTGCACCCTGACGAAATGTATGGATGCAAGTTTCGCTCACCGATCATGGCTGTCGCAGGCCGTCACGACGGCCGGATCGCCGGACTGGCCGCCGATCACCGTGCAGCCGCCTGCCGCGCAGAGCCTCCAGCCGCTTCCCGTCGCGCCCGAGGCCGCCAGCACCAGTCTCTCCAGCGGCTCGATATGCGGTGTATAGATCCACCAGCCATCCTTCAGGCGAGCGCCCTCGGGCGGATCCATGCCGGCGCCCGAGCCTTTTATGCGCGCTTCGACGATCTGGAGGCCGGCGGGCATCACCCTCCAATCCTCTTCCCATTGCGTCTTCTCCACCGAATGCGTCCAGCTGAGCGTGAAGGCAGCCCCGGCGATGAGGGCTGTCTTTCCGGCGGCGAGGACACAGACGCTCATGATCGGCTGCGCTCGTCGGCATGCGTCGCGGGCGCAGGGCCGATGACCACGCCGCGCGCGCGATACAGATGAAACGCAATGACGACGGCGGCCAGCACGAAACCGATCTCATCGGTCCATGGCAGCGTTGCGACCAGCGTGAAGGCGGATGCTGCCGCCAAGAGCCTCTCCCACCAATACATCCGGATCTTGAGGAAGCCTATGACCGCGGCGCCCCACAGGCCGATCGCCAGCGCCGTCTTGACGACGACATAGGCAACCGCCGGCCAGTAGCCGATGATCCCGGGCAGCGATCCGCCTTCCTGCAGCATGAGCACCGGATTGTAGACCGCCATATAGGGCACGACGAAGCCGGCGGCGGCGACCTTGATGGCTTCGAAGGATATCCTGAGCCCGCTTTCCTTGGCAATCGGCGCCGCGGCGAAGCAGGCCAGCGCCACCGGCGGGGTGAGGTCGGCCAGGATGCCGAAATAGAACACGAACATGTGGCTGACCAGCAACGGCACGCCGAGCTGCAGCAGCGCCGGGCCTGCGATGGATGAGGTGATGATGTAGTTCGGGATGGTCGGAATGCCCATGCCGAGGACGATGCAGGTCACCATCGTCAGGAGCAGCGACAGGATCAGGCTCGATTCCCCGACCGAGACGATGAAGGCGCCAAAAGTGGTGGCCGCACCGGTGAGCGTCAGCGTGCCGATGATGACGCCGACGATGGCGCAGGCGATACCCACGGGAAGTGCTGTGCGCGCGCCCTCGGCAAGCGAGTCGCGGCAGTCGATCAGGGTCTGGCGTCCGCCGCTGACGAAGATGTTGGCCAGGATAAGCAGAGCCCCGGCAACGAGAATGACGTTGATGCCATATCTGAAGAAGCTCGCGGCGACGAGTCCGAGCCCGATCCAGAAGATGGCGCGCAGGACGACCGAAGGCAGGCCGAGCGCCACCGAGCCGCCGAGGATCAGGAGCACCGTCAGCGCCAGGCCGATGGTGCCGGCATAGAGCGGCGTATAGCCGGAGAACAGGAGGTAGATCAGCACGGCGAGCGGCAGGATCAGGTACCAGCCGTCGCGCAGCGCCTTGAGCGGCGACGGCAGCTCAGATTTCGCCATGCCGATGAGATTGTTCTTGCCCGCCTCGAGATGCACCATCCAGAAGGCCGAGGCGAAATAGAGCAAGGCGGGGATCACCGCCGCCTTCACGACTTCATAATATTCGACGCCGAGCGTCTCGGCCATGATGAAGGCGACCGCCCCCATGACCGGCGGCATGATCTGTCCGCCCATGGAGGCCGTTGCCTCGACACCGCCGGCGAAGGCGGGACGGTAGCCGAAGCGTTTCATCATCGGAATGGTGAACTGGCCGGTGGTCACGACATTGGCGACGCCGGAGCCCGAGATCGTGCCCATCAGCCCCGATGCGACGACGGCGACCTTGGCGGCACCGCCGCGTGCATGTCCGACAAAGCCGAGCGAGACATCGGTGAACAGCCTGATCATGCCGGCGCGCTCGAGGAACGAGCCGAACAGGATGAAGAGGAATATATAGGTCGCCGAGACATAGATCGGGATGCCATAGATGCCCTCGGTGCCGTAGGCCATCTGGTCGATGACCTGCGCGAAATCATAGCCGCGATGGTTCAGCGGCGACGGCAGATATTGCCCGAGGAGCGCATAGAGCAGGAAGCAGCCGGAGATGATCGGCAAAGCCGGTCCCATTATGACATAGGCGGCGGCGAAGACGGTGACGAGCGCGACGATTCCGAAGACGATGTCGAGCGTGGTGGGATCGCCCGCCCGCAGGATCAGCGGCTGATATTCGACATACTGGTAGAGGGCGACAGCCACACCCGCGAGCGCCAGCAGCCACGCGATCACCCTTCCGGGCGCGGCGAAGCGGCGAGCGCCCGCGGCCAGCGGAAAAGCCAGCAGCAGCAGGAAGCCGACATGGAAGGCGCGCAGGATCTGGCTCGGCACGTTGAGGACATGGGCGGCGGTCGCGACCTGGAAGAGCGAAAAAAGGACGGCGATCCAGAACAGCAGGCGGCCTTCGCTGGTCGGAGCAAAACCGCCGCCGGTCGGATCGTGCGAAATGTCAACGGCCGGCACGGTCGCGGCTTTATCGGTGGTTGTCATGCGATCCTCCGAAAAGGGCCGACGGTGCCGGAAACGCCGATAGCCTCAAAGCAGGCCCTTCTCCTTGTAGTAGCGCTCGGCCCCCGGATGCAGTGGAATGGGAAGTCCCTTGGCCGCGTCCTCGACCTTGATCCCCTTCGCGGCGTTATGCGCTGCGGCCAGGGCATCGAGATGCTCGAACAGCTGCTTGGTCATCTGGTAGGCCTGGTCGTCGGAGACATCGGCGCGGGTGACCAGGATGTTGGTGATCGCCAGCGTCGGCACATCTTCATTCTGGCCCTCATAGGTGCCGGCCGGGATGGTGGCGGCCTGGAAGGGTGCGCCGAGCTTTTGCGCGACCTCGGCCGGGACGGCGACGACGGTGATGGGCAGCGAGGTCGCCAGGTCCTTGATCGAGGCGACGCCGAGGCCGGCCGATTGCAGCGTGGCGTCGAGCTGCCGGTTCTTGATCAGCTCGACGGACTCCCCGAACGGCAGATATTCGGTCTTGCCGAGGTCGTCGTAGCTCATGCCCATCGCGCCGAAGATGGCGCGCGCATTGAGCTCGGTGCCGGATTTCGGCGCGCCGACGGACAGGCTCTTGCCCTTCAGGTCGGCGAAGGATTTGATGCCCGATTCCTGGCTGGCGACGACCTGGACGTAGTTCGGATAGATGGCGGCGATGGCCCTGAGCTTGTCGAGCTTCTTGGCGAAGCCGGCATCGGCGTCGCCTTCGGCGGCTGCTTTGATCGAATCGCCGAGCGCGAAGGCGATCTCGCCCTTGCCCTGCTGCAGCAGGTTCAGGTTCTCCACCGATGCCTTCGTCACCTGGACCTGGGTGCGGACGCCATCGATGTTCTTGCCGTAGATTTCCGACAAGGCGACGCCGAGCGGATAGTAGACGCCGCTGGTGCCGCCGGTCAGGACGTTGATGAATTCCTGCGCACTGGCTGAAACCGCGCCCGCGCCGAGCGACAGCGCGACCGCCCCGGCCGCGATGAGTTTGGCCCTGAAATTGAACATGCGACGTCCTCCCTGAGATGCATGACCAGATCCCGTAAGGAAAGCAGCTTTCCGGGACCCGGCGCCATTGGAAAAAAGGCGGAACAGCCGAGCGGCCGCAGCGCCGCCCTCAGCCGCGAGCCGGACGAGTTTAGACGCCACGGATGAAATACCAACCCGCAAAATGGGCTCGCGCGCTGGCAGAAAGGCTTTACAACAGACCACGACGGGGACCGGAGAGGCGGCTGACCCCCAAAAGCAAGGTTTTGCAAAAGGGGGCCAGCCGGCAGCAAAGCACCCGCAAACCGGCGCTAGACCGCGCCGGCTCTTTACGTGGGGACATGCATGCCTCGCGCTCCCAATACCTTTCAATATCCTTTCAATATCCTTTGCCTCACCCTTGAGCTTTGCCGCGACAAGGTTTGCCGGTTTCGCGCATCCACGCGCACGGACAGGACGATCGGCAACGAGCACAAATCTGACGGCGTCGTCGAGCTTTGGCCGGCGCTTGCGCGCGAGGGCATGGCGCGCGCTTGCCGAAGAAGGCAGGAAGCCGAGCTTCGGCATCACCGGGCGCGACAGCCGCGGCGACAGCGCCTGAAGCCGCCGCCCGGCCTTCCGGCAACCAGCGCGTGGCTCATGCCAGATGTCGCGGACATTTTCCGCCGTCGTCAGGATGGTTTCGACGATGGCGGCGAAGAGCTCGGCGAGTTTCGCCGCCCATGACGCGACGATGCGGTCGAATGCTGAGCGTTGGCAAGACGTGCTGGTCACGCGGCGGTTCCTTCCGGGAGGGGGTGCGGTCCGGCGCTCGGACCTTCGCAGATACGGCAAAAGCAATGTGCCCGGCAGCGGCTGTGGCCGGATCAAGTCTGGCCATGCACTCCGGGCACATTGCTTTTCGATTCTGATATTCTCCAAACACCGCTATGGCCCGCGATGTCAAGAGGCAAAATCCGCGAAAAAGTCACCCGTGCGAAACAAGCGTCGGAGTCACTCAGAACTTCGTCGAGAAGCCGGCGGTGCCTTTCACGCCGTAGCTGCCGCCCTCGAAGCTCGTCTGGCCGAGAGCTTCGCCATGGATGGCATATTTGCCGCCCGCCCATTCATAGGTTCCGCCCAGGCCAAGCTCGCCGCCGAACGCCTCCGGCTCGAATTCGACATCTGTGCCCGCGATATCGACCGACTGCCCATCGAGGAACTCATAGGTGAGATTGACGATGCCATAGACATGGCTGCGGCTCTCGCCCCCGTCCTCGCCGTCAAAGCCGAGAGCGACACCGAGCCGGCCCTTGAGGCTCTCGCCTTCCTCCAGTGAGACGTCCGCGCCGAACTTGTCGGTGAAGTCGTCGAAGTCGACCGACCGGTACATCAGTTGCGCCTGCGGCGTGAGCGACATGGCATCGTCCAGCGAAAGCTTGCGGCCCAATTCGAGGCTCAGGCCGTAGCCCCAGCCTTCATTGTTGTCGACGAGGTCGCCGACGTCATCGGAGGAGAGATCGCTCTCCAGGTAATGCACCATCGCCTGGGCATCGGCATAGAAGCCGCTGATCGCGACCCAGGAGAGGGTGAGGCCGCCGCCATAGCTGTCGGTTGAATTGTCGCCGTCGCCGACATCCGAGTCGATATCGGCATCGGCATGGCCATATTGCACATTGATGCCGCCGATCAGGATGCCGTCATCGCTCTCGCTGAGGCGGCCGTCAATGCCGACCTGCACGAGATAGCGCGCGAGATCGTATTCAGTGTCGGTGTCGGAATCTCCCTCATAATGCCCATAGGCGGCCTCGATGCGGGTCCAGAAATTCGCCGGCGGCGGTTCTTCCGGCGCGACGATGTCGGCTACAGGCTCAGGGTTGACGAAGCCGTCCGTGGTGCTGCCGGCCGACGGCATATACACATTGCCGACGCGCTGCTGGAAGGTCGGCATATCGATGAGCCCCAGGAGGATGCCCGGATAGGATTCGTAGATCGGGACGGTCGGTGAAAAGCCGATGGAGCGCAGGTACCAGTCGCCGTCCTCCACGGTGGGCGTGCCCTGGAACAGGCTGTAGGCATAGGCGCCGCCGATCACCGCCTGCCGCCCATTGACCACCACATCGCCGAGCAGCGAGAAGGTGCCGTCGGAGCTGTCGTTGCCGGTTTCGTCGGCATCGAAATCGACAATCTTGATGCCGTTCTGGGTCTGCGCCCCCGTGCCGCCGAGATTGGTGACCCGGACCGACGTGGTGCCGACCGTGCCGCCATTGATCGCCAAGACGTCGGTCGGCGAGTTGTCATCGCCGAGGACCGTTACAACGGCGAGATGCCCCCCCGTGCTCGTATAGCTGCCATCGATCAACAGCGTGCCAAGGCCCGCGAAGCCAAGCCGGTCGTCGCCCGGCGCGATGGTGCCGCCGGGGTACTGGACCTGCTGATTTGTGATAGGATCCACCAGAATCGCGGGACCATGATTGGTCGTCGGGCCGACGGTGCCGAAACCGGCGAGCGTGCCGCCGAAGACGTCGACAGCACCGTTGCCGAGGTCGGACCCATCGGACATCAGCATGGTGCCCTGATAGATGTCCCAGGGCGCATCCTGCTTCGTGCCCTGTCCGATGATCGTCCAGATGCTGGACCCGGTCTTCTGGAAGATGTCGAAGCTCTGATACTGCGCCGTCGGATCGACCCCGCCATCCGGATCGGTAAAACGGACCACAAAATCGATCAAGGAAACATCGAATGTGTCATTCCCCTCGCCCCCCAGGCGCAAGGTATCGCCGGTGTTGAGGCCGTTTTGATCCGTCCAGACGTTTCCTACGATCACGGATCCGGGATGCATCTCGAGAACGACGGTCTGGCCGAAATTGATGACGGCGACCCTACTCCCATCAGTACCAAGAGGGCTTCGCAGCGTTCCGAAATTGATGATTGTCGTCGTGTCTATGTTGCTACCGAGATCGATAACGATAGGGGAAAGGACTGGATCGAAAATCGTACCGAAGTTGATGATCGTATTATTGCCGCCTGCGACACGGACGCTATCTATCTGGCCCGTGCTGCTGTTGATGATCGTGCTGCCGCCCCTGAGAGCGACGCCGGGGGACTCGCCGCCACCCAGGATTTCGCCGTTGTTTGTGAGGGTGGCGTTTTCGCTGAGAGCAAGTCCCGCACCACCGAACCCCGGCAACGGGGAAACGCCGCCCTGGATGATCCCGTTATTGACGTGATCGTCACCGCCAGCCAACGCCGCACCGATGCCGCCAAAACCGTGCTGGATGAGCGGGCTCTCACCGCCGGTAATGACACCGTTGTTGATGAGAGTGCCATTCAAAAGTTGCACGCCTTCGCCGCCGAACCCAAAGTTCGCGCCGCCCCTGCCACCCGTGATCGAACCATTGTTCGTCAGGGTTAGGCTCTCGCCCAAGAGGCCGTCTCCGCCAATGGTTCCGACAGTGTTGGGAGCGACGTCGCCGCCACGCAGGAAACTTTCGGAACCGATGGTCAGGCTGGTGGCGCTGGCTGGGAAGGCGATACTTCCGCCCGCGGCATTTCCCGCCGCGACGTTCTGACCGGAAAGCGTGAAGCCGTCGGTATAGATCGTCAGCGGCTTGGTGAGGGCAGGGAGAGCCGTATTGTCGGCAAGCGTAATATTGTTCGTCAGGGTAATCGTCGAATCTGGATCACCGTCCGCATTCGCGGCATCGATGGCGGCCCGCAGTTCCGCCTCGTTGGATGCCGTATAGGTCGCCCCCCGCGCCTCGGACGCGAACAGCATTGCCGCCGCCGCAATCGCCAGGGCGGCGAGAGAGCTGCCCAGCCGATAGTGCATTGCCTTTCTGCGGAACAGCTGGCCGTTGCCGCGCGCGCAGTAGCCAAAGTGAATAGCTTGCATGAGTGTCCCCCTTGCCGTCCCTTGACCATTTGCCGCTCGGCCATGGTCTGCCAAATCCTGGAGTCCCCAGTCGCTGCGAGTCCTAGCCCCGGAAGTTGTCAATGACTTAACACAGCAAGGAGGAGTCATTTTGCTTGCCGTTGCTATTTCTTGCCGACTGAGTGCCAAAATTTTCAAGAGGATCAGCGCCGCAAATCCGCAACCTGACCTGCGGCGCAGGCAGTTCGGCATTCGTCCGTGGGGAACCGCGCGGGTGCAAAAAGAAAGCCCCGCGGCTGGGGGCTACGGGGCTTTCCAGGTCACGGGCTGCCTTCCAAGGTGAAGGATATCCCGCTCGCTCAGGGCCTTGCGCTATGGCGGCTTCTGACGGCAGTTGCGCGGCTCAGCTTCTGCACGATTCGGCAAGACCCTGGATGTGCGTAGCACGGCTTGGAAACGCATTTTTGTTCGCCGTTGCCGTCTGCCGATTTTTGTCGCCTTTAAACAGGGCTCAGAACCTCGCCGAGAAACCGGCGGTGCCCTTCACGCCATAGCTGCCGCCATCGGCGCCCGCACCGCCACCTCCGCCGCCACCTTGGATGGTACCGGCGCCATCGCCGCCGTTCCCGCCGACTCCGGTCGCGCTGTCCACGCCGCCGGCTCCTCCAAAGAAGGCGGCTCCGAAGCCGCCATCGGCATAGGCGTCAAGGGAAATCGACACAGACAGGAAAGTGCCGCACAGCAATGTCAGAAGAAGCCGGCGGCAAAAGCTGCCGCTCGCTGCACGGCCCCGCAGCCGATCGCTCTGAATTGTTACTCCCGCCGATTGTTGCGTTCCTAAAACACTATTCATCTGCCCACCCGACGAATTTCATGCCGTCCTGTCGATAACCGACCTAGTACTCGCCGTCACAGAAACATGAGTCAGCGACGAAAGTAACCAACCAGCGAAGCTTTTGCACTCTCCCTCATCTGTCATCCCGGCGAAAGCCGGGACCCACTAAATTCTTTCCGCGCGAGCAGCGCTTACCAGATTGAACCAGGTCATTGGATCCCGGCTTTCGCCGGGATGACGGAAGTGGAGGAAGTAGCGACGTTGCATGTAACAGTCTTCTATGATTCCGAGTACTAGCGACCATATCAGAACCTCGCCGAGAAGCCGGCCGTGCCTTTCACGCCGTAGCTGCAGCCCTCGAAGCTCGTCTGGCCGAGCGCCTCGCCATGAATGGCATATTTGCCGCCTTCCCATTCATAGGTGCCGCCAAGGCCGAGCTCGCCGCCGAAATCCTCCGGCTCGAACTCGACATCGACACCGGCCACGTCCACGGATTGCCCATCGAGGAACTCATAGGTGAGATTGGCAATGCCATAGACGTGGCCGCGTGTGTCGCCATCGCCAAAGCTGTCATAGTTG
>Ga0187894_10003856_pt1 | contig 16507 bp, 12 predicted proteins | sample GBC1701081metaG_FD_136650 | JGI IMG/M metagenome (GOLD analysis project Ga0187894, IMG submission 136650) | White microbial mat communities from a lava cave in the Kipuka Kanohina Cave System on the Island of Hawaii, USA - GBC170108-1 metaG ... | reverse complement strand
CTCACCGCGCGCGACTTCACCGACCTGTATCCGGCGTTCGAGATTTTCCGGCAGGTCCGGCGCAGGTTCGATCCCGAGGGGGTATATATGACACCGCCGCTGCGGTCGTTGTTCGAGGACTGAGGTGGGCATGAAGTCATGGCGGGCCATCCTGCTGGCGCTGACGCTGTCGGCCGTCGCCGGATCGGCGTGCGCCCAGCCTTCCTATCCGATCAACCAGTTGCCGATGTATGGCGGCCAGCCCAAGACCGAGACCCAGCGCAAGGCCGACGAGGACTTCATCCGGCGCGCCGTCGCTGAAGCCGGTTCGCGGGCTGCTGCCTCCGACCGGCTGGTGGAGCAGGGCTGGCGGTACCTCACGCAGCAGCGTGATGTATCGAGGGCGATGCGGCGCTTCAACCAGGCGTGGCTGCTCGATCCCGACAACGGCGGTGCCTATCACGGCTTCGCCCTGGTCGTGATCACCCGCGACCGGGACGAGAAGCAGGCGGAAGAGCTGTTCGAGCGGGCCATCGCCGCGCCGAGGCAGAGCCGCAATGCCATGACCGACTATGGCCGGTTCCTCCTGATGGCCGGCCGGCCGCAACGCGCCGTGCCGCTGCTGGAGAAGGCGGCCGCGGCTGGCGGCTCGGCCGACGCGCAGGCGTTGCTCGCGCTGGCCTGGCGCGACCAGGGCGATGCGGCCCGCGCCTGCGCCGAAGCGCGCAAGGTGTCGGGCAGCGCCCAGGCGCAGCTGCGCCGCGAGATCGACGGCATCCTCAAGGGCCCGGACTGCGTGCGGTAAACGTCCGGCGGTGCGTCGATCGGAAACAACGGGGTTGCCGAGGCACCGCGCCATGAGGAACCACAGAGCGCACAGAGATCACAGAGATTGAGGTGGAGGGCTGCACGCCGCCGGCGCGCAAGGATTCATCTCCACCTCATTCTCTGTGTGCTCTGTGCGCTCTGTGGTTTATCTTCTGGCGGCATTTCAGCCGCGCAACCGCGGACGATGGAGTACCGCAGGGTCCTTCGCTTCGTTCGGCCGCGGCCAGGACAGGCAGGACGACGAAGTTCGATGACGGTGGACAGAAGGCGTACCGAGACTCTTTTCGGTCGTCCGTCGGCTGGCTGCAGTCATCTTGTTTCAGGAGCTATCGCATGAGTCTCGATGTATCGCGGCCGGATCTCGTGGTCGGCGTGGTGGGCACCGGCGCCATGGGGCGTGGCATTGCGCAGGTCTCGGCGCAGGGCGGCATCCGCACCATCATGTTCGACGCGGCGCCCGATGGCGCCGCCGCGGCCAAGGGCGCCATCGTCGCGACCATGAAGGGCCTGGTTGGCAAGGGCCGCCTGACCGCGGAGGCGTGCGAGGCGGCCGGGCAGAACCTGGTCGTCACGGATTCGCTGACGGCGCTGGCCGACTGCCACGTGGTGATCGAGGCTGTGTTCGAGAACCTCGAGGTCAAGCAGAAGCTGTTCGCCGAGCTGGAGGCTGTCGTCGGCGAGACGGCGATCATCGCCTCCAACACCTCGTCGATCCGCATCGCCTCCATCGCCCGGTCCCTGAAGCGGCGCGACCGGGTCTGCGGCATGCACTATTTCAATCCCGTGCCATTGATGAAGCTGGTCGAGGTGATCCGTGCCGCCGAGACCGCGCCGTGGGTGGTCGAGGCGATGGCGGCGCTGGGCAAGCGCCAGACCCGCGTGCCAGTCGTGGTGGGCGATACGCCCGGGTTCCTGGTCAACCTCGGCGGCACGGCCATCGGCACCGAAGGGCTGCGCATCTACACCGAGGGCCGCGCCACGCCCTCGCAGGTTGACGCGGTCATGCGCGATGCCGGCGGCTTCCGCATGGGACCATTCGAGCTGATGGACCTTACCGGCATCGACGTCAACTTCCCGGCGCGCCGCATCATCTACGAAGGCTTCTTCCACGACCGGCGGCTGACGCCCAGCCCGTACCACGAAGGCCTGTTTCACGCCGGCAGGTTCGGCCGCAAGACCGGCAGCGGCTGGTACGCCTACGACGCCTCGGGCAACAAGGTCGATCCCGGCGCCGACCTCGCGGTGAGCCCCGTGCCGGCGGCGAAAGTGGTGGCGGCCGACCATGCCGGCGACAAGGTGATGGCGCTGCTGATGGCGGCCGGCGCCACGGTGGTGGCGCACGACGACGGGCAGAGCCCGATCGTGGTCACGCCGCTGGGCGACGACTGCACCACGACCTGCGTGCGGGCCGGGCTCGATTTCAGGCGGACGGTCGCGATCGACCCGACGGGCGCCTTCGAGAAGCGCGCCACGATCATGATGGCGCCGGGCGGCGACGCGGCGGCACGCGATGCCATCGCGGCGGCGCTGGTCAACGCCGGCACTCGGGTCACCTGCATCAAGGACAGCCCCGGCTTCATCCTGCAGCGCATGCGCAGCATGATCGCCAACCTCGGCTGCGAGATGGCGCAGATCGGCATCGCCTCGCCGGGTGACGTCGATACGGCGATGACCCTGGGCCTCAACTATCCGCTGGGGCCGCTGGCCATGGCGGACGCGATGGGCGTCAAGGAGACGCACGCCGTTCTCGAACGCCTGCAGGCGATCACCGGCGACGACCGCTACCGCCCCAGCCAGTGGCTGCGCCGCCGCGCGCTGCTGGGGCTGAGCGCGACGGCGGCGGAGTAAAGGTCCTTCTCCCCGCGAAGGCGGGGAGAAGGTGGCGCGAAGCGCCGGATGAGGGGCTTCGCGGTGCTGAAGCAGCACGTAGTGGCGACAGGCGCCCGCGGTTCGCACTGTCGTGCGCTTCGCAAGATCGCGAAGCCGCTCATCCGCCCTCCGGGCACCTTCTCCCCGCCTTCGCGGGGAGAAGGAAACGGTGATACGTTGCGACGTTGCCCGGTTCTTGTGGGGAGTTGGATGGGGTTGCTGAGATCGCTCGTGCTGGCCCTGGGGCTGCTCGTCGCGGGCGGCAATGGGCTCGTGGTGGCGCAGCAGGGGCCACCGCCGCCGCCGCCGCCGGGCATGACGCAGCAGCAGTTCGACGCGCTGGTCGATGCGATCAGCGCCGCCGTGGTCAAGAAGCTGACCGAGCAGGGTGTGATCTCGGCCAGGCCGGTGCCGATTTCGCCCACCGGGCCGACGACGCCAGCCGCCGACAGCGACAAGTTCCGCGCCGAGTCGCGGCTGCTGGCCGACCGCGTCGAGGCCGTGTTCGGCGCCTTCCCGGAGCTGTTCCGCCACGCCGGCGCCGTCATGGTGCAGCTCGACCGCAGCGGCAAGGGCGGCACCGGGCCGGGCGCGTTTTTCCTGCTGCTGGCGCTGGCGGTTGCCCTCGGACTCGCCGCCGAGCTGGTGACGCGGCGTGCGCTATTCCGGGCTCGCACCGCGATCCTGCATGGTCATGTCGATGCGCCGGGCCCGTGGCGGCTGCTGGGCCTGGCCGCGGTCGACGTCGTGCCGATCCTGCTCCAGGCCGTGGTGGCGCGCGCGCTGGCCGGCTGGTGGTTCGCCGGTGACGACGCGCAGGCGCGCCTGGCTCATCTCGTCCTGCTCGGGCTGATCGTCTGGCGCTCGTACGTTCTGATCTTCCGCATCTGGTTCCGCTCCGACCTGCCGGCGGCGCGCATCGCGCCGGTCGGCGATGCCGACGCCAGCCGCATCTACCACACCCTCTCCATCGTCACCCTGGTCATGGCGGCGACCCGGTCCTGGGGCCTGTTCCTGCTCGGCTCGGGCGCCGCGCCCGATACGATCGCGGCCGCGTCGCTGGTCAACAACCTCGTCATCACCGCCATCTACGCCGGCGCCGCCTGGTACGCCCGCGATGCCGTGGCGCGCTGGTTCGTGACCATGATCGAGCACCAGCACCATGCCGGCGACCGGTTCCGCATTGTCCTGGCGCGCAACTGGATCATCTTCGCCTTCGTGCTGTTCCTGGCCATGGCGGTCGCCTACGCCTACGGCGTGTTGTTCGCGCGCTTCGGCGTGCTGCCGGCGCTGAACCGCACCCTGCTGATCGTGATCGGCCTGATCCTGCTGGAGACGCTGTTCGACTACGTGACGCGCCGCCTGGTCAAACCGGCGCCGACCAACGAGGCGGGCACGGCCGAGCCGCGCTTCGTCGACGTCGCGGCCCGCTGCCTGCGGGTGCTGACGCGCATCGCGGCCCTGCTGGTCGTGGCCGAGGCCTGGGTGGTCGACGTGCTGGCCGTGGTCCGGCCCGAGCATGTCTGGACCTTCGCCCGCGGCGGCCTCACCGCCGGCGCGACCCTGTTCCTCGCCTTCGTGGCATGGGAGATCGTGAAGTTCCTGGCCCAGCGCTATGCCGTGCGCAACCCGGTCCTGCAACCCGGCGCCGATCCGGAGGAGGGCGAGGGTGAGCCGACGCCCAGCAACGTCTCGCGCCTGCGCACCCTGCTGCCGGTGATGCGGGTGGCGATGGCCGTCATCATCGTCGTGCTGACCGTCCTGATCGTGCTGTCGGAGCTGGGCGTGAACATCGCACCGCTGATCGCCGGCGCCTCGGTGGTCGGGCTGGCGATCTCGTTCGGCAGCCAGGCGCTGGTGCGCGACGTGGTGTCGGGCATCTTCTTTCTCGCCGACGATGCCTTCCGCGTCGGCGAGTACCTCGACGTCGGCAGGGCCAAGGGCACGGTCGAGGGCTTCACCCTGCGCTCGATCCGCCTGCGCCACCAGAACGGGCAGGTGCACACCATCCCGTTCGGCCAGCTCGGCCAGATCACCAACCACAGCCGCGACTGGACGACCGTGAAGTTCAACCTGCGCTTCGCGCGCAACACCGACCTGGAGAAGCTGCGCAAGGTGGTGAAGAAGATCGGACAGGAGATGATGGCCGCACCCGAGTTCAAGCGCGAGCTGCTGCAGCCGCTGAAGATGCAGGGCGTCGCCGACATCGCCGACAACGCCCTGGTCGTGCGCTTCAAGTTCACCTGCCGGCCGATCAAGCCGACCTGGATCCAGCGCCAGGCCGTCAAGCGCATGTTCCAGGAATTCCCTGCGGCCGGCATCGAGTTCGCACAGGCGATGATCAACGTGCAGTCGCTGGGCGGCGGCCAGGTCGACCCGGCGGTGCTGGGCGCCGCCGCCGCGGCGGCGCAGCCGCCGGCGCGGCCGGTCGCCGTCGCCGGCGGCGGGAGTTCATGAGCGTATGCGAAGCGAAGGGTTTTGCAGGGTGTGGATCGCCACCGGCAGCGAGCGTGAAGCAGCGCTGGAAGGTTCAACACGGAGGCACAGAGGTCGCGGAGGACACAGAGAAGGAAGGATTGCGCGCCTTTGGCGCAAGAGCGGGATCGGCTCCCTCGGTGTCCTCTGCGTCCTCCGTGCCTCTGTGTCGAAGTCTTCGTCTCTCGACGACGGTGCCTTTCGCGCATCGCAAGATCCTTCAGTTCGCACAACGCCAAACCCGACGCGACTGTCGATGATCACATGAGCTGGGCGCCGGAACGCATCGTCTGCCTGACCGAGGAGACCGTCGAGACGCTCTACCTCCTGGGCGAGGAGCGGCGGATCGTCGGGGTGTCCGGTTACGCCGTGCGGCCGCCGCGGGTGCGGCGCGAGAAGCCGCGCGTGTCGGCCTTCATCTCGGCCGACGTGGCCAAAATCCTGGCCCTGAAGCCCGACCTCGTGCTGACCTTCTCCGACCTGCAGGCCGACATCGTGCGCGACCTGGTGAAGGCAGGCGCCGCCGTGCACGCCTTCAACCAGCGCGACATCGCCGGCATCCTGGCCATGATCCGCACTCTGGGCGCGCTGGTGGATTGCGCGGCGCGTGCCGCGGCACTGGCCGACACGCTGGCGCGGCGGCTCGACGAGGTCGGCGCGGCGGCGGGCAGGGCGGCGCACAGGCCGCGGGTCTATTTCGAGGAATGGGACGAACCGATGATCTGCGGCATCCGCTGGGTGTCGGAGCTGATCGACATCGCCGGCGGCATCGACGTGTTCGCCGAGCGCGCGCGGGCACCGGCAGCCACCGGGCGGATCGTCGGCGCCGGCGACGTGATCGCGGGGGGGCCGGACGTGATCGTAGGTTCGTGGTGCGGCAAGAAGTTCGTGCCGGCACGCGTCGCCGCCCGGCCGGGTTTCGACGCTGTCCCCGCGGTGCGGCGCCAGGCGTTGTACGAGATCAAGTCGCCGGTCATCCTGCAGCCTGGACCGGCGGCGCTGACCGACGGGCTGAACCGGCTGCGCGCGATCATCGGCGGGGCGGGGTAGGGTAGACGCCATATCGGCGCCAGGGCGGACGGGAGACGGGAATGCGACCGGGGATGGTGATGCTGGCCGCGTTGGCGGCGATCGGGGCTTGCACGCAGGTGCAGGAGATCGAGCGCACGGGCGACGTCCCGCTCGTGCTGGCGGACACTGCCGGGCAGGCGCGAACCGTCACCTATCAAGTGCCTGATCCATCGTCGGACGGCATGACGCCCCGCATCACCGTGTTGCGCGGCACGGCGTGCCAGCTCGGCAGCCAGCGCGCCACCCGGACCAGCCTGTTCACGATCTCCAACCGGGACTACGCCAACGTGTTCCAGGACGAGTTCCGGCGTGCCGGCTATCGCGCGCTCGACGCGGCCGCCGCCGGCACGCCGGGCGATGCCAGGGGCGTCGCGGCCGACTTCCGTATCATTGGCGTGATGTCGAACGTGCGGGCCAACGTCTGCCTGCCCGCGGTGGACCTCGGCAACCTCTACGACGGCAAGGGCGAGGCCTCCATGACGGTCCGCTGGGAGGTCCACGCGGCGGCCGGCAAGAGCGTCGTCTACACCACGACGCAGCGGGGCTACGCCAAGGTCGACGATCCGATCCCGGCAGCGCCGCGCGAGCTGCTGCGCGCCGCCTTTGCGCGCGCCATCCACGGCCTGCTGGCGGACGAGGGCTTCAGGGCCGCGATGCGCGCGACCGGCGGTTGACGGCAGGGCAGGCGGGAACTTTGGTCGGGCCGCGCCGCTCCAGCGGCGCGCTTTGTCTCCAATGAGAAAGACGAAGAGCGCCGCTGGAGCGGCGCGGCCCGACCGTCAACGCACTGGGCCAGCCCCAGTCAGCGCCCATGGCCGCCCCCGGCCGGCATCGGGGACGTCCGGCCGACACGCTGCCGTCCGCATCTGGCCCTTGTGCTTGCGGCTGCCGGAGGGGACATTCTCGGCAGTACAGTGTGGGGGGAGAATCGTGGCCGAAGACCTCGGGTCGACGGTGCCTACGCGACCGGTGCAGGGAGACGCAACCGACAACCTGACCGCGTTGTGGCCCGGCACGCGCCTGGGCCGGTACACGATCGCAGGGACCCTGGGCCAGGGCAGTTTCGGCATCACCTACCGCGCCCGGGACACGCAGCTCGATCGTGATGTCGCGATCAAGGAGTACATGCCCGGCGGCTTCGCGGTGCGTCAGCCCGACGCGATGGTGCTGCCGCGTTCCACCCAGGTGGCGGATGACTTCCGCTGGGGCCGGGCCCGGTTCCTGGCCGAGGCCAAGACCCTGGCGCAGCTGGAACGCGCCGTCGGCGTGGTCAATGTCTACGACTTCCTCGAGGCCAACGGCACCGCCTACATGGTGATGGAGCTGATCCCCGGCGAGACGCTGGAGGCCCGGCTCAAGCGGGAGCGACGCCTGTCGCAGACGGCGATCGACGGGATCCTGCCGCCGCTGATGGACGGTTTGGAGCGGGTGCACGCGGCAGACTATCTGCACCGCGACATCAAGCCGTCCAACATCCTGCTCGACGACGACGGCCGCCCCACCTTGATCGACTTCGGCGCGGCGCGCGTGGCCTTGCAGGGCTATACGCAGACGGCGACCGTGATCTTCACGCCCGACTATGCGGCGTTCGAGCAGTTCACCGCAGCCAACCAGGGGCCGTGGACCGACATCTACGCCCTGGGTGCGACCCTCTATCAGTGTGTCACCGGTGCGCCGCCACCGCGTGCGCTGGACCGCATGGTCGAAGACCGCCTGGTGCCGGCGGCCCACGCGGTCAGGGACGGGTACGCGCCGGGCCTGCTGGCCGCCATCGACGCCGCACTGAAGCTGAAAGCCGGGGACCGTCCGCAGACAATCAAGGCGTGGCGCGGCGTCTTGTCGGGCAAAACACCGACAGGGTCCGGGGACCAGGCTGCAGACGGAGGCTGGCGCCGGCAACGCCTGCGGGTGGTCGGCGGTGCCCTGGTGATGTGCCTTGCGGCTGGCGGCGCGTACCTTTGGCAGCAGAGACCGAAGCCGCCCACGCCGGTGGCAGGAGACACGCCGCAGACCGGTCCCGCGGACCTGATCAAGGGCGACGCGAACGCAGATCCGCAAGCAGCGCAGAAGGCCGCCGAAGCGGAAGCAGCCCGGCGGACGGAGGAGAAGCGACTGGCCGAGGAGAAAGTGCGTGCCGACGAAGCGGCCCGGCTGGGCTCCCGCGACTGCGTCCAGTGTCCGGAACTGGTGCGCATCCCGCCGGGGTCTTTCACCATGGGATCGTCAGCGGCGGAGCAGCAGCGGGAAGGCATACCGAAGGCCTACGGCGATCAGGAGTTGCCGCAACACGCCGTGACCATCGGATACGCGTTCCGCATGGGCAAGTACGAGGTGACCCGGGGCGAGTTTGCGGCCTTCATGCAAGCCACCGGGCATTCGATCGTCGGGTCGTGCCCCTGGCGCAATCCAGGGTTTGGCCAAACCGATCGCGATCCGGTGGTGTGCGTCAGCTGGGACGACGCCAGGGCCTATGTCGCCTGGCTGAACCAGACAACTGGCAAGGCCTATCGTCTGCCGTCGGAGGCGGAGTGGGAGTACGCCGCCCGCGCCAGGACTTCCACGGCGCGCTACTGGGGCGATGGCCTCCAGGATGCATGCAGATATGCGAACGTGGACGAGTCGGCGTTCAAATGTTCGGATGGCCACAGGACCACCGCGCCGGTCGGCAAGTTCCTGCCGAACGATTTCGGTTTGCACGACATGCTGGGCAATGTCTGGGAATGGACGGCTGACTGCTGGACCGGTCACTACTTCAATGCACCGACCAATGGCGACGCCCGTTCGACGGGAGACTGTACGCGGCGCGTGCTGCGCGGCGGTTCCTGGACGGTCGGCCCCGCGCACCACGTCCGGGCAGCGTACCGCGCCAGCGACGTTGCTGCCGGCCGGTTCGTCTTTGTCGGCTTTCGGGTTGCACGCAGCGAGTAGTCACCGCGTCCGCAGTGACTCCCGCAGCGTCTTCAGCAACGCCGGCTTGGCGGCGCGCAAGTTCGTCGTGGTGCCGTTGACCAGCGCCTGGTGCGTGAGCCCGCGCAGCGCGCCGATGATGATGCTGGCCTGGTGGCTGCAGTTGATGTCCCGCCGCACCTGGCCCAGCCGCTGCCCCTCGCGCAGGTGCGCGATGAAGGCCTGGCGGTAACCCTCGCCGAGCGCCGACATGCGCGGACGCAGCTCCGGGATCACGTTCAGCGACTCCACGTAGAGGCCGTGCAGGGCCATGGTCGCGACCGGGCTGCGGATGGCACCGTCGAGGTGCGCGGCGGCGCGGGCCAGCACGGCGTCGAGGCCGCGCTTGCCCTCGAGCACCACCTGCGCGCGGGCTGCAAACCATCCATCCATCGAATCGACCAGCGCCTCGAGCAGCTCCAGCTTCGTGCCGAAGCGCTCGCTGGGCAGCCCGCGGCTGTAGCCCGCCTCGACGCCGATGTCGGCCAGTGTGGACCGGGCGGCGCCGTCGCGGGCGATCAGCTTCATGGCCGCCAGCAGGATCCGCTGGTCGGACTCGGCACGCCGTTCCGTCTGCGTGCGGCGCGGCTTGGGTGCCGTACGCGGCGCGCTGTCAATGGCCGAAGTCCGCGGCGGCGTCATGTCATACCTCGTACCCGAAACTATCACTTGCTGGTCTACCATCAAGTATCTAATGCGGCGACGAAACGCGTGGAGGAATTCGGGCATGGGATCTCTTGTCACCAGGCGTGGCCTTGTTGCCGCCGGTGGCGCGGCGATGTAGAGAACAAGGCCGGCGCCAGCGGCATGATCGCCGCCGAGCAGCTCAAGAACGCGCCGCCCGACGGCACGACCGTGATGTTCACGCCCAGCGCGACCCTGGTGGCGCGGCTCACCTCGGAATCGGTGGCGTTCGACCCGCAGAAGGACTTCGCCACGACCGGCCTCATCGGCACGGTGCAGACCGCGTTCGCGGTGTCGCCGACGCTGGGCGTCGGCACGTTCCCCGAATACGTCGAGTGGCTGAAGCGCAATCCGACCCGCACCAGCTTCGGCACCACGGCGCTGGGCTCGTTCACGCACTTTGTCGGCGTGATGCTGGGCAACGCCGCCGGTATCAAGCTCGAGCCGGTGCCGTATCGCGGCGCGGCGCCGCTGGTCGCCGACCTCAGCGGCGGCCACATCCCGGCAGGCTGCGGCGGGTTAACGGACTTCCTGGAACATCACCGCGGCGGCAAGCTACGTGTCGTCGTCACCGCGGGCGGCCGGCGCGCGCAGGCCGCGCCCGACATCCCGACGGCGCAGGAGATCGGCTACAAGGACATCCTGATCGAGGGCTGGTACACGTTCTTCGTGCCCGCCAGAACGCCGCAGCCGATCATCGACGCGTGGAACAGCGAGCTCACCGCCGTGGTGAACGACCCGGCGATCCGTGAGCGGCTGGTGACGCTGGGCCTCGATCCGCAGCCCGGCCCGCCCGATGCCTTCGCCGAGCGCATGGTGTCCGACCTCGGCCGCTGGAAGCAGATCATCGACGCCATCGGCTACAAGCCGGGCTGAACCGCTCATAGGCATTGACTTTGACGCAAGTCCAACGGCTCCTCACCCTGAGGAGGCCGCGCTCCTGAGCTTGTCGAAGGGGGCCGTCTCGAAGGGTGGGCAACAGTCGGGACGGTTTGTTCGGACCGTTTTTCGGGCCGCCCGTGCGGTGGCCCACCCTTCGAGACGCTCGCTTCGCTCGCTCCTCAGGGCGAGGAGGGGTTTAGGTGAGCGCCTATGAGCGGCGCGCTCCAGGCGGTCATTTGCTATGCGTCGTGTCGCATCTGGCATGCCCCTGAACCACCGCACCACCAGGAGACGCCAGTGACCGAGACCGCCGTTCAGATCGATATCGCCGACGGCATCATGACTCTCACGTTGAACCGGCCGGCGAAGCTCAACGCCTACAACCAGCAGATGGGCCGCGAGCTGGTCGCGGCGTTCCGGCGGGCCGACCAGGACGACGACGTGCGGGTCGTGATCGTCACTGGTGCCGGGCGGGCGTTCTGCGCCGGGGCCGACATGTCGCCCGACAGCGGCTTCTTCGCCAGGGACGGTGAATCGTCCGAGCCGTCGCCCGGGGACCGGTTCGTCACGCGCATCTTTGAAAGCCTGAAGCCGGTGATCGCGGCGATCAACGGGCCGGCGGTCGGTGTCGGCATCACCCTGGCGTTGCCCATGGACATCCGCATCGCGGCCGAGGGCGCGCGCTTCGGCTTCGTCTTCACCCGCCGCGGCCTGGTGCCGGAGGCGGGCAGCGCCTGGTTCCTGCCGCGCATCGTCGGCCTGCCGCAGGCGCTGCGCTGGATCTATGCCGGCGCGATGGTCGCCGCCGACGAAGCGCTGAAGGCCGGCCTGATCTCCGAGATCGTGCCGCCCGATCAGCTGCTGGCGCGGGCGCGGGAGATCGCGCGCGATATCGCCGACAACACCTCGTCCGTGGCCACTGCGCTGTCGCGGCAGCTGATGTGGCGCACCGCGGCGGCTGACCACCCCGACGCGGCGCTGGCCGTCGATGCGACGCTGAACCGTGCGCTGGCGACGTCGCCCGAGGCGAAGGAAGGGATCGCGGCATTCCTGGAGAAGCGCAAGCCCCGGTTCCCCGGCCGCCCGAGCAAGGATCTGCCGCCGCCCTATCCGTGGTGGTAGGACTGCAGTGGGAGCGCCGGCTTCCAACCGGCTCATGACGCGATGCACCCGGAGCGCGGGCCTCTGGCCTGCTCATGATGCTGGGGGACGCCCGCGCTCCGTGTGAAGACATGAGCCGGCTGGAGCCGGCGGTCCCAGTCGGTGGAGGTCGGGATGGGAGTCTTCGCCAAGACGCAGCCGGTGGCGCCGCGGCATCGCTTCGATGTCGGCGCGCTCGACCGCTACCTCGCACGGCAGCTCGAGGGCTATCGCGGCGAGCTTGAGGTGCGGCAGTTCGACAGCGGCCAGTCCAACCCGACGTTCCTGCTGTCGGCGACGATGGCGGGCGGCGATCGCCACGCGTTCGTGCTGCGCAAGAAGCCGCCCGGCAAGCTGCTGAATTCGGCGCATCAGGTCGATCGCGAATACCGCGTGATCACGGCGCTGGCGGGGACCGGCGTGCCGGTGCCGCGCACCCGGCTGCTGTGCACCGACGACGGCGTCATCGGCCAGATGTTCTATGTCATGGACGCGGTCGAGGGCCGCATCCTGATCGATGCGACGATGCCGGGCATGCGGCCCGACGAGCGCGGCGCCGTCTTCGATTCGATGAACGACGTGCTGGCGCGGCTGCACGGCGTCGACTTCGAGGCGGTCGGTCTGTCGGACTACGGCAAGCACGGCCAGTACGTGGCGCGGCAGATCGCGCGCTGGACGCGGCAGTACCAGGACTCCCGGACCGACGAGATCGTAGCCATGGACCGCCTGATCCCGTGGTTGTCGGCCAACATCCCGGACGAGGATCCGACCTCGATCGTGCACGGCGACTACCGGCTGGGGAACCTGATCGTGCATCCGACCGAGCCGCGGGTCGTGGCCGTGCTCGACTGGGAGCTGGGCACGCTCGGCCATCCGCTGTGCGATCTGGCCTACAACTGCATCGGCTATCATATCGACACGCCGCCGCACGGCTACGCCGGCGTCGATTTCGCCACCATCGGCATTCCCCTGGAGGCAGACTACATCGCGGCCTATTGCCGGCGCACCGGCCGCAGCCATCTCGAGCACTTCACTTTCTATCTGGCGTTCTCGCTGTTCCGGCTCGCCGCCATCGCGCAGGGCGTCTACAAGCGCCACCTCGACGGCACCGCCGCATCACCCGATGCCGTCAAGAGCCGCGACGCGGCACGGCAGCGCGCCGAGCTGGCGTGGAGCCTGGTGGGGTAGTGGCGTTACCTCCTGCCCCGCGCGTATAAGCGCCAACCCGGGTCGCACGTCGGCGTGAACGGACCGCGCGCCTCCCGGCGTGCTCAGGTTTTGCCGCGGCAAACCCGAAGCGCGCGGCAGGAGCCGCGCGGTCCGGTTGCACGACCGAGCGTCCAAAGTTGGCGCTCATGCCCTCACGCGGGAAGGCAGGGCCGTCCCTTGCGCCGCGCGGCAGACCGGTGGAAATTCGTCGAGCGGAAACTCGCATCGTTCGGGGGAAGGCGAGTCTTGGCCGAAGACATCGGGTCGGCGGAACCGCGGCAAGTGCCGCGAGCGCAGGCGGGCACCGACAGCCTGACCGCGCTCGCGTCCGGCGCCCGTATCGGCAAGTACGAGATCATCGCGCTGCTGGGCCAGGGCGGTTTCGGCATCACCTACCGCGCCATCGACACGCAGCTGGACCGCGAGGTCGCGATCAAGGAGTACCTTCCCGTCAGCTTCGCCGTGCGGCAGCCCGATTCCATGGTGCTGCCGCGCTCGACTCAGTTGGCAGAGGATTTCAGCTGGGGCCGCGAGCGCTTCCTCGACGAGGCCAAGACCCTGGCGCGTTTCGAGAGCGCCGCCGGCATCGTCAACGTCCACGACTTCCTCGAAGCCAACGGCACGGCCTACATGGTGATGGGGCTGGTGCGCGGCGAGACCCTGGAGGCGCGCCTGAGGCGAGAGCGCCGGTTGTCGCAGGCGGCGATCGAGCAGCTCCTGCACCCGCTGCTGGACGGCCTGGAGCAGGTGCATGCCGCCAGCTTCCTGCACCGTGACATCAAGCCCGCCAACATCCTGGTCGACGACACCGGCCGGCCGACCCTGATCGATTTCGGCGCCTCGCGCCTGGCGTTGCAGGACCGCACGCAGTCGATCACCGCCATCCTGTCGCCGGGCTACGCTGCGTTCGAGCAGTCGTCGTCGACCCGGCAAGGGCCGTGGACCGACATCTATGCCATCGGCGCCACGCTCTACCATTGCATCGCCGGCGCAACGCCGCCGAGCGCGATCGACCGCATGATCGAGGACACGCTGGTGCCGGCAGTGGAGGCGGGAGCGGGGCGGTACGCGCCGAGCCTGCTGGCGGCGGTCGACGCCGCGTTGAGGCTGAAGGCCGCCGACAGGCCGCAAACGATCCGCGATTGGCGGCGGTTGCTGTCGATCGGGCCGGCATCAAGCTTGATGGAGCCGGCGGGCGGTGCGACGCGCCGAATCGATGTGCCGGCCCCGGCCCCGCAGCCGCGCCCGACGCGCCGGTTCTGGTGGCCGCGCCTGCTGGCGGGGAGCATGGTCGCCCTGATTCTTACGTTCGGCGGCGTCTACGTCTGGCAACGCGATCGCGATGCGGCCATCCAGGAGGCGGCGTTGCACGCCGAATCCATGCGACGCGCCGACGAAGAAGCGGCTCGGCGGGCAGCGCAGGAGCGGGAGCGGATCGAGGTCGAAGCGAAACGGCGTGCCGAGGAAGCATCCGCTCGACGGGCTGCTGACGAGAAGGCTCGAGCTGACGCTGAGGCAAGGCGACGTGCCGAGGAGGAGGCGGCAGCGCGCCAATCGGCCGAGGAACGGGCGCGGGCGGCAGCTTCACGTCGGCAAGCCGAGGAGGAAGAGCGGCGGCAGGCGGAGGAGGCGAGGCGCGCGGCTAGCCAGAGCGCGCGCGACTGTAGCGAGTGCCCTGACATGGTTCGCCTTCCCGCGGGCTCCTTCGTGATGGGCGCCGACGGGGCGGAGGAGCAGCGCGAAGGACTGGGCGACTGGGCGCGCAACCGCGGCCTGCCGCGCAAGCGGATCACGATCCGGACGGCCTTCTGGATGAGCCGCACCGAGGTCACCATCGGGCAGTTCCGGGCTTTCGTCGAAGCGACCAATCGCGACATGGGTGCGAAGTGCTGGGTCTGGGCCGGCAAGTGGACGGACATGGCCGGCAGGAACTGGCGCGACCCGGGGTTTCCGCAATCCGACACGCACCCCGTGACGTGCGTATCGTCGACCGACGCGATCGCTTATGCCGCGTGGCTGTCGCAACGCACCGGACGCCGGTATCGGCTCGCTTCCGAGGCGGAGTGGGAGTACGCGGCGCGGGCCGGGACGGTGACGGCCCGATACTGGGGTGACGAGTGGGGCGACGGCGACCGGTACGCGACGATCCACGCCAAACGGGGCGGCACGACGCCGGCAGGGTCACTGATCCCCAATGCATTCGGGCTGCACGACATACTCGGCAATGTCTGGGAGTGGACGATGGATGCCTACAACAAGGACCTCGCGGCGCAGCCGGAGGATGGCTCGCCGCGCACGGCCGGCGCCGGCGGGCTGCGCATCCTGCGCGGCGGCTCCTGGGCCGAGGATCCCAGCGTCGTGCGGGCCGGCTACCGCGAGGCGTTCGGCGCCGGCAACAGGGGTGACCGCTTCGGTATCCGCGTGGTCCGGGAAGACAGATAGTCGGTTGTGGAAGACGGACAGTGGATAGAAGACAGAATGAGGCAACCGTGCTTCTTTCTGTCCCTTGTCTTCCGGTGTCTCTGTTCCGAGCCCATGCCCGCCCCGCACGTTGCGCTTGCCCTGGTCGTCGCCGTCATCTGGGGCTTCAATTTCGCGGTCATGAAGATCGGGCTGGAGTCGTTCCCGCCGCTGCTGCTGACGGGGTTGCGGTTTCTGATCGCCGCGGTGCCGGTGCTGTGGCTGGCGCGGCCCGGCGTGCCATGGCCGCTGATGCTGGCGATCGCCGGGACCTGGTACGTGGCGCATTTCGCGCTGCTGTTCAGCGCCATGGCGGCTGGCCTGGCGCCCGGCATCGCCTCGGTGCTCGACCACATGCAGGCGCCCTTCACCGTCCTGTTCGCCCTGGCCATCGGCGAGCGGCCGTCGCGCCAGCAGGCGACCGGCGTGCTGGTGGCGCTGGGCGGGTTGGTCCTGGTGGCGTTCTCGATCGGCGGTGATGTCACGGTCGTCGGGTTTGCCTTCGGGGTCGGCGCCGGCGCCAGCTGGGCCGCGGGCAATGTCCTCTACAAGCGTGTCGGCAAGGTCGACCTGTCGGCGATGATCGCCTGGCTCGGGCTGCTGGCGGCGGTGCCGTCGCTGGCCCTGAGCCTCGCCGTCGAGGGCCCGTGGCGGGCGCTGGCGTCGCTGGCATCGGCGACGTGGGCGGGCTGGGCGGCGCTGGCCTATCTCGCGGTGGCGGCGACGCTGATGGCATGGTGGATGTGGGGCCACCTGCTGACGCGGCACGCCGCCACGGTCGTGGCGCCCTATGCGCTGTCGGTGCCGGTGATCAGTGCGATCACGTCATGGTTCTTGTTTGACGAGCGCTTCGGGCCGTTGCGCCTGGCCGGCATGGCCCTGATTGTCGCCGGGCTGGCCATTGTCGCGCTTCCGCTGCACTATGTCCGGCGGAAACATGGCGGAGGAGAACCGTGATCCAGTT
>Ga0187894_10003855_pt1 | contig 16507 bp, 17 predicted proteins | sample GBC1701081metaG_FD_136650 | JGI IMG/M metagenome (GOLD analysis project Ga0187894, IMG submission 136650) | White microbial mat communities from a lava cave in the Kipuka Kanohina Cave System on the Island of Hawaii, USA - GBC170108-1 metaG ... | reverse complement strand
ATTTCGAAAGCGGGGACGACGGAGGAGGAGATCCGGGCGCTCTGCGACGCAATCACCAAAGAGACGCAAATCGAGATGTCTCTTGAAGGCGTCTACAGGTGGATCGTCTTCCTGTCGTCGAAATTGAAAGAGGGCCGTCCCGTGCCGAACCGTTACTTCGGCGTTTTCAGTGACGGCGCGCTGAAAACGCGCGGCCTCGCGCACCGCCGGCGGGACACGCCGCTTTACGTCAAGGAAGTTCAGGAAGAGATGCTCGCGATTTTAGCTGAGGCCCGGACGCTCGACGATCTCCGCGAGAGGCAGAGAGAGGCTCTGCGGCTTCTGGAGCAGCGGATCGCAGAGCTTGAACGCGGCGAGGTGGAGATCAAGCGGCTGATCGTCGAGCAGGTCCTGAGCCGCGACATCGAAGACTACGCCGTTGAAACACGCGCTGCGCTCGCCGCCCGCAAGCTTCGTGACGCCGGCATCCCCGTTCATCCTGGCGAAAGCGTCGGCTACGTGATCGCCGACGCAAAGGCGAAGGACAAAGCCCGGCGCGTCACGATCGGCGGCGACGGTGAGGAATTGCGATATGACGTGGAAGAGTACGTGAAGCGGCTGCGGGACGCGGGCAAAGAAGTGTCTCCGTTTACAGGAATGCGGTAGTCATAACAGAAGCGCAGGCTCACGTGGTCGCCTTCTTCAAATTCTTGCCGATGTACTTCGAGATGGTGCGACCGCCTTCTTTACGGTAACCATACCAGTACGGGCCGTGTCCTTGCCCATCGTTGCAACGACACCCTTCTTTTCCGCAACGCACGGCTTCAAGCTGATAAGTCCAGCTTCCCTTCTTCACCACGTCTATCACCTCACGACGGGACTTCTTTTCGACGCGCTCCTCTTGCGTGAGCCTATCCAGCCGGTCGTGCAGCCAATGATCGAGCTTCCGGAGATCGTCGGCCCCGAGCTGCGCCGCCATCAATTTCACATCTCTCAAAGTCATTGATCTTCCCTGCCCTGCTCCGTCGCCGCAAATCTTATGTAACCACACACAGGAATATAACCCATTCGGTTACATAAGACAACCGCAAGAGCCGTCAGTGCGTCATGCGCGATGAGCTGTTGATTTTCCGGCTGTACTCGATTCGCTGTTTCAATCGGTTGAGATAATGAAACGCCTCGAACCTGCCCGCCTCGGCCGCGGCGACGTAGGACCGGATCAGCTCCTCGGTGATGTACTGGTCGAGCCAGGCTACCATTTCGGCGCACCTGTCTTGCATTTCAGGCTTTGGTCCGAACACGAACTCGAACATTCCCATCTCGCGGAGCTGGTCGAGGTTCAGCTTTTCAAGCTCATCCAGTTGCTTGTTCGCTTCTTCAATCTCTTCCGGCGTCGGCGGCCGCCGCGGCGGATGCTGCCGGCGCAGGAAGCGAGAGACCGCGCCGTACTCACCGACGTAGACAGCCGCATTCGCTCGATCAACCAACAGCGCGTGCGTCGGCGGCTCGTCGTCGTGGCCGAGACTGACATCGAAGAGGTTGATCGCCACGGCCAAGTGATCTACAAAAGGCTCGTAGGCGGCATAATACGAGAAGGTCGCGCCGGCGCGCCCGTCCGACCAGAAGGGTTTTGAGCCTTCATAGGAGAGGCTGAAGAAACGCTTATCGCTGCTGACGCCGACAACACTGGGGAGCATCGGCGGCATTGGCGCCGGCAGCAAGCGAAAGTCAGCCGGGACGGTCAGGTTGTCTTGAGTCGTATCGTCCATAACGCTCCTTCGCGAAATTGAGATCAGTCTTTCTGAAGCCAAGCCGACAGCAGCTCCTCGATCAGCTCGCTCGTATCCTGCTTGGAGCCCTGCTTAATCAGTTTGACCTTTACGTCGTTGATGGTTCGAGTCCGGACGTAGGCAGTAATTTGGGTGTAGCCTGGGTTGCTGCGCTTACCGGGTGGGCGGCCGCGTTTCTTCGATTTGGATGTCGCAACGGTCTTCTTCAACGGCTCCGGCGACAGGGTCTTTTCCACAGCAATCTTTTGTTCACGGTCGGATCGCGCTTCCTTGCTTCCCGTATCTATTTCTGCGTGTGGTTCACGATTCACCGTGCGCAGGACCTCGCCCCTGGCGTTGCAGATGTCGACGCGGATAGCCCAGGGGTCGCGGTTAAGAATTTGATCGGCGCGCCGACGAACTTTGCGCCAGAGGTCGGAAAAGGCGTACAAATGTTCTCTGATGGCCTTCTCTTCCTCGCCGGCAACGATAATCACTGGTTGATCCGGTCGTTTGCTCCAGCCTGGCGGCCGCCGCCCGATGAAACTCTTCATAGCGACAGGAATTATAGAATTTCAGGTACGCAAAAAGCCAGAAAAAAGCGGTCCAGATTAAGTACGGAAAAGTAGAGATAATGTCTCCAGACCATTTTGTCGGGTTGGAATAATTATGGGGGCGCTTCACCTGTCAGCCTTTTTGATGAATCGCTTGGCGTAAACTTCTTCGGCGATGCTCTTTTTAGTAATCAGATACGGCATGATCCGCTCAAGCACTGAGATGGCCCCTTTGTATGTAACACACCATTCCCACTGAGGCTTATGCGTTGGTTTATAGTAGGGGCTGGATGTTGCCGGGTGTCTCAGAACTACTCGCCCAACAAGGAAGTGCGCCCTAATTGCCTCGATGGTTCGCTGGCATGTCATCTTTACTCTGATACACGGGCGGTACCATCCGCCGCCACGACTCTCCATTCCGATGTAGCCTTCACCATCTATAAGCCCTGCAAAATATGCGTCTTTGACTTCCTTGCTCATGGGAAAAGTACATCCTTTCGTGGTGGGGGTACAGATGTCACCCTCAATAGGCGGAAAAGTAAAGCCGGCGTTTCCGCCGGCGAATTCCGCAGCGTCCTCAGCCATTAGGGTATTTACCGCTGCGAGTTGAACGAATTATATCACTTCGCGATTACAACGCCACAATCCGGCGCGATTATTGAGATTCTTTATCCCATGACTTTTTGCCGCGCCCGTTCCAGTCGGTGATAAAGGGCCGTACGTTCAAGCCCCAGCCGGCGGGCTGTTCGCGAATGATTCCCGCCGAAACTGTCATGCACGATTTTGTAGAGCGCCAGTTCCTGCCGCTTGAAATGCTCATCAAGCGACTCGCCAGCGCGAAGCACGGCCACATATTCGATGTCGCCCGATGCGTCTTTCTGCGCAAGAAAAGTTTCGGCTTGCACTTGCCCGACGGTGATCACGCCGCCTTCGCCGGCACAGGCCGCCAACCGCTCCAACATCGTCTCAAGCTCCCTCACATTGCCGGGCCAGTGGTACCGACAAAGCACTCGTAGAGCTTCTTCTTCGATCTCCGGCCGTGTCGTGAAGCTCAGTCGCTGCCCGAGGAGGTCAAGGAAATGGCGTATGAGAAGCGGGATGTCCGCCTGGTGTTGTCTGAGCGGCGGCATCCGGAGCGGCAGCACGTGCAACCGATAGTAGAGATCGTGGCGGAAGCGTTTCTCGCTAACTTCCCGGCTGAGATCGCGATTGGTTGCGGCAATCACTCGCACATCGATATCTCGCTCATCGTGCGCGCCGACGGGCCGGACTTTGCGTTCCTGCAATACTCGCAGCAACCGTACCTGCAGGCCTTGCGTGGTCTCGCCGATCTCATCGAGAAAGATCGTCCCTCTGTTCGCGGCCTCGAACAGTCCCTTGCGATTTGCCGTTGCGCCGGTGAAGGCGCCCTTCGCGTATCCGAAGAGTTCCGATTCGAGCAGCGATTCGGCGAATGCGCCGCAGTTGACCGGAATGAAAGGCTCTTTCGCACGATTGCTCAGATGATGAATTGCGCGCGCGGCGATATCCTTGCCCGTTCCCGATTCGCCGCTGATGAGGACCGTCGAGTTGTTGCGGGCGGCAGTCAGGATCGCGTCTTTGATCCGCCGCATCGGTTCGGAATCTCCGATCAGCCCTTCGATGACCGGCGACAATTCCCCTCCCTTCCCTGCCCTCTCAGTACGCAATCTTCTTTCGGCCAGCAGTTCGATGCGGTGCGCGGCGAGGTGGGCGGCGTCTTCGATTTCGCACAGGGTCGCGTCATCCGCCGAGCCGCCCAGTCTCACCAGGAGTCGGGTCAGACCGCCCTCGACGCCGACTTCTAGTTCATTCACCCCTGCGGCGCCGGTCCCTGCGCTGGGCGGTTTGAACTCCCGCTCCGCGCCCGCGCGCCTGTATCTGACGCTGCGCAAATCGATCTTTTTCTGCGCCGCGAGCTCCGCGAAATCGTTCATGACTTCTTCGACGCTCGCGCCCCGCGCCAGCCTGAGAAGCGGGCGGACGGAGATCGAGCGCAGATCTCCCCCTGATTGACGGCGTGTCGGCGTCATGGCTCTCCTTTCGCTCAACGATCAAGAAAGCAACGAAACTCGGGGGAATAGACGCGAGTTCGGGTAAACCTCAACGCCTGGGGCGGGAGTGGCGATCAAGATTGGAGGATTGTTTGAGATTGATACTCGATATTCGTCTGACGGATCGAGAATACACCGGTCTTTACGCGGGGTGTGTCAGGAATTGACTCTGTCAGCTTCTGTCTCTGTCAAGCGCTGACCCATCGCCGGAAGCAAGAGATGACTGGGAAGGAAGGTATAAGTTTATCGTCCGGCTAATGATCCGGTAGCATTCGCAAGTAGAGGCCTCGAGCTCTTTGTGATTGAGAATGGTGATCCTGCCGCGCGCGTAGCGGATCAGCCCCTTCGTCTGAAGCAGGCCCGCCGCCGAACTCACCCCGCTGCGTGAAATGCCCAATATCTGCGAGATCATCACGTGCGTGAGAGTGAAGGCGTCATAGAACGTCCGGTCGCGGGCGAGCAGCAGCCAGCGCGCCAGCCTCTGGTCAGTGGAGTGGAACTGGTTGCAGAAGGCCACCTGCGCGATCTGCTCGCCCAAAGTGAGCGCCTGATCGAGCAGCGGCTCGTACAACCCGATCTCCTGCTTGATCACCGCTCGCAGGGCCTTTGCGCTGATCCGCTGCGCGGCCCCAGCGACCTGCACCTGAGCGCGGAAGGCCATCCCCTTTCTTTGCGACGCGCCAGAAAATCCGATCAGACCGTCGCGCCCGATCATCGCCGCCTCGACCGAGCCCCCATCCTCTGAGAGAGAAAGCAGCGAGACAACGCCTCCGGTGATGAACCAGGCGTAATCGGTCGAGTCGCCCGCGTCGTAGAGAATAGATCCTGCTTCCAGGCGCACTCTATCGAAGTGAGGCGACAATCTCCCATAAACGGCCGGCGGGAGCGCGGCCAGTAACCCATTTGCGATTACAGATTGCATAGGGGCCGGACGTAAACTGTGTCTTCAGCTAAGCTTACGTTGATAGCTGCATTTTGGATTATTGCAAAAGGCGTTTTTGTACAGGTTAATGAAAGGCAGGTTTGTATTAGAAGAACGCTTCAGGCGGATCCTGAAGACTCAAACCCGGATTTCGCCCGCAAGCGTTGTTTGCCATCAATGACTCTGTAATCGGTGTCGAGTATGGCAATCAATTTCTGAGCGCATTTAATCTTGAAGGACTCGGCGGGAAATTGCAGGGCGTTGAGCTTGGTTGCGCCACTCATCATCGAGACGCGCGCCCCCAATCGAAGTTGTGGCCGACGACGATGCGCGGGAAATCGAGCATGAATTTCGGAGAAGCTCGAAGAAGAAGACGGCCCATCCCTTTATCCCAGCCGCTCGAATCCGTTTTTCGCTCATTTGGATTGAGAGCGTCGAACGCGATGGGCGGTCACATTTTCAGGCAGTCTACGCTGATGAGTAATATAATCGCGCGCCGGCTTATATCGAAGCGATGGCGATCTCTAACGACGCCCCCAACAAGGAGTCCTCATGTTCAACCCAAAGGCGTTCGCAAACTCACGACCGGATGGAATCGGCGCGCTGGAAATCATCGGCGCCCCCGGCGATCAGCCAGATCAGTCAGGTCAATTCGTTCCGCTCAAGCGAACCGAACTCCGCGGCGAAGCGATCGGGCCGCTGGCCTCGCTGCGGCTGACGCAGATTTACGGCTATTCAAAAGAGCAGTGCGACAGGACGCTTGAAGCCGTCTATCGCTTTCCGCTGCCAGGAGACGCGGCCGTGACCGGCGCTCGAGTTTCTTTCGGCGAGGTCGAGATCGTCGCCGAATTGAAGGAGCGCGAGCGGGCGGAAACCGATTACGAAGAGGCCATCCGGGAAGGCCGGCAGGCGATGCTGGCGACGCGCGAATCGCCCGATGTGTTTACGCTGCGCGTGGCTGGCATTCAGCCCGATCAGGAGATCAGAGTCGAGATTTCCTACGCGCAGCTCGCGCGAGCCGAAGACGAGGGCTGGTCTTTGAGAATACCGTTGACCGCCGCGCCGCGCTATGTGCGCGAAGATGAGCTTGCTTCGCGCCACGCCGAGGGACAGCCTCTGGCGCTGCTGCGCGATCCGGGTCATCGCTTCGCGCTGGACATCGTCGTGCGCGGCGCTTCGACCGTGGAAAGCCGCACGCATGAGCTTGCGACTTCGGAAGAAGACGGCGCCGTGCGTGCGCGATTGCGCGACGGCGAAACGATCCCTGATCGCGACTGCGTGTTGGCGTGGAGATCGCGGCAGGAAGCGAGCGCGGCGGCGCTACAGGTCTTTCTGGCCGACGATCCAGAATCGGGGCAGGCCTACTTTCTGGCGCTGGTCTCGCCTCCGTCGGCGCGCGACGCCGCGCGAAGTTGGCCGCGCGAAACTATCCTGCTGGTGGATCATTCCGGCTCGATGGAAGGGGCTAAGTGGGAGGCGGCCGATTGGGCGGTCAAGAGCTTTCTCTACGGCCTGTCCCAACGCGACACAATTGGGCTTGGGCTTTTCCACAGTACGACGAAGTGGTTCGACAACATTCCGCGACAGGCGGACGGCGCGACGATCGAGAAGGCGATTGATTTTCTTGAGCGAAACCGGGACAGCGGCGGCACGAATCTCGGCGTGGCGCTGGAGCAGGCGCTCGGGCTTGGGCGTTCGATTGGCGAAGGCGCGCGCCACGTATTGATCATCACCGATGCGGAAGTGTCGGACGCGGGTCGCATCCTGCGGCTGGCCGATGAAGAGTCGCGGCGCGACGACCGGCGGCGGATCAGCGTGCTGTGCATTGACGCGGCGCCGAATTCGCATCTGGCGCTCGAATTGGCCGAGCGCGGCGGCGGGGTGGCGAAGTTTTTGACCAGCGACCCGGAGGAAGAGGACATCTCGACGGCGCTCGATGAAGCCCTGGCCGATTGGGCAGAGCCGGTTCTCACCGGATTGCGCCTCGAAGTCAACTCTCCGGTCGCGCAGTCCGCGGGGCGTGAAGTCCGCGCGGCGCGCGAGCCGGGCTGGAGCGGCATTGACCTGGGCGATCTGCCGGCGGGACGCGCGGTGTGGGTGATGGGCCGCGCGCCGCGCAGCCGGTTGGATGATTTCACATTCAAGCTTACGCGAGAGGGGCTCGACCCCGTGACGGATTGCCGGGTTGAACTCCACCGGATTGACAAAGATCGCACGGCGATCAAATCGCTGTTCGGCGCGCGGCGCGTGCTGGGGCTTGAGTACCTGATCCATTCAGGCTACGAGGGCGATGAACTGAGCGATCAGCTCGCTCGACTCGGTTACGACCCGGGACAGGCGCTGGCGCCGAAGTCGAAGGTTTACGCTGAAAACACGCGCGCGGAAGCGAGAGAGGCGCTGCGCAATTTGCTGGTGTGCGAGGCGCTTGATTACGGCCTAGCCTGTTCGGAAACAGCGTTTGTGGCGGCGCGCAAAGAGGCAGGCCGGGTGATCGAAGGCGGTGTCGCCATCGCCAATGCGCTGCCAGCCGGATGGTTGGATGACTTCACAGTCGCTGGCGGGAGATATTCTCTCGCAATGGCCTGCTTTGCGCCGCCGAGGAAAGCGGCGAAGCGGGCATATAATCCATCACGCGAGCGCATATTATGCCAACGCGATGTTGGAAGCCCCGACGAGCCGAGTTTCGCCTCTCGAGAGTTGTCGCTGGATATGTTTGCAATGGATTCGATTACGTACTCAGGGTCCCCGGATTTCCAGGTTGAGGATGAGGACGAACCGCCAGTCCCGAATCGAACCGTGCTGTTTTCCGGCAAGCCCCGGGGAAGCGGCGAGATCATCCTCTACGATTCGGCGCGTGATCAGTCCGTTCGTCATTTGCCCGCGGCAGGGACGATCAATCGTCTGATCATCAGCTTCGCGGGCGGAGCGCCTGCGGTGGAGAGTTTGGGCGCGGAGTTGTGCCTGCTCGTGTTCGTCGGCGATCTGGCCACGGCGCGCGCGAAAGTGAAGCTGGCCGACCTCGCGCGACAAGACGGCGCGCGCCCGCTCAATCTGTCGCGGAAGCCTGGCGAGGCGCTGAGGCTCACGCTGGTTGACCCGGCGAGCGTCTGGTCGAAAGGCGCGCCACACATCGAAGTGGCGCTGGAATGGGCATGATCGTCTTCTCAAGCCACCACAACGATCGCCAGGGGCGACCAGCGCCAAACCAAACTCCACCAAAAGTTGATCTCCTGCGGAGATCTCGAAAGATTGCTGCAGGAATCGCCAGGCGGCGTGGAATACCGCGCGGTTGTTCGCTCGCTACTGACGAGGATTCGCGCAAATTGATCCTGACCGAGTTAGGCCGCCGCGCAGGGCGATGAATCTTCGAACGCGCCTACGAGGATAAGGAAGAGATGAACCGCTCCAAGTCTTCGCGTCTGATTCTGTCTTGAATTTTTTTGAGAGTTCCCTGCTCTATGGCTTTCTCGATGAATTCCCGCGCCAGACCCGAAAGTAACGCCGCTTCTTCGAGGCTGAGAGTCAACTTTTTATGAACCGGCACCGCTGACGTTTTCTCTCCCTGAATTTCCTTTTTGAGCTTTTCCACCTCGTCAGGGTCATAATCGGCGACTCTCCCGGTTTTCCCGCGCTTGTAAGAGACGCTGAGTTTTCCCATCTTTCCATATCGCTCCAGCGCTCTTCTTGAAATTCCCAGCGCCTTTGCCGCTTCATCTTTGTTCATAAGCCTCGTAAATTAAGTTCGCACCTTGGCGAGATGCATGCTATATTCCCTATTCCAAGTGGTGGGAATGTAAATGAGGCGGAATGAAAAGTCACGATAAACACAGGAAATACTGCGTCATGATTCGACAGGTGACGGCGGGCGCGGGCGCCTTGGCGCTATTGGCGATCACATTTCCACAGTCGTAACAGATGACTTTTGCGATGTGCCGGAGATCAACCGCGCTTTGCTGACTCTCCATTCCCACAATCGAAGCCACGGCTTCAGCGCGGGGATCACTCAGACGCAAAATCGGTTGACTATCCTTAACGCATATTTCATTATCTTGTTGACTGGCATTATACACGATGTATAATACGCTCGTCGGTTGGTTAATTCTGACTGACGATCTTTGAAAGAAAGGAGGGTAGTTCCTCCCATGAACGCACAAGCGCTTCAGGGAAAGCTGCAAAAGCTTGAAGGCTTGTTGAATCGGCAAGGGCGTTTGAGTGATGACCAGCGATTGGCCATCATTCGATTGCGCGAGCAGGTTCAGCGGCTGACAGGCGATAAGCAGATACTTGAAGCCGAGAATCAGAGGTTGACGTCGCAAGTCAACCATCTGATGAATAAACTCGGCTCCAAGTAACTATCCCAAAGGGCGTCGGGAGCGATCCCGGCGCCCGATTCTTTCAAAGATTGCCACACCGTCTATGAGGAAATCAAGGAATAACACAACGACGACTCCACAAATCAGCGGCAAGGAAATCCTCGCCGCCCGCGAAGAGCTCGGCCTCACTCAGCAGCAGCTAGCGGACCTCTTCGGCGTCGCGATGATGACAGTCTCCCGGTGGGAAACCGATCAATCCCCCGCTCAGGCGCCGGGCGCCATTCGAATGGCGCTCGAATACCTGAAGCTCCAGCGCGTTCTCGACCACAGTGAGCTTCTGCGCACGCTCGATCAGCGAAGAGCGGAGATCGACGCGTTCAGCGAGCGGCTCGAGCGAGAGCGCGAAGAGTTCGAGCGGGCGCTGCAATAGAGCGAAATTCGGTGAAGAATGTAAAGGGCCTGGAAAGCGCTCGAACGCTCGCCAAGCCCCCACATCAATCAACACGCTGAAGCGTGAGGATCAATGCCGCAAGCCAATCCTACCGCTTCCGCCAGAATTTTGAAAAGGAGGCGTGAGATGTTTGATTTCCTGAGGTCGAAGCCTGCCCGGCGTCCGCAAAGCTCGCCGGCGTATCCACAGCGGCAACCGGCGCCCGATCAGTACTCCGCGAATTATGGATATCCCGAACAGGGCGATTATTACGCGGCCGTCGACGCGGAGCCGCGAGTCGGCTTGGTGCCGATGCGCATCCAGCGGTTCCTATACGCGATGGGAATCGCCATCGCCGTCTCCGCCTATACGAACCCGGCGATGTGGGCGCACCTCGACAGGATCAATCACCCCTACGCGATTATCATCAAGATCGGGTTGATCGGAATCATTGACTTGACCTTGCTCGTGCTTACGAACTGGCTGCTCAACGGCCGCACGCGCATCCACCGGCTCTATTGCACCGGTGCGGCTCTGCTTTTGACCGTCGCGATGCTCTTTCATGCGGGGTTGGTCAGTTCGCTGGAAGAAGCGCACAGCGAAGGATCGGGCGCGATCGCCGAGATTCGCGACGGGCTGGCGGCGATCGGTAAGGCGCAAGCCGAGGGCGCAAGCGGCGCGCTCGGTCAACAAGCGATCGAAGCGAACAGACGGGGTCAGCGAAGGCTGGCCGAAAAACTCCAGCGGCAGGCAGGCGCGGCGGCGGCGGCCACGAACACGAGCGCGCAGGAGAAATTCATCGCCGCCGTGGTCGAGAAGAAAGCCGAGCTGCGCGCTGAGCGCGCCGACATCGCTTGGTACGCGCGCAACATGATGTATTGGGCGCTGATGGCGCTGGCGTTCGCGCTCGGAGCCGGAGCCGTGCTGCTCAGCGAAGACCGGAACGGCGACGGCGTGCCCGATTTCATCCGAAGAATGGGCTGGCATGCTCCGGGATTTCTAGTTGATCCGCGTCCATACGAGCAGCCGCCATATTGGGCGCCGCAGCAACAATACTGGCCGGCTCAACCTCCGCCACAACCATATTGGGCTCAGCAGGCGACGGGGCGCCGCCGCCGGCCGCCCACGCCGCAGCGACAGTACCGGACACAACCGTCGCAGCAATCCTGGCCGGCTCAACAGCCGAACGGGGGTAGCCAGCCGCCGCGGCATTATGAGCCGCGCCACGAGTCACAACCGAGCCACACATCGAACGAGTCGAATGGGAGCGGCGCCGGGGGAAAAGTCTAACGCCGCCTCTGGGACGACCAGGTGAAGCGGCGAGATCATCCATTCAAGCGAACGGCCAGATCGCAAGGCCACAGGCGACGACAGGCGTTGAAGCGATCCTGATTCCAGAGGATGAGCCTCGTCTCCAAAACAGCCAGCGCGATCAACAGTCTGGCGTCCCTATGTCGCTCGCGACTGGTAGCTCGCAATCGCCGCTTATTATCGAACCGGGCGGCGCGCCAACTGAAGAAGCCTCAGAGCTGAATATTCAGCCTCAACTCGCCGATCAGAAACTGAATATTCAGTCTGACGTTTTCGACTCAGCGAATAATCAAGAACTGAATATTCAGCCTCAACTCACCGATCGGAAACTGAATATTCAGTCTGACACTCTCGGCTCAGCGAATAACCAAGAACTGAATATTCAGCCTGGCGCGCTAACGACAATTTCTGACCCGCCCGCTGGCAGGAAACTGAATATTCAGTCCACCGAGGAACTGAAGGAACGCGCCGAAGTTATAGACCTGAGTTTATTTAGAGCGCGCGGCGTACGCGGTATTCAATTGGCCGAAACTGAATACGACAAGAAGAAATGGAAACGAGCGCGCTGCCAGCCCGGATACTTGATCATGCGCATCCCCGGGTACGATATTGTCGAACAAGCTGAATACGGAGTAAGCTACGTCTGGGTTTACTCGCGAAAACCCTTACATACGAGTTCAGATTGCGAAATCCACGAGCACGCCGGCTTCCTGACATGGCGCGCGATGAAGCGGATCGGCAGATTGGTAAAGGAGAAAGTGAATGAACAGCCAGGAACCGAATCACTCTCAGATGACCGCTCTGGGGCATCTTGAAATGCTGTATGAAATGCTGACTGGGGAGTACGTCCCCAAGCAAAACAGGAGTAAGGAAATTGATAAGCATTTCAATGCCCTGCTCTCTTTCATTCAGTCGGGACAGTGTTTAGTCACAACTGAAGACAAAGAGCTTGCTGAGGCGATCCATAAAGCTGTTAGAGGGGCGCTGGCCGAACGAGCGGTGACTGAGCGCTTCGCGCCTGCAGCGGTTAGCGATGCGGCTCCGGCGTTAGCCTAAATCCAGCGCGGTGACTTCCCTGCTCTGCTTCACAACTCAGATTAGTAAAAGAAATTGGCTCCGCAGCGAAACAACACTCGAAGCCCGGCCGATCAACTAAAACACGAAGGAGTTGACCTGCGCGTGAAGGATAGCTCATCTGAAGGATTCGTCTACGTCATCCATGCCGTCGGCACAAACCGCATCAAGGTAGGGCACACGCTCACTCCTGAAGCCCGGCTCAAAGACCTACAGACTGGCTCTCCATTCCCATTGAGGATGCTGGCTTGTTGGCCCGGCTCAGTGGCGATGGAGCGCCGCATTCACACAGTTCTAGCCGAGTTCAGGCAAGTGGGAGAATGGTTCGCGGCGCCGCCATTTATCGGTCATCGAATCTTAGGCGCGGTCAAGAAGAAAGATCAACTTATCGCGCCTGTCGTCGCGGCGGCGAGATCAGATGCCCCCTCTAACCGACTCCCACAACAGCAGCAATCTGTAATAGACTCAGTAGTCCCAAAATTCCGGCGTCACTCCGTCATAATAGCGGCGCCGCTGGCGCTCTGATTCTATCGACCGTGCCATAGATGCGTTCTAAAGCATGTCTCAAAAAGTTGAGAAAGCGCGTTTGGCGAAACAAAGATTGAGCAAAGGCGCGTCGTCCTCGATGTGCCACCTGCGTGTAAATCCAACACAGATGTACCCACAGATTGAGCAGCAAAAACCCAAGACCGATCAGCACAAAGCGATAAGCGGGATTGGGCGAAGTCGTCCAGCCCAACTGCTTATTGCCCAACCGATAGCTCGTCTCAACGCCGAACCGCTTCCTGTATCTTTGCCGACACCGTTCCGGTGTCCAGTCCAGAGCGATCATGATGAACAACAACCACTCTGCGCGACGCTTGTGACGCTTAGTGCGCCAAGACGTGGTGAAGACACGGCAAACGGCCAATTGCGCCGTGAATTCATTCTCCTTGCCTTTATTGAAAGTGTACTCAGTGCGATAACTCGCTCGCCCTCGACACAAAACCCTACTTCCGCCTTTCTTGCCTCGGATCGGGCAGGCGATCAAAGAAGGTTGTTGGCAGCGGCGCAAATACTTGAGCACTGGAACGCCGGAAAAACCTTTATCGAGATAGAGGACTCCGATCCGCAGCGCCCGCAGCAGCAACATTTGCCGCAATTCCTTCACCACCTCCACAGTTTGATCCCCTGGCAGGACGAATCGAATCGCCAAAGTCACTCGCTGCCCGTGAAGGATGGCGTAGGCTGTCGCCACCTGATAGAAACGAGTCGTTCCATCTTTGGCTTCGCCACTCACCCACAAGGCTTCCTCTTGTTTTTGCTTGCCGTAGTAAGGGCGGTTGTGAAAATCGATGGCGACTTCTACGGGGCCGCTACGTCGCAACTTCTTCGGCCAATTGGCAACCAAGCCGTCATTGATCGAGCGCTGCAATTCCGGCAACTGTTCAACTGTAAACTGCTCCCTGAAATAGCGGCGAATGGTTTCAGGATCAGGGGCGTCGGCCAATTCCGCGCAGACCGATTCGGTCGTTCCACGATTGGCCGTGATTCCAATCAAGATGTCATAGAGCGTGTCGCTTGTGACGCAATACCCGTCGGCTTCCAGCGGCAGGTATATTTCCAAGGTCTTTTTCGCTTGGCACAGGGCTTTTTCGTCATTGAGTTTCGGCTTATCATTATTCGTAGGCTTATTATTATTTTTGTACATGGCTTGTTCCTCCTTTCCTATGAAATTCATAGGAACCGAACAAGCCATTTTTTGTCAAACTTCACAGGACTCCGTGGCCAATTTTGGGACTACTGAGACTGGCTAAAATCTATTCTCCCGCTCCTAAAGCCGGGAGCATGGTGGGAATTCCGCACCCCTAAACAGAGCTATGTCGTCAGACTGCGCTGGCGCGTCGGGCATAAAAAAGTGCCATACGCTTTCTCTCAATTCGGCAAATGGGAAATCGAAGCGTTAAAACAAGAGTCTCCCGAGTTGCAACAGCGAATGATTGTCGACCGCTTCCTTCGACAGTTCTACCGGGAAGGGCGGAAGGATATCGCAAAGCGCTTCGCTTTAGAACAGCCTCGCTCAAACAATAAAGGGTGGAGACTGTGATGCGCTGGCGGATAATCATCTCAATGCCGACCGAGAAGCGCCTGCTCCAGGGCGTGAACAAGGAAGATCGTCCACCGTTTGTCGAAGTCGCGCTCAGATATTGGGATAGGCCATTGGGTAGGATTCTCCCAAAACCCCGAATGCGGCGATAAATATCAAGCGAGCGGGATAATACCTGCTCAAAACAACCGGGTCGGACGCCCGGAAAGTAACGCTTATGAGGAATCAGCGACTGCGCTGAGCGTAGGAATCCCCCCTCATACCGCGCTTTGGCGGTTGGTGGGAGAAGGTCGATCGGCGAAGTCAGACGCGCGTTGATCGACGACCTGGTCGAAGCCCAACTCGTCGCGCGCGTACGCGCACATCGCGCCAATTGGCGACTGTCGCTCAGAATACATCTTCCCCATACATGGCAATGATCCTTGCGCCGAGCGCGGAAAAAAGCTCACCGCTCCCCCATTGCAATTCGAGCCGGTTCACGGCCTGAATGATCGCGAGATGCTTTCTTATACTTTCCGCTATGACCCGTTCCATTCCCACTGCCGCCCCCCTGCCCCAGGAGAAGCTCAACACGTACTCCCGCCTTCCCGACCAACCAAATTCGATTGAGAGCCTCGGCGGATTCCCCTGCATCCTGCGATCTCCCATCAACTCAAGCAAAAGTTCCAAAGAGAAACTCATCGGCAGGCCAAGGATCAGATCGAAATGAACCATGCATAACTCAAGCGAGCAATCGATCGTTCCGCGAACGTACCAGGGAGGGCTGTCGGGCCCAGCCGGCGGTTGCGGAGGCTCTTCCAGCAAAAAGACCAGTTCGCGAGCGGCCACAGGATCGCGCTTGTCGGTAATCCGCGTGAGGGCGCTCACCTCATCATGAATGCGAATTCTACTGCCCTTTAATCCGCTCAATACCGCCGGGAAGTAGCGACCGCAGATCTCCTCGTCGAGCCTTTCGCGCGCCTCCGGATCAAATAAAAAGACCGTGCCATACTCCAACACTCGGCCGTCCTCGCCGACACGGTAAAGGCCCGGCCCTGCGGCGCGTTGCGCTTCAAGTTTTTTCTTCAGCTCGCGGTAGACCCAAAAATCTTCAGCGCTCATCCGGGCACCTCTTCGGTTTTCATATTGCGCTATCGTTCTCTCTCAACCTGGACAGTCACTGACGAACTCTGCGTTGGTGAACAATGGACTCTTCAGTTTGATGGGACCGGCGATCGTCAATTCTTCAGAAAGCGGTTCGGTCCGGCAAACCAGAACTTTGGCGCGCTGCGCAGCGTACCGTTGATCTTCAGTCATGTAATCGGAGGTCATCCCCCGCAAGATATAGTCGAGATAAAGGAATCGTCGAATATCGATGCGTTTCAAATGAACAATTCCGGCGAGACCTTGAAGAATTCTCCGAGCGCCTTCGCCTGAGATTTGCTGATTGCGCGCTTGCCGTTGACCACCTCTGAAACACGCCCCCTCGATCCGAAGATCTTCACCAGATCAGCCTGTCGCAGATCATTCTGTTCCATCAGAAATTGAAGCGTCCGGTGCGGAGGGCTATCAGGAACAGGGAAAGTCCGGTCTTCATAGTCCTCGATCAGCCTGCTCAGCAATGCCAACAGCCTTCTCTCCTCGACAGAGAGCTTGTCGTAGCCCTTCCTGAGCAGGCGTCCGACTTCAGTGTCAGCGCGCTCGAACTCGGCTTCGGTCTCAATAATGAGAGGCGCGACCTTCGACACGAGCCGGGAGTACTTGCGCACATCGAATTTTTGTCTAGCAGTTACAGTCATCTTTCCACTTCCCCTTATCATACTCGGTGTGTGTCAGCACGTAGCGCACGTAAACATGTCGCACCGGGTAGAGAATGATCGTGATTAGCCGGTAATTGTAGGCGCCAGAGATCATCCGACGGCATGATTGAGAACAACGCGATTCTCTGCCATCGCTATTTGTCCCTATCGGAGCGCAAATACCAGAGATCATCCGGTTTTTGCCAGAGATCATCCGCT
>Ga0187894_10003854_pt1 | contig 16508 bp, 5 predicted proteins | sample GBC1701081metaG_FD_136650 | JGI IMG/M metagenome (GOLD analysis project Ga0187894, IMG submission 136650) | White microbial mat communities from a lava cave in the Kipuka Kanohina Cave System on the Island of Hawaii, USA - GBC170108-1 metaG ... | reverse complement strand
GCATTTCAAACCTGGAGCTGAAACAAGAGAGCATCAATCAAATAGCCTATCAAGGAGAGTTTGATTACATCGTCTCGACAGGAGTGATTCATCACAACGCTGACCCACAGACGACTCTTACTAAAATTGCCGCTGCCCTAAAACCTCAGGGTGTCTTGGAATTGATGGTCTATAACCAATTCCATTGGATGATTCCGGCTGCATTTCAGAAAGCCATTAGGACGCTTGGCGGAAACCCTCTTTCTCCCAGCTTCGATTGGGAGTTGTCAATCGCCAAAAAAATAATCGGTGAGTTGCCGATCGAGAGCTCGATCGGCGTCGCTGCCGAATACAGAGACTTCTCGGATGAAATGTTGGCGGATGAGTTGCTCCAGCCAGTGTTGCATCACTTCACGGTAGAATCACTGGCGGATATGACCCAGAGAAGCGGATTAGAGATGTTACTCCCTTGTCTCAGCCAGCTCGATAAAGTGGAAAAAAACTTCTCCTGGGATTTAGAGTTCAAAGATAAGACTTTAAGTGACCAGTACGAATCCTTGCAGGATTTGCGCCGTTGGCAGGTGACTAACCTGTTGCTGCGCGAAAAATCACCCAAACTTTGGTTTTATCTACAACGCAAGGACTCCAACTACGAGAGGAAAACTGAGAAAGAAGTCTGCGAAGAATTTCTAAACACGAAGTTCCTTCCCACGGGAACAATGAAAAGAAGTTACCTGCGAAATAAGGATGGAACTTATAGATTACTGCCACAACCTCTCCGCTATCCGACCTTGCCACCCGATGAATCAGTCAGAAAAATCATCGAAATGGCTGACGGGCTAAGTACGATGGATGAGATTTTTCAGCGTTTAGGAATCCAGACGGCATTCAGAACAGTAAATCGAGCGCGTCTCCTGCTCACAACCCCTCAATTCCCCTATTTGAAAGCCGTCTGAATACGACTTTAACAACAGTCTTGTTATGAATAATATCGAAGATATTTATCCTCTCTCTCCGATACAGCAGGGGTTGCTTTTTCACACCCTATACGCCCCACAGTCAGGGGTGTACATCTCGCAAGCGAGTTACCTGATCCAGGGGAAGTTGAACATTCCAGCGCTTAAACAGGCTTGTCAACAGATGGTCAGTATGAATTCGGTAATGCGCACGGCGTTTGTCTGGGAGCGCCGCGATGAGCCGATTCAGATTGTTTACCGGCATGTGAATCTGCCGTGGGATGAACAAGACTGGCGTGGTCTCAAGCCGGAGGCTCAAGACGGGTTGCTTAAGTCTTTTCTTCAGTCGGACCGCGAGCGCGGTTTCAATCTCTCTCAGCCGCCATTGCTTCGCTTCAGCCTTATTTTTCTGAGCGATGATTCGTACAGGCTGGTTTGGACGCAGCATCATATATTGATGGACGGTTGGTCTTCCGCTCGCGTCAGCAAACAGGTATTCGAGAGTTACGAAGCCTTAAGTCGCGGTGTCGCGAAATTGTTTCCACCGGGCCGGCCGTACAGCGATTACTTCGAATGGTTGAAAAGGCAAGATGTGAAAGGGACTGAGAGCTTCTGGCGAGGCATGCTTAAGGGATTCAACTGGCCGACGCCATTGGTAATAGAGAAATCAAGGGGGGAGAGCGCCGAAGCTGAGACGAGCTACAATCAAGAAGGTGTTTTGCTGACCTCAGCCACCGTTAGCGCCTTGCAGGCAATCGCCCGGCGGCATCGGTTGACCCTCAACACTCTACTGGGAGGGGCATGGGCTTTGTTGTTGAGCCGTTACAGCGGTCTTGGTGATGTGGTCTTCGGGACAGTGGTCTCAGGCCGCCCCGCTGACCTGAGCGGAGTCGAAACAATGATCGGCCTGTTCGTCAACACCCTGCCCGTGCGCGCGCAAATCGAGCCGGCAGTCTCAACGCTGGCATGGCTCAAAGAGTATCATCTCAGGCAAATCAAACAACGCCAGTATGAGTTCACCCCGCTGACGGACATTCAGGGTTGGAGCGATGTGCCGCGCAACACCCCACTATTTGAGAGCGTTTTTGTTTACGAGAACTTCCCGAAAGACCCTTCACCTCAGCTACAGTTGAGGCAATTGTCTGATATGTCCATTTCAGAGATGGCCTTCGTTGAGCAGCCGAACTATCCGCTCACAATCGTAGCGGTTCCTGGCTCGGAATTAATGCGGTTGAACGCAGTATATCTCTGCCAGCGTTTCGATGGTAAAGCCATCATGCGGACGCTTGCGCATCTAAAACTCTTAATTGAGTCGATAGCCGCAAACCCCGAGCAGCGGATCGAGGAATTGTCATTGCTCACCGAAAGCGAGCGACAGCAAATTCTTGTGGAGTGGACCGACACGAGGAGCGAATACGTTGAGGAGAGCATACTCCAGATCTTCGAGACGCAAGTGGAAGCCGCGCCGCAAGCCATTGCGCTCACTTTTGAGGACGAGGAACTGACTTATAAGGAGCTAAACCGGAGGGCAAACCAACTGGCGCATTACCTGCGCCGATTAGGAGCAGGCCCGGAGACGCTGGTCGGAATTTACATGCCACGTTCAATAGAGATGGTGGTGGGGTTGCTGGGCGCGCTCAAAGCTGGTGGGGCGTATGTGCCACTCGACCCTACTTATCCCGCTGAGCGACTGAACTTCATACTAGAAGATGCGGCGCCGGCAATTGTGATTACGAAAAGTCGTCTCTTCGAAAATTTGTCCGCGAGCAGCGGGAAAGTAAAAGCAGTAGATCTAATTACCGACTGGGGCGCTATCGCGCAGGAGTGTGGAGAGAATCCGCCTCTGCAAACGACGCTCGATCATCGGGCTTATGTCATCTACACCTCGGGTTCGACCGGAGAGCCGAAAGGGATTGAGGTTACGCATCGAGGGGTGACGCGCCTGGTTCGCGAGACAAACTACATCGAACTCGGCGAAAGTGTCGTGATGGCGCAGGCGTCTACAGTCACCTTTGACGCGGCGACGTTCGAGATCTGGGGCGCGCTGCTGAATGGGGGGCGGTTGAGTTACGTTAGTCACGATATCTTGTTGAGCCCCGCGGCGCTGTCAAATGAGTTGAGAGAGCAGGGGGTGAGTACGATCTTTCTGACCACGGCGTTATTTAATCAGGTGGCGCGAGAGGCGCCTGAAGTGTTCAACGGGCGCCGGGAAGTTCTATTCGGCGGAGAGCAGGTAGACCCGAGATGGGTAGCGGAGGTGTTGAAGAGAGGTGGGCCGAAGAGATTGTTGCACGTCTACGGGCCGACTGAAACAACTACATTCGCAACGTGGGGAAGAGTCGATAGAGCAGAGGTCAAAGAAAGGGAGACGATACCGATCGGGAGACCGATCAGCAACACGCAGGTCTACGTGTTGGATGGGAGCTTGCGTCCTTCGCCAGTGGGAGTGACGGGAGATCTCTATATCGCGGGGGCAGGCTTGGCGCGAGGGTATCTGAAGCGTGCGGCGTTGACGTCCGAGCGGTTTGTGGCCGATTCCTTTGGAAAGCCCGGAACGCGGATGTACCGAACAGGAGACCTGGCGAGATGGCGTGAGGACGGGCAGCTGGAGTTCTTGGGGCGAATCGACCGGCAGGTCAAGCTTCGCGGCTTTCGTATCGAACTGGGTGAAGTCGAGGCGGCGTTGTTGAGTCATGATCGTGTGTGCGACGCAGTGGTCGTGGTCGATGAGCAGGAAGGGGATGATAAGCGGCTGGTAGCCTACGTGGTGGCCTGTGATCAGGCGCCTCTGGTACGCGAAGAATTGCAGCAGCATGTGCGGCAGCGCCTGCCGGAGTACATGACGCCCGCCGTTTTCATGCTGATCGATAAAATACCACTGACGCCAAACGGCAAGCTCGATCACCGTTCATTGCCCGCTCCTGTTATGCAGACTGGGGAAACGGCCAAAGAGGTGGCGCCGAGCAATGCCAAAACAATGAGGCCGCGTACGGTCGTGGAAGAGGTTTTGGCCGGTATCTGGGCCGAAGTACTCGGTATTGAGAGTGTAAGTGTCTACAACAACTTCTTCGAGTTGGGCGGCCACTCGTTGATGGCCACGCGGGCGGTCTCGCGCATACGTGAAGTGTTGCAGGTCACTTTAACGCTACGCGACTTCTTCGAGGAAGCGACAATGGCGACGTTGGCGCGCAGGATTGAAAAGGCCATGAGAGAAGGGCGGCCTCTTAGCGCGCCGCCGATTGTTCCCACCCCAAGAAATGGCGAACTGATGCTCTCTTTCGCTCAGCAGCGGCTCTGGTTCTTCGATCAGCTGGAGCCTGGGATCGCTGCCTATAACATACCATTCGTCGTGCGGTTAAGAGGTCGCCTGAACATACCTATTTTTGAGCAGAGTATCAGCGAGATTGTAAGGCGGCATGAGACGCTGCGCACAGTGTTTCAGACAGTGGAAGAAAAGGCGCGTCAAATCATCCTTCCGACACAACCCCTTGGCTTCGAAATCTGTGATCTCTCGGCGCTCACTCCAGAGGAAAGAGAGCATGCGGCGAGATCTCTGGCTGAGTCAGCAGTAGCGCGCGCGTTCGATTTATCGACCTGGCCGTTGCTCCGCATTAAATTGCTCCGCCTGGGAGACGAAGAACACATCCTGTCGCTAACGATGCATCACATCATTTCTGATGGGTGGTCGATTGGAGTGTTTATGCGCGAGATTGGCGCTTTGTTTCGCGCGTATGAAGAAGGACGCCAATCCACTTTGTCAGAATTGTCGACGCAATACGTGGACTACGCAGTGTGGCAGAGGGAGTGGTTACGTGACGAAGCGCTCTCGGAGGAATTGAATTACTGGAAGGGGAAGTTGCGAAACGTCACGGCGCTTGAATTACCGACCGACCGGCCGCGCCCTGCGATACTCGGCTACAGGGGAGCGATACAACTATTTACCATCCCGGACGGTCTCAGCCGACAGCTCAAAAACTTGAGTCGCAGAGAGGGCTCCACACTGTTTATGACGCTGCTGGCTGCGTTCAAAGCGTTGCTCTATCGCTACGCCGGTCAGGAAGACCTGTGCGTCGGAACCCCCATCTCGGGTCGTCACCACCCTGAGATTGAAGACCTCATTGGGTTTTTCGTGAACACGTTGGCGCTGCGCACTGATCTCTCAGGTAATCCAAGTTTTAGGGAGCTCATTCGCAGAGAGAAGATGGTGGCGCTGGAGGCTTATACACATCAGGAGTTGCCCTTCGAGAAATTGGTGGATGCGCTCAGTCAAAGCCGAGACTTAAGTCGTACGGCGCTCTTTCAGGTGATGTTCGTCATGCAGAATTTTGTGTGGGACAAACTGGAAGTGTCCGAAGTGACTATCAGCGGATTTGAGGCGTGGAACCGGAGCGCTCAGTTCGAACTAACTCTCACGATGCAAGAGACAGCGCATGGGCTTGGCGGAGAAATCGAGTACAGCACGGATCTATTTGATGATCAAACGATTCAGAGAATGCTCGGGCACTTTCAGGCGCTGTTGGCTGTGATGGCTGCCGAGCCGAAGCGCGCGGTCTCGGAGTTTGGGCTGTTGAACGAAGAGGAGCGCAGGCAATTGCTCGTAGTATGGAACGATACAAGGGTAAGTTATGCGCGCGACAAATGTATTCATCAATTGTTTGAGGCGCAAGTCGAGGCGGCTGCGGACGCGGTGGCCGTGGTCTACGAAGACATGGCTTTGACCTACGGAAAGTTGAACAGTCGGGCGAACCAGGTGGCGCGCTATTTGCGGCAGTTAGGAGCTGGCCCTGACGTCCCGGTGGGACTCTGTGTCGAGCGCTCGATCGAGGCCGTGGTCGGATTACTCGGAGTTTTGAAGGCCGGTGGAGCGTATGTGCCTCTAGATCCCACGTATCCCCGCGAGCGACTATCCTTCATCCTGCGCGACTCAGGCGCGCGGTTGATCCTGACCCATCGGCGTATCTCCGAACGCCTTGCGGTTAATGATTCGCAAGAAATTTTGCTAGACGGGGATTGGCCAGCTATCGCCGCCTACAGCGCGCAGAATCTTGTCAACAGTACGACGCCGGACAACAGCGCCTGCGTTCTCTATACCTCAGGCTCGACCGGAAAGCCAAAAGGGGTCACTGTGCGACATCGATCGCTGGTCAATTACGTTGAGTCGGCGATTGCCAAATATGAACTCACCGCCGCCGACCGTTTTCTCCAGTTTGCCTCGATCAGTTTCGATTCCAGCGCCGAAGAGTTTTTCTGTACTCTGTCTTGCGGCGCAAAACTTGTCTTACGCGAAGACGACATGACCGATGCGGCGTCACACTTCCTCAAACGATGTGGGGAGTTAGGTGTCACTGTTCTCGTGCTTCCCACCGCCTACTGGCATGAACTGACGGCCGGTATTCTCCGCACTGACTGGGCTTTGGCCAATGGCCTGCGCTTGGTTATCATCGGCGGAGAGAGCGCTCTGTTGCCGCGCGTCAAAGCCTGGGCGGGACAGATCGGCCAGACCATCCGACTCTTGAACACTTACGGGCCCACAGAGGCGACGATCGTTGCGACTAAGTACGACCTGTTCGAGGCGGGGGACGCTCTTGAATCACTGCCGCAATTTCCCATTGGCCGGCCCATAAGGAACGTACAGATCTATGTGCTGGACCAACTGCTTCAGCCGGTTCCTATCGGCGTATATGGTGAATTGTACATTGGCGGAGTTTGTCTGAGCCGTGGGTATCTTAACCGTCCTGAATTAACGGCCGGGCGGTTCATTCCCAACCCATTTGACGATGAGGCGGGAGAGCGGCTCTACAGAACGGGAGATATTGTACGGTACCTCCCTGACGGCAACCTCGAGTTTCTTGGGCGGGCGGACCAGCAAGTAAAGCTGCGCGGCTTCCGCATCGAACTGGGCGAAATTGAAGCGGCCATCATTTCTAACGAAGGTGTAGCGGAAACGGTTGTGGCAGCGGTAGACGGCCCGGATGGGAGCAAGCGCTTGATAGCCTATGTTGTCGCCACTCCGTCTTCCGGTTTTAGCGCGCAAGATATACGCCGTGATTTGAGGGGGAAGCTGCCGGAATACATGATTCCTGCGGCCTTCGTCCTGCTCGATCGGATTCCGCTGACCTCTACTGGAAAGTATGACAGACGGGCGTTGCCCCAAGTGAACCAAGAACAGGCACTCGCTCCAGAGGATTATGTCCCCCCGCAGAGCATAATCGAAGAGATAATGGCTGGCGTTTGGGCGGATGTGTTGAGCGTGGATGACGTTGGCATCGACGACAATTTCTTCGAGATGGGCGGGCACTCACTATTGGCTACCCAGGTGATCTCGCGAGCGCGAACCGCATTTAAGGTGGAAGTGGCGTTGAGGAAGCTCTTCGAGCGGCCAACCGTGAGGGGCTTTGCCGAGGTCGTACAAGAGGCGATTCAAGCGCAGGAAGGCGTAGCGTCGCCGCCCATCAAGCGGGCGCCGAGAGACAAACCATTACCTTTATCGTTCGCCCAGCAGCGGTTGTGGTTTTTAGATCAACTGGAGCCGAACAACCCCTTCTACAACATGCCGGAAGCCGTCAGGTTGAAAGGGAGGTTGGACGTGCGGGCTCTGGAGGAGGGGCTGAATGAAGTTGTCAGGCGACACGAGGCGCTGCGAACGAAGTTCGAATCTGTAGAAGGGAAGCCGCTGCAGGTGATCTTACCAGCGGAGCAGGCCGAACTGACCGTAGAAGACTTGAGTTCGACGCCCGAGGTAGAGAGGGAAGAGGAGGTGATACGCAGAGCGAGTCAGGAGAGTCGCCAGCCATTCGATTTAAGCAGAGGGCCACTGATAAGAACAAGGTTGTTGAGAGTAGGAGAGGAAGACCACGTGTTGCTGTTGACGATGCATCACGTCGTGAGCGATGGGTGGTCGATGGGGATCTTGGCTAGAGAGATCACGGCGCTCTATGAGGCGCACACGAGCGGCAAGCCGTTACAACTGCCGGAATTGGAGCTCCAGTACGCGGACTATGCGAGGTGGCAGAGAGAGTGGCTGCAGGGGGAGGCGCTTGAGAGACAGATCGGCTATTGGAGGGGGCAGTTGGCGGGAGCGCCGCCCATGCTGGAGATGCAAACGGATCGGCCACGCCCCACGACGCAGAGCTACAGAGGAGGACATCAGCCGCTGGTCGTGGGGCGAGAGTTGACTGAGAAGCTAAAGCAATTGAGCCGGCGGCAAGGGAGCACATTGTTTATGACGCTGTTGGCGGTGTTCAAGGTGTCGCTCCATCGGTACTCCGGGCAGACAGACATCTGCATTGGGACGCCAATAGCCGGGCGAAACCGCGGTGAGATTGAGCATTTGATCGGGTTCTTCGCCAATACGTTAGTAATAAGAGCAGACTTGACGGGAGAGCCGAGTTTCGCAGAGCTTAATAAAAGGGTCAAAGAGACGGCGCTTGAAGCCTATGCGCATCAAGATGTGCCCTTTGAGAAATTGGTTGAGGAGTTACATCCTGTAAGAGACATGAGCCGTAACCCTCTGTTTCAAGTTATGTTTGCTCTCCAGAATACGCCGACTGTAAGCATGAGGCTCGCAGGCCTTACCGCGAGCGCTGTAGACAGTAACAGCGAATCCTCCAAATTTGACCTGTGGTTGTCTATGAGCGAAACAGGCGAGGAACTATTGGGATCGTTAGGATATAACAGGGATATATTTGATGAGGTGACGATTGTACGAATGGTCCAACATTTAGCAGTGTTGTTAAGAGGCGTGACCACCAACGCTGACAGCAGGATTTCACAGTTGCCAATGCTCGTAGATGCAGAGCGGCATCAACTTCTCGTTGAGTGGAATAATGCTAAAGAGGAAGGCCAGAGGGATGAGCTCATACATCGCTGGTTTGAAACACAAGCGGAGCAAACTCCGGACTCAGTGGCGTTAGTATTTGAAGATGAGGAGTTGACATATCAAGAACTCAATTTGCGGGCCAATCGTGTGGCGCGCCTTCTGAAGAAAAAAGATGTGGGTCCGGAGACGCTGGTAGGGCTTTACATAGAGCGAAGCCTGGAAATGGTGATAGGAATTCTCGGCATCCTCAAAGCGGGCGGCGCGTATGTTCCTCTCGATCCGCTGTACCCTGAACACAGGCTTTCATCCATACTGGAAGATGCCGGGCTGGAAGATGCCGGGGCGCTCGTATTATTGACTCAGCAGTCCTTGTTGAAGAATCTGCCGGAACATAAAGCCAAAGCAATCTGCCTGGATTCGGACTGGAATGTCATCGCCCGGAACGGTGGCGAAAACCTGGTTGGTGGAGCAGAGCCTCACAACTCGGCATATGTCATCTATACATCCGGCTCAACCGGTAAACCAAAAGGGGTGCAGATAAGTCACCACAGTGTGGTTCATCTGGTTGGAGTGACGCGATCGACCTTCAATTTCGGAGACCAGGATGTTTGGACTTTATTTCATTCTCACTCCTTTGATTTCTCAGTTTGGGAGATTTGGAGTTGTATTCTTAATGGGGGGCGGCTAGTTATTGTTCCTATCACGACAGCCCAATCGCCGAAAGCGTTCTATAATTTGCTCTGTACGCGCGAAGTGACGGTAATAAATCAGACGCCTTCAGCCATTCGTCAATTAATCCAGGTGAAAAATGAGATAACTGACAATGTTGCTGAGTCGAGTGTCAGAGTAATTATTTGTGGAGGCGAAGCTCTGCCGAGTAGCGTTGCGACTGAGTTGTTTGAATGGCGTATACCTGTGTGGAATTTTTACGGACCTACTGAGGCGACTGTATGGGCATCAATGAAGGAAGTCGAGGCGGAGGACTCAAGGCGCGAATTAATCTCTATAGGCCGCCCCATTCGCGATGTTCAACTTTATGTGATGGACGAAAATTTCCAACCTGTGCCGATCGGAGCGCCCGCCGAGTTGTGCATAGGTGGCGAGGGAATGGCGCGAGGGTATTATAGACGGGCCGATCTGACTGCGGAGAGGTTCACTCCGAACCCTTTCGACGACAATCCGGGCTGCCGTCTGTATAAGACTGGGGACCAAGCTCGCTACCTGCCAGACGGCAATCTGGAGTTTTTGAGGCGAATTGATAATCAGGTGAAGATTCGAGGCTATCGTGTAGAGGTTGGTGAGATAGAGGCGGCTTTAAACCGCCACCCTGTTGTGAAAGAGAGTGTGGTTACGGTAAGGGAAGACGTATCTGGAGATAAACGCTTAGTGGCTTATATCGTTTCTCATGCCGGGCAATCGCCGCAGATCAATGAACTGCAGGAATACGCGAAGTCTCGGTTACCTAACTATATGATCCCTTCGGCGTTCGTGACGGTTGAAGCATTGCCGTTAACCTCAAACGGCAAGATGGACCGTCGCCAACTGGCTGCCGATGGCGTCCCAATCCCGAGGTCAGGCAAATCCGGAATAGCGCCCAGAGATACAATTGAGCTTCAGCTTTCGCGGATATGGGAACAGCTTTTAGGTATTCATCCTGTTGGAGTGAAAGATAACTTTTTTGACCTAGGCGGCCATTCTATGCTGGCTGTCCAGCTAATGGCTCATATTGAACGTCGTTTTGGACAAGATCTACCCCTTTCAATTCTGTTCCAAAGATCGACAATAGAAGAGCTGGCAATCTCCATTCGTCAACAAACTGAAAACTTAATTAACTCGCCTCTTGTAGCGATACAGCCGGATGGTTCAAAGCGCCCTTTCTTTTGCGTACATCCGATTAGCGGAAGCGTTCTATGTTTCACTGAACTCGCGCGTCATCTGGGCGCCGATCAACCGTTTTATGGGTTGCAATCGATAACTATGTACGACGAGAACGGACACAATTTCTGTGTTCAAACCATGGCCGCTTGCTACATAGACGCAATACGTAAAATTCAGCCCCAAGGCCCCTACTTGATAGGCGGGTATTCATTTGGAGGATACGTCGCTTATGAAATGGCCCAACAACTCCGTATGCAGAACCAGAGAATAGCGCTATTAGCATTATTAGACAGCTCTGCGATCATGGATGTAGACGCGCCGTCAGACAAGTATGTAGATGGGAGCCCGGATGAGGCGGCTTTACTTGCCGCTTTTGCCAAGTCGGAAAATTTGCCTTTGTCCATTTCGGAAATCAGGTCGATGGAGCCTGAAGGGAGAGTGAGTTATGTTCTTGAGCGCGCAAGTATGGCGCATAGGTTGCCCCCCGATATGGGGCCATCGCAGTTTCGGCGCTTGTTGAGTACTTATAAGATTAACTTGCAAGCCCTGAGGGACTATCGGCCGCACATATATGAGGGAGAGGTTACAATATTTCGCGCCAACGGTTCTCAAAGGCAAGAGGATGAAACCTGGAGACCTCTAGCCACTAGAGGCGTTCAGACGTATGACGTCCCAGGCAATCACAATACTATGCTCAAAGAACCCCATGTAGAGGTTTTGGCTGAGCGCCTCGCCTCCGTATTAAGGAGGGCGTTGAATATTGGCTCATCAGCAATGGCTGAAATCACACGGGAGGAAATATATGAAATTAGGCGATGTGTTGAGTAAGGAAAGAGAGCGTAAAAGGATGACCGTGGAAGATATAGCAGCAAAATTAGGGCTTCCCGTCGAGGTCTATAAAGATCTGGAGGGGGGCGAATCACCGATCGAAGAATGGGGCCCGCGGTTGGCCAATATAGCTATAAAGCTTTCAACTCCGACCTCACGGCTGATCAGCGAAACTGGAAAATCCGTCCAGGCCAACCAGATCAATGGGCAATGCGGCCAGTTGATCAAAAGACACCGCGAAAGACGCGAACTGAGCAAGGAGGTTCTCGCCACACACCTGGGTTTGTCGTTGGAGGAATTCGAATCAGTCGAGAGCGGCAATAGTCCGCTGGAGCAATATATGCCGCTATTGTTGCGGTTTGCGGAGATAATTGATCAGCCGATATATAACCTCTTTTATCCTTGCGGCCTCCCGTTTTCAGAGCTCAAGAATTATCCGTAGTGTGAATTGGTTGATAAGCCATCAACCTTATCCTTTGCCTTTCGCGCCAGGTGGCGCGAACTGGCGCCTTTTGATTTTAGATTCGTGGCGTCTGTGACTCGTCACGATGGGCAAGCAGCCAGAGCAATCGCGCTAAGCGAGCAAGGAGATTGTTATGAGCGATTTGAAAATAATTGACGCTGTAAAGTCCGGCAATTTCGCTGAAGTGGAAAGATTGATTAAGGCAGGAGCTGAGATTAATCAGCAGGATGAACAGGGGTGGACCCCGCTAAACTTTGCTGCAGGTAGTGGACATCTGTCACTGGTTAAGCTTCTTGTCGAAAACGGGGCTGATGTTTTCAAGGTAGGGCGGGACCGGAGGACTCCATATGATATTGCCCTTGCTGCCGGCCACGTGTCGATTGTGGAATATTTGAGAGAGGTAGAGAATCAATATCCTGGAGAAAGACTTCCTCGCCCCAAGCGAAAGTATTGTAAGGCATATAATCTGGAAGACCTGAGAAAATATCCCGGGTGGAGCGAAAGCCGAATCAACTGGAAGACGAAGAAGGATGGCGCCGAAGTAGACGAAAAACGCCGCACAGATGATCCCTTTCCAGACAATAAAATTGTCTTTGTTCACGAAGACTTCACTGTAACGGAATCAATGTGGCATAACGAGGATGTCATATTCAATCAGGTTGACTCAGCTTGGGAAGAGTTTTGCGCAACGATTCTGAGGTTTAAGGTTCCCGACGATCTTGACATAATTGCAACTAAATCATAAATGTCAGCGGCTTTCAAAAGGCGCTTAACCGCCACTTTTGATCCTTGGAGAACGAAAACAACTGGCGCTGCCGGATGAACGGCAGGCGTCATCTCAAGCCTAAAATGCTTTAGTTTAAGTTTGCTCCGGAACGCTTCTATCGGCCTGGGGCTTCTTAGGGGTTATGAACTATCTCTGGCAAGACTTAATCTTCGGCGCGCGAATGTTTCTGAAAACCCCCGGGCTCACAACTGTGGCGGTTCTCGCGCTCGCGTTAGGCATCGGGGCAAATACAACAATATTCAGCCTCGTTGACGCATTGCTGCTGCGCCCATTCTCATTTTCAAATCAGGATCGTCTGGTAATGGTGTGGGAGAGTAGTCCAGAGGTGGGCATAAGGCGTGAATTGGTTTCGCCAGGCAATATCACCGAATGGCGCAAACGAAATCAGACATTGCAGGAACTAGTTGCGATAGAGCACAGCAGTCTCGATATTACCGGAGGAGATCAGACGGAACGTTATCTAGGGTACAGGGTTTCCCCCGCTTTCTTCGCCACGCTTGGCGTCAAGGCGGCTCTAGGCCGCACATTAGCGCGTGAGGATAGCGAGCAGGGACGCGAAAACGTCGTCGTATTGAAGCATAGCTTGTGGCAAAAGCGTTTTGGAACTGATCCGAACATTGTCGGTAAAACCGTCATACTAAACGGCAGGGTATGCGCCATCATTGGCGTCATGCCTCGTGAGTTCAATTTTCCATTCAGCGGCGGTGAGATGTGGATTCCGTTGGTTTCCGACGGAGAATTCGAGCGTCAATTCGGTGACCATTATCTAACCGTGATCGGATTGCTTAAACCCGCCGTTACGATTGAACAGGCTGACGCGGACATACGTAGAATTGCTCAGCAACTCCAGCAGGAATATCCGGAGACTAACAGTGGCAGAACTGCTTTCGTCAATTCGATGACCGCCGATTACACGCGCGCATCGCGAATATATATGCCTATGCTGATCGGCTCAGTCGTGTTTGTGTTACTGATTGCATGCGCTAACGTCGCTAATCTACTGCTGGCTCGGGCAGCCACAAGGAAGAAAGAGATAGTTGTCCGGATGGCGCTCGGCGCAAGTCGCTTCAGACTTATCAGGTTACTTCTCACTGAAAGTGTGCTATTGGCGATTGTTGGCGGATTGGTTGGTCTGGGCCTGGCCGTTTTTGGAGTCGAAGGACTGGCAAGGGGCGTTCCTGAAGGAAGATCGAGATACATTCCTGGTTGGGACAATTTAGGGGTGAACCTTATTGTCTTCTTTTTCACACTGGCGGTGTCAATTCTAACCGGGATTCTATTCGGACTTATGCCTGCGTTGCAGGTGACGAAGATCAGTTTCAATGAAGTTTTGAAAGAAAGTGGTAGAGGAACGGTCAATTTCGCGCGCAATCGTCTGCGGAGCGCGCTCGTGGTTTTGGAAATCACCTTGTCTTTTATCTTACTCATCGGGGCTGGATTGATGGTCCGCAGTTTTATCAACATTTTGCAAACGGATTTCGGCATCAATCCTGACAATGTGATAACGATGCGTTTGGGACTCACCAATGAGCAGTACAAAGAGGCGGAGAAACGCGTCAATTTTTATCAGCAATTGTTGCAGCGAATCGCGGCATTACCCAACATTGTTCATATCGGAGCGGTCAATATACTACCGATGAGCGGTTTCAGTAGCAGTAACAATTGTCAAATCATCGGTCAACCGCCGCTTCAAAAAGCCAAGCAACCGCGCGCCGACACTCGTATAGCTACCCCCGGCTATTTCGACGCCATCGGCACAGAGCTTCGCCGAGGCCGTCTGTTCAATAAGCAGGACAACGAACAAACTATGCGCGTGGCGCTTGTTAATGAGGCGTTTGCCGCTCGCTTCCTACCCACTGTCGAAGCGGTAGGTCAGCGATTTAAGATCGAAGATGGCGCTCCCTTAGAGATCATAGGTGTTGTATCTGATGTCATGAATGACGACATTAACGACCCGGCTGTGCCAAGCGTCTACTTGCCTTATGCGCAGAATCCTCAGTTGAGAATGACGCTAGTTATTCGTTCAAGCGTTAATCCAGCGTCACTAGTTGGCGCAATACGCCACGAAACCGCGACACTTGATTCAAAGCTCCCTATATCCGAGGTTAAAACCATGCAACAGGCCATCGACGAACGGACTTCTCCGCACAGGATTATGCTGTGGGTGCTCGGCATCTTTGGTTGGATTGCCTTTCTCCTTGCCATGGTGGGACTTTATGCTGTGATATCGTATATTGTTATGCGAAGAACTCACGAGATCGGTGTGAGAATGGCGCTCGGCGCGCAGCCACGAGACATCCTTAAAATCGTTATTAGACAGGGCGCGCTTCTTACTATAATCGGGTCCGTTATTGGCCTTGCAGGCGCTTTCGCGCTGACGCGAGTATTGACGCGGATTCTATATGGAATCTCGGCGACCGATCCTTTTACATTTGTCGCGGTCTTATTGGCGCTCGCAACCTCGGCGATGCTCGCTTGTTATCTTCCGGCGCGGCGTGCGATGAATGTAGACCCGATGATTGCATTGCGCTATGAGTGAGTGCGATCCGTTTCCTCTACGCAGATCACCGCACTATTTTCAGGGGCTCGTGTAGAGGGTTTCAATGAGCTCCTTATCGAAAGGACACAGTTGATGCTAAAAGCCATACGTATGGGCCTGACGTATGATGTTGCACGACTTGTTCATGACCTTACAGTTGCCGAGTCGGTCAAGAACGATTGGATGCAGCAAACTGTCATCGATAAAACTGACTTCCATAAAAATTGGACCATACTCGCCCTTCGTTCTCGTGGCGGGAGCATAAATGATGACGGTAGCATATGGACGAATTCGATAGAATCATTTCTTGATACCCCTATTCTCGCGCGGACGCCGTATTTTAAAGAAGTGCTATCGTCGATACCCTGTAAACTCATGTCCGCGCGATTATCATCTCTACTGCCCGGAGGAAGCATTGGAGAGCATGAGGACAGTGGTTTGAAACGTCCGGGTTCAGCCCGTTTGCACGTGCCAATATGTACGAACGACCAGGTTCAATTCGTGATCGGGGGCCGCGAAGTCAAGTGCCTTCCTGGCGAGCTATGGTGGGGCAACTTTGGGCTTGCCCATTCCGTCAAGAACTGCGGGGTAACCCGGAGAGTTCACTTACTAATTGATGCCGTGGTCAACGAGGAACTTATTAACCTAGTTCCCGATGAAATGCGTGAGGAGGTCAAGGATGTGGAACGTTTCCTGTCTGATCGAAGGCAGGCAAAAGATGCCGCCAAGGGAGTCTTACGCCTGCCGTGTTCGTTCGTTCTGCGGGAGCCGGATAGCAGCATCTTTTTACAGCGACTCAGAGAGGGAAAGGCCCCTGAGGCAATTGTAAAATCCGCCACATTTCTTCTGAGCGCGAGATGGTGTATCGAGGAGTCAGGCGGAAATTATCTGGCCCTGGTTGGTGACTACCAGTTTCCTCTCGAGGTCGATGAAATGAACGGCTCAGACGTCCTCCTCAGTTTTGATCGCCTTCCCATAATGAATCTGCAACTGGGTCGAGACGGCACTGCCACAATGATCATCCGTTACTCCGACCAAGTGATCCCGCTATCCACTGTGCCATCTGGTTAGTTAGCCGCGAGAAACTGCTGTTAGATTAATTGAAGCCTGTGCAAATAAAAGTCTTTCAAAAACAATACCTTGATCAAGGAGGCGTTAATCCTGGGAGCGCGCGCGGCCTCGCGTGCTGGCCTACTCAATCGCTGCTTTTATCGTAGCGTGTCCTCTCAGTAAGCCAGCACGCGAGGCCGCGTGCGCTC
>Ga0187894_10003853_pt1 | contig 16509 bp, 15 predicted proteins | sample GBC1701081metaG_FD_136650 | JGI IMG/M metagenome (GOLD analysis project Ga0187894, IMG submission 136650) | White microbial mat communities from a lava cave in the Kipuka Kanohina Cave System on the Island of Hawaii, USA - GBC170108-1 metaG ... | reverse complement strand
AATCTTTCAGCTTTCTAATTGAAAGATTTTAGCTTAAACGGAAGATTTTTAGCAAATTATGTTCAGTCGGATGATTTTTGCTTCTTTTCATCAAGGAAAAGAAGGATAAAAAACAGCTTTTCTACTCTCTATGCCATGTAATAAAACACACCATGTAATAAAACACACATTGTGTGCCACATTACGCCTGTGTTCATCAAGGAAAAGAAGAGCGATATATTGCTTTTTTATGTATTCCGATGGTACAATTTTTGTCCTCGAATTACTTGACTTCTACAATTGCGAGGTTGCATAGCAACCGCGGCAATCTCATCCTTTCCTCTTCATTCCTCCCTTTGGCAAAGGGAGGATAGGAGGGATTTGTATTTCTGTCATTCCCGACCCTGAATAGATCCCGTGTCGTGGCACGGGACATGGTTCAGGGCAGGCACCGATCGGGAATCTAGTCTTTAATCCTGCATCCTGCTCGGAGGGGGACCGCCTCCTCAGGTTTGACTATCCCGCTATCTCAAATATAATTCTTTCACCTCTTAAACAGCTCGTTTGTCTTTATATCCGGGAGGTTTTACGGTTTGGAAACAGTCGTATTTTACATCTTTGCGGCCCTCGCGGTTGCCGGGGCCCTTCTGGTCATTACGCACAAAAACCCGGTATCGAGCGCACTTTCCCTGGTGCTGACCCTCTTCTCGACGGCGGTGCTCTTCGTGCTGCTCCTCGCCCATTTCGTCGCGGCCATACAGATACTGGTTTATGCGGGCGCTATAATGGTTTTATTCCTTTTTACGGTAATGTTTCTCAATCTGAGACCTGAAGCACTCAGGTTCGACGCCCGGAATATGGCATTCAAAGTGAGCGTGTTCCTGGTCGTTCTCCTTTTCACGGGCTATTTTGCCTGGATGGGGTTCAATAAAGCCTTTCCCGGAGGCGGCGCACTGTCCCCGTCACCGGAAGGGTTCGGCACGGTCGAGGGCGTAGGCAGGGTGCTCTTCACCGATTATCTCCTGCCCTTCGAGCTCACGTCGGTACTCATACTGGCGGCAATAATCGGCGTAGTCGCGATTGCCAAACGGAGGGAAAGCTGAGTTGAGCGTTTCCGCAGAACATTATTTCGTACTGAGCGCCATATTGTTCGTCATAGGTGCTTACGGAGTTATCGCGAGGAGGAACCTCATAGTGGTCCTCATGTCTCTCGAACTGATGCTCAATTCCGCAAACCTCGCTTTCGTCGCGTTCTCCAGGGTACATAACGACATGACGGGGCAGGTGTTCATGATTATGTCCATAACCGTAGCCGCTGCGGAAGTGGCGGTCGGGCTTGCCCTCGTAGTGGCTGTATATGCGCACAGGGACACACTCGACGTCGATGTTTTAAAAATACTTAAAGGTTAGAAACCGGATGATACTCTGGATAATACTCATTCCTCTCATCGGCGCGGCACTGAACGGGCTTGTTTTTGCTTCGGGGTTCTGGAAAAAATATCTCCGCGGCGACGAGCGCACCGAAAAAAAGATCGTAAGCATAGTCGGGTGCGGCGTCGTGCTCGTATCCGCCCTTATTTCATCGGCGCTCTTTTTCAAGCTCCTGTCCATGGAACCCCCGCGGCGGGAGATTATACAAAACCTGTTCGAATGGATTCCCTCGGGCAGCTTCACCGTGAGCTTCGAGCTCCTGTTCGATACGCTCTCCTGCGTTATGGCGCTTGTCGTCACGTGGGTCGGCTTCCTCATCCACGTCTATTCCGTAGGATACATGCACCACGACAAGGCCTATTCGAAGTACTTCACCTATCTTAATCTCTTTATCTTTTTCATGCTCATCCTCGTTCTCGGCAACAGCTTCCCGCTCATGTTCGTAGGCTGGGAAGGCGTAGGTCTCGCGTCCTACCTCCTCATCGGCTTCTGGTACGAGAATCCCGGGAACGCCGATGCCGGCAGAAAGGCGTTTATCGTGAACAGGATAGGCGATTTCGGATTTATTCTCGGAATATTTCTCATATTCTTCGTATTCGGCTCGGTGAATTACCAGGAGGTGTTCGGCAGGGCGTCCGACCCTGCGTTCATGGGCGCCGTCCCCGCCGCGGTCATCACCGTGATCGCATTACTCTTGTTTATAGGAGCGGTCGGCAAATCCGCGCAGATACCTCTCTACGTCTGGCTCCCCGACGCCATGGCGGGCCCCACCCCCGTGAGCGCGCTCATACATGCGGCCACTATGGTCACTGCGGGGGCCTACATGATAGCCAGGTGCAATGTAATCTATTCCCAATCGCCCACGGCCCAGATGGTAGTCGTCACAGTCGCGGCATTGACCTCTTTCCTCGCCGCCACTATAGCGATAACCCAGAACGACATAAAAAAAGTACTCGCTTACTCCACCATCAGCCAGCTCGGCTATATGTTCATGGCCATAGGGGTGGGCGCTTATACCGCCGGTTTATTCCATCTCGTAACCCACGCCTTCTTTAAAGCCCTCTTATTCCTGGGCTCAGGCAGCGTCATACACGCGCTCTCGGGCGAGCAGGATATAAGGCACATGGGCGGGCTCAGAAAATTCATCCCGACCACGGCGATTACATTCTTAATAGGCACGCTTGCCATAGCCGGGGTCCCTTTCTTCTCGGGCTTTTTCAGCAAGGACGGCATACTCGGCGCCGTCTACGACCGCGGGTATCCGATCCACTGGCTGATCGGCATTGTTACCGTTGTACTGACTGCTCTTTATATGGGCAGGCTTTACCTCCTCACGTTCGAAGGCAAATCCAGGGTCGCAGATAAAATTCGGAGCCATATACACGAGTCTCCCCTGACAATGACCATACCCCTTATGATTCTGGCGTTCCTTTCGATAGCGGGGGGATACATTGGAGTTCCGGAGTTCATCGGGGAGCTAGCAGGGATACACGATTCGAACCTCTTCGACAGGTTCGTTTCCTCCTCGATAACCATGGATAACTTTATTTCTGCGGGGCATCACCTGCTGAGCCATACGACGCTGTTAATACTCTCGATTACGGCTGCCGCCCTGGGCGTCGCCGCGGCCTGCTATTTCTTCTACTTCAGGCCGTCGCTCCCCGGAAAGATTGCCTCCGATAAGACGATAGAGCCCCTCTATGAGAGCTCCCTCCGCAAATGGTACGTGGACGAGCTCTACGATTATGTATTCGTCGAGCCTTTCAGATACCTGTCCGAGCAGGCCGCGAAATTCGATCTCAGGTTCATAGACGGGGCGGTAAACGGGGTCGCAGCGGTTCTGAAAGATATGGCATTGACCCTTCAGGACGCTCAGAGCGGTGCGCTCCGCAACTACGCCACGCTCATGGCTATTGGGGCTTTCGCGATTCTGGTATTCATAATTATCTGGCAGAGCCTTTAAAGCGTGCCTGTATTCTCTCCTGACAAACTTTGCAATGAAACGTCGGTCGGAGCTGCAAAAGTTTAATAATTCCGGGCCGGTCTCATCTGCTTATCCAACACCTTACCCCACCCCGCCTGTCCTGAGGCGCAGAACCTGCGCCCGTATATGAATCTTCCGAATCTCCTCTGCTCAAACCAGCAACGAAGCCCACACCGCCTGTCCTGAGCGCACACGAAGTATGCAGTCGAAGGGCGCATTTTTCTCTTCCCGACATTACAGAATTTGCGGTACACGATGTGTGCTCATATATGATTCCGGTGTGACTCCTCCGCCCGGCCCATCCTGTCATTGCGAGGCAACGTTGAGAAATCTATCTTAATATTGTCATGCTGAACTACGGTTCTGAACAAGAGTAAGAACCGGACGCCATAGGCAGAGTGCAACAATGCAATTATTCCCCGGTCATAGCTTCCAGAACACAGAATATTCAGCATCTCGTCTTTCTCTTCCCGACATTATAGAATTTGCGGTACACGATGTGTGCTCATAGATGATTCTTCCCAGGCTCATTTGCTTAGCCAACACTGCGCCCACCCCGTTCGCCCTGTAAATTATTTCCCTCTCCCTTGAGGGGAGAGGGCTAGGGTGAGGGTGTCACATTTCACTCATCAATCAAGAAAGTCTTTTCACCCCTGTCCTGAACGCCGTCCTGAACTCGTTTCAGGGTTGTTTCAGGATTCATTTCAGGAAAGGAAAAGAAGAAAAACACAGCCCTTAAGTAGGTTAAAGGTAAACTCAGTGAAACGAATCGTGTCTTGGGAACAACGCATGACATTATGCCGCTGGTGAGGAATAAAAAAAGGCGGCGGGCCCGGGGAGGGCCGCCGCCTTTAAGTCTTCACTGCGCCGTAAAGGCGGTTTGTTTACACGTCGAAGTAAAGCTTGAACTCGTATGGCACGGGTCTCAGCTTAACTGGGTTTACTTCCTTATCGGTCTTATATTCGATCCAGGTTTCTATAACGTCTTCCGTGAACACGTCGCCTTTCATCAGAAAATCGTGGTCGGCCTCGAGCGCCTTGAGCGCGTCTTCGAGCGATCCCGGAACGTTCGGTATGCCGGCCAATTCTTCCGGGCCGAGCGCGTAAATGTCTTTATCGAGCGGCTCGCCGGGGCTAAGCTTCTTCTCAATACCGTCGAGACCCGCCATCAGCATCGCCGAGAACGCGAGGTAGCCGTTGCACGAGGGGTCGGGGAACCTGCACTCGAGCCTCTTGGCCTTTGGGCTCGGGGAATACATGGGGATCCTTATCGCGGCACTCCTGTTCCTTGCGGAGTAAGCCAGGTTTACCGGGGCTTCGAATCCCGGGACGAGCCTCCTGTAGGAGTTCGTGATCGGGTTCGTGAAAGCGCATATCGCCCTCGCGTGCTTCAAGAGACCGCCTATGTAGTTCATCGCGAGGTCGCTCATGCCCGCGTATCCGTTGCCGGCGAAAAGCGGCTTGTCCTTTTTCCATATCGACTGGTGAACGTGCATGCCGGAGCCGTTGTCTTCGAAAAGGGGCTTGGGCATGAACGTGACCGTCCGGCCGAATTTCTTCGCCACGTTTTTGAGTACGTACTTATACCACATCATCTGGTCCCCCATCAGAACGAGCGGGGAGAACCTCATGTCGATTTCGCACTGGCCGGCGGTGGCCACTTCGTGATGGTGAGCCTCGATCTCGATCCCGAGCTTCTCGAGCACTACCACCATTTCAGAGCGCATGTCCTGGAACGTGTCGGACGGCGGCGTGGGGAAATACCCTTCCTTATGCCTCGGCTTGTAGCCCAGGTTCGGGTTTTCGTCCCTTCCCGAATTCCAAATGCCCTCTATCGAATCCACGAAATAGTAACCCGTGTTCGAGGTCTGGTCGTATCTTACGTCGTCGAAGATAAAGAACTCGAGCTCCGGTCCGAAAAACGCAGTATCCCCGATCCCCGTGCTTTTTAGATAGGCCGCTGCCTTCTTCGCTATGTTGCGGGGGTCGCGTGAATAGGGCTCGCGTGTGATCGGGTCCACTATGTCGCATATTATCGCCAGGGTCGGGTGGGACATAAAAGGGTCGATTTTAGCGGTCTCCGGGTCGGGGATGACAAGCATGTCGCTTGCGTGGATCGACTGCCATCCCCTGATGCTCGAGCCGTCGAATCCGAGACCTTCGTCAAAAGTGCCGAGCTCAAACACGTGCGCCGGGACGCTGAAATGCTGCCACATCCCCACGAAATCGAGGAAGCGCAGGTCGATGAATTCTATGCTGTTGTCTTTAATTATTTTTAATACTTCAGAGGGCTTCTTGGGGAGCATCGCCTCTGATCCTCCTTTGCTTTTAGACTTTATTGCTGTGGGCATACTTTTACGGCTCCTCCTGTGGTTTAAAATTCAGAGTATTATAAGGCATCCTCGCCCCGCTCGCCAGTCCTTATCCTGATGACTTCTTCCATCGGGATAATGAATATCTTTCCGTCGCCGATCTTGCCTGTTTTCGCGCTGTCCATTATCGCGTCAATGACCTTCGTTACCATGTCATCGGATACGATAATCTCCAGCTTGATTTTCGGCAGGAAATCTATGACGTATTCGGCCCCTCTGTAGAGTTCGGTATGCCCTTTCTGTCTTCCGAAGCCTTTTACTTCGGTAACGGTAAGGCCCTGAACACCTATTTCCTTAAGGGATTCCTTTACATCGTCCAGCTTGAAAGGCTTAATGATAGCTTCTACTTTTTTCATGGGATTTTCCTCCTTCCCATTCAATGATTGCAAACAACATACCACTTATCTAAAAGCTTTTCAATCAATAATAAAAGGGGGTTATACTAAGAGTCTCCCGTTAGAAGTGCCTAAAACTTAAGCAAAGCATTCTAAAAATTAAACATTCCCCGGGCGGTTATGAAATTCTCACTAAACATTGCGTATGGGAGCCGCGGCGTTCTCATCCGTATTCTTCTTGTTATTCCCGGCATCGATCGGGAATCCGGTCCTTTAAAAACCGTTCGTCCTGAGTTTAATCGAAGGACGGAGTTTTCTTCCGGCATTCACAGTATCCGGGCCGGGCAACCGCCCGCACCACTATTTCCCTCCCCCTTATCAAGGGGAACAGCTGCAAGTAAACGCGCAGCTGGTCGCTCTCCCAACAAAGTCACTGATGCCAATTAACTGTCGGCTTGGCGATCGTTAAAACAAAATAGTGCGGGTGGGGGTGAACCTTACTTTTCATTATTTCCGTCATTCTGAACTTGATTCAGAATCTCATCTGTTCAGTTTTAATCCTTTCTTTTCCTTTCTCCGGACTTGCACAGAATCGCCGTCGCTTGAGCATCCCCAATTAAATTTCCTCCCCCCTAGAAGGGGAACAGTTGCAAGCAAGGAACGGATTTGAGAAGGCGAGGATCCGGTCGCCTCTGGTTGAATACACGAATGCTTAAATCCTCGGGATGCTCCCTTGTAGCCAAAATATTCGGACGCCCTCTCAACGACGGCAACGTTGCATATCATCTTCCTGCACAACGATGCCTAAGCCACAATAGCGCGGGTGGGGGCATACCTTACTTCACTCGTCCCGTACCCTGAATCGAGCGCGGCGCACTTGCCCGCCTTCGCGGAGCCCCGGAACCTCGGATCCCACGCCTTCGACCTGCCGCTGCGGGCGCCACCCGTCAACTGCGCATAGTTTTCATATTATTGACGTTTTTTGTCAGATTCCCCGGTGCTTACACGAGTAGGTTCCAGGCAATATAATTTAATGATAATAGCTGGTTATACGCTATTGCCGGATTTTTGCGCAGTGGCATGATTATTGCTCATTCTATTTCTCGTGAGAAAGCATCTGGCAAAATTGCTGGTCAGGGAAGGTCTGGTCAGCGCCGAGCAGATAAGGGAATCCACGGAATACGGCGAGGGATCCGGAATCGGCCTGGGAGAATCGCTTGCCGCTCTCGGCTATGTTACGGAACAGCAGCTGGTCGAGTTCCTTAGCGGAGAATTCGGGGTTCCTTCAATGGACATCGACGCCTGCGAGACGGATGAAAGCGCGCTCGGGCTCATTCCCAGGGAAACCGCGCTCGAGAAATTCCTGGTTCCCGTAAGCGTCGAAGGCCCTGATTTAACTATCGCCGTCTCCGATCCTTCGAATATTCTAATGCTGGACGACTTAGGTTTTATTACGGGTAAGAATATTAAGCCCGTTGTCGCTTCCGAGAGGTCGATCAGGACTAAATTAACCGAATACTATGGAGAAAGCGGTGCCGCACGGGCGCAGCCGGATGAAGAAGGGTCCGGAGAGGCTGGGACCGAGGCGCTCGATGTAAATACGGAATTTCAGAAAAAGAACGAAGAGGGCTTTGTTTTCGACTTCACGGACGGAAACGGAAGGCGACATGACATCCCTGCTTCCGAATCCGGCGGCGGGCCGGATTTAATTGAAACGGATATCGATACGAGCGTGAACGCCGCAGAGGAGAGCGGCCCCGGGATTGAAGGCACGGCACCTCAAGCCTGGAATGGAATTGAGACTTACGGCGAATCGGAAGACGATGACCGCGACAGAGCCTCCGCGCTACACCGGGATACTGAGCTCAGGGCGGGCGATCCGGCCATACAATTAAATGAAGTTGACGGGGAAAATGCCCGGGAACCGGTTTCATCAGGACGGATCACGGGGACGGCATTTGAGACCCCTCTTGAATTCGATTCACCTTCGAACGGGGACGGTTATTCCACTCCTGATGTAGAATCCCCCGGGACCGCGCCTGTAATAAACGCTCCCGTTTCACCGGGGCGGAATGAAAAGACGGATGGAGAAAGAGGGTCGGTTCTTATTGTGGACTTCAGCCCGACGGTCAGGAAGATAATGAGAATAAGTCTTGAACGTGCCGGGTATAAAGTAGTTTCGGCGGGTGACGGCATGCAGGCCCTCGCCAGCATCAACGAATCGATCCCCGATCTGATTTTCGTCGACTTGAAGCTTCCCCACATGGACGGTTATCAGCTCTGCAAGGTCATTAAGAGCCACGGCCTCACGAAGGAAATCCCTGTTGTCGTGCTGTCGGGGAAAGTGGGCGTCCTCGATAAGATGAAAATTAAGATGGCCGGAGCGAGCGACTTTATAACCAAGCCGTTCGGACCGGACGCTCTGGTCGGGGCTCTGGAGAAGTACGCTAAATAAAGTCATCAGACATAATCTGCTGCAGGATGGTGTCGTATCGGGATACGCCAATATGGTACGTAAATTTTTCGTCGTCGACAGGGAAGGAGATAATAAGGACTACGGTCAGGCCTTCGAGCCCGTCCCCGGGCAGGTATCGGAGGACGAGGTCGGGCTCGAAACAGGGCTCTTGCTGCTGCTTTCGGAGCTCGCGCTCCTTATGGAGGAGTTAAGAGAGGTAAAGGATAAGGAGCCGGTCGGGTCCCTTCAAATCCTGTCCGACACCGTGAACAAAGTCGCGGGCTTTGCCGAAGAGTCGCTCGGCGGGGCGCTCCGTGAGGGGTTTCTGCCGGAGGCTCTCCTCGATGCGTCCGGGAGCTTCTCGCATCTGAAGCTCCTCCACGCGGACCGCAACCGCCTCTCGGCCCGGACGGCGATCAACCTCTACGGCGGCTGGACGGGTGACGCGGACGGAAAGAATCAGGCGTTCCAGCAGATATCGCTCGGCATGGTCCGCGTGCTTGAGTCCTATCTGATTTACATCGCGGAATTTTTCACCACGCCCTGCCTGGCTCAGGAATGGAAGGAAACGCTGGAGATATACATAAACGAGCTGAGCGAGTCGGTGAGGAGCGTCGTTTACAGGTAATTCTTTAATCCCCCCGCCGGGCGCGGTGCCGTACTGCTTACGGGCCCGCAAACCCGGCCCGCCTGACCGCCCTCCCGGAGGATATGATTTTTACCGGGATTCATTGCGCCTTCATGGTTCCAAATTGCGCCGATCCTTGTTATATTATCCCTGTCTGAAAACAGTGCGCGCCCGGCGTTTCACATTCGAAGGAGACCTATATGCGGAAAGAAAAGAACGTATTCGGCGAAGAGATCGAGTCATGCTCCCAATCCCCGATGACCGGTTTTTACCGGGACGGCTGCTGCAGGACCGGGCCTCAGGACCTCGGCATGCACGTAGTATGCACCGAGGTCACTGAAGAGTTCCTCGAATTTTCCAAATCCCGGGGCAACGACCTCTCCACGCCCAATCCGGAATTCGAATTCCCGGGCCTGAAGCCCGGGGACAGGTGGTGTCTCTGCGCGCTAAGATGGAAGGAAGCGTACGACAGCGGGTTCGCCCCTCCCGTCGTACTCGCATCAACACACGAGTCCGTGCTCGAGGTCGTTTCAATCGAGGACCTGAAAAAATACGCGATCGACCTGGCATGAACGGGCCCGCTTGAATAATTAAACCTTATTCCTTCTCTTCTTTGGGCGCGATATTGTCGATCCTGACCAGGACCCTCCTGGGCTCTATGTTTTCGAGGGAGATGTCCTTCGGGAACTTGAGGCTCGATTCCGATATGTTCACGGTCTTTATCCCTTTCCTCGCCTCCGGAATCTTCAGGAAGAGCTCGACCTCCTTCTCGTTGAAGAAGTAAAACGCCCTCCTCGGGCCGAGGAACGTGACCTTAACCGTCTCGGGCTTGATGTCCTCTACCTTCAGCTCCGAAGGCAGCGTCGTATATTTGACCGGGACGTTGTAGGTCCTGTACACGAGCTTCGATTCGTGGACGAATACGAACCACAGCGCGACCGCCATGAATACGGCGATTGCTTTTTCCCTGTAGTTCTTCGTAAAGAACGTAAACCAGTGCCTTCTTTTTTTTATGGGGTTGACTTCGCTGTAGAATTTTTCGAGGACCAGGCTCAGCTGCTCGCTGCCTATCTCCCTCAGCTCCCCGTTCCTTGCGACGGATATAGTCCCCTTCTCCTCCGATACCACGAGGCACAGCGCGTCGCACTGCTCCGACAGCCCCAGAGCGGCCGCGTGTCTCGTGCCCCTGTTCATTAGCAAGGCGAAGTTCTTCGAGAGCGGCAGGTGGCACGAAAATTTAACTACGTTCCCGTAATCTATGATGATGGCCCCGTCGTGCCCTATCGAGTGCGGGTCGAGCAGGCTCTTGAGTAAGGGCTCGCTTAATTTACCGTTCAGCGTCTTCCCGCCTTCGATCGAGCTCTCTATAGGGGTTTTTCCCGGAAGGATTATAAGCGCCCCGATCCTCTCCTTGGCCAGGTCCGTAATTGTATTTACAAGCACGTCGATCTCTTCACGGGACGAGCCGCGGGATTTTTCGAGAGCGAGCTGGGGGTTCAGGCTCCAGAGCGCGATCTGCTCGAGGAACTGCCGTATCTCCTCCTGGAAGATGATTATGAGTGCGATGAATATTACCGCGAAAAAGGTCTGGAGCACCGAGGTCGTCAGCACCAGATTGAACTGGCGCGCCAGGAGATAGACCAGGCTGATTATTATCACCCCGGTGAGCACGAAACGCGCCTTTGTCCTGTTAAACAACACCAGGAGCGCATAGATGAGGAGGGACATAAACGCGATATCGAACAGGCCGGGAACGCCTATTTCTCTTATTATATCGGTCGCGAATTGGATGGGATTCAATTACTGTAGCCCTTTAGTTTAGTTTTGTAAGTATATCAGAAGAGTTTCCGGTCTTACAGCTTTTTGTACGGGGCAGGCCAGCTCCGCCGCTCTCTGTATCGATATATTATTGAATTCTAATCAGAATTTATCGGATTTTCAAAACTAAAACGACCCTCAGGTCCATGACGTTCGTGTTCGTAGGCCCGGTCATAAGCAGATCGCCGAGGGGTTTAAAAAAGTTGTAGGAATCGTTTTCGGCGAGGTGCCTGTCCGCGTCGAGACCGAGCTTCCCGGCTCTTTCTATAGTAGTCCCGTCCGCTATAGCCCCCGCTGCGTCAGTAGGGCCGTCCGTGCCGTCGGTCCCCCCGCTGAGGACGAGCACGTTTCCGAGTCCGTCTATATCGACCGCCATGGCGAGCGCGAATTCCTGATTCCTCCCCCCTTTCCCTTTCCCCCTGATCGTGACTGTCGTTTCCCCGCCCGATATTATGCACGCGGGCGCCTCCACGGGGTTCCCCGACGAGACGACCTCCCTCGCTATGGCCGCGTGCAGCTTCGCGGCCCCCGCTGTTTCTCCCCCGATAGAAGTGGATAGAATGAGGGAATTATATCCGAGCTCGGAGGCCCTCTCCTTTGCCGCTCGGGCCGCGGCGATATTGCTCCCCACTATCACGTTTTGTGTCCGTTCGAACGCCGGGTCTCCCGGCTTCGGCGTCTCCTCCTCCTCACCACGCGAGCCCCTTTCTATGTAGTTAATTAGCCCGGCCGGCAGCTTCCCTTCGAGCCCGTACTTCTCGATGATTTCCACGCAGTCCCCGAACGTGCTCCTGTCGGGCACCGTCGGTCCCGATGCGATCGAGTCGAGGTCGTCCCCGGCAACGTCCGAGAGTATGAGGGAGACGAGCGTCGAAGGATAGGCGAGCCTCGCGAGCCTCCCGCCCTTGACCCGTGATACGTGCTTTCTGAGCACATTTATCTCGTGTATCGTCGCCCCGCACTCGAGGAGACTCTGTGTGAGATTCTGCTTATCCTCGAGCGTAAGCCCTTCCGCGGGCAGCGGGAGGAGGGCCGACCCTCCGCCCGAAATAAGGAATACCACGAGGTCGCGTTCTCCGGTTTTTCCGAGGAGCGCAGCGATCTCCCCTGCGCCTTCATGGCCCGCCTTATCGGGCAGCGGATGGGACGCTTCGTTTATTTTGACTTTCTTTAGAGCCGCCGTGTGCCCGTGCTTTACGTTTATTATCCCCGCCGAAATCCGGTCCCCGAGTATATCCTCGACTGCCCTGGCCATGGGGGCCGCAGCTTTCCCCATCCCGATTATGTATATATTTTCAAACCCCGAAAGCGCATATCTGCCGCCGTTTACACGGAGGACGCCGTTTTTGAGCGTCAGGTGTCTTTTTACCGCGTTTTCAGGCTCGACCGCCTTTACGCCGGCCTCGAAAATGGAGACAGCATCTTTCCTGAGCCTTTCCCTTCTCCTGTTCATGGCCTCAAATTATAACGAGATCGCGCCGGAGTAACAACAAAACGCGGCCCCCCCTGTCGATGTCTCTATTTTTCTCCGCCGTAAACCCTCCCGGTTTATAATCCGTAAAATCACGGGTAGATTCTTTTCATGGGATCGATGCCGGGCAGCACTATGAATAGAGCCCTTCGGGCGCTCTTAATACTATCCCTGCTTTCGTTCGTTCTTTATATAGGCTTTGCCCTCGGGGCCGCCGGTCAGGACGGTTCCTCTCAGGTTTCGTGTCCCGAAAGCTGTGATAACTCCCGGAAGAGCTGCGAGCTCTCCTGCTCCCAGATCGTAGGCGGAGGGGTCGAGAGCGGAAAAAAGAGGGAGTGCTATGAAGCGTGCGCGAATGAGGAGGCCGGATGCGACGAGAGGTGTCTCAACCCGACACCCCGTCCCTCGCTCAAGCCCGAGCCATACAGCGGCGAGACGTGCGCCGGGGCGTGCGAGTTCAGGCGGAGGGACTGCGTACAGGCATGCACCAGGCATATCGGCGGCGGCGCGGCGAGCGTGGAAAGGGCGAATTGCGAAACGTCCTGCGGGGAAGCTCTCGATAAATGCAATAACCTGTGCGCTAACCCGGCCCCCACACCTACATTCGACCCTGAAGTTTTCGAGAATAACCCCTGCTCGGGGACGTGCGCGGAGAAGCTCGGGGAGTGCGAAGGGAACTGCTCGATGTTCTCCCGGGAAGGGGCTGACGGCGGGAAGCGCGGCGAGTGTATGAGGGGATGTAAAGACGTCGAGTACGGTTGCCTGTCTTCGTGCCCTAGGTAAGCAATAGTCAGGTCAATTGTCGTCCGGCCGTTTTTCCCGCCGGATAGCTTCATCGGTTCATGTTCGTGAGCCGGCTCATCTGCGGCAGATTCCCGAGCGCCTCCAAAATCTCGTCTTTTATGGTGTCCCTGTTCTCGAGGTTCATCCTGAAGAGCCTCACGTCGTCCCGTTCCTTGATCCTGCCCTTGATGCCCCCGTCCGTATGGGCTATCGTCGCGATAATAATATTTTTCGAGTCCAGCAGCTCCTGTACCGCCCGCACGAATTTTATGGAGAGGCATTCCATTTTACCGATCTCGTCGATGATAATAATGCCCTCCTCCGGTTCGGATAAGCTGAGAGAGTCGAGGAACGAATCGAACGCCGAGACGTCCACCCTGTATTTTCCTATACGATAGGGGCTGTCGATGAGAACGTGGAGCGCGTGCGCGAGTATAGACCTCTTCCCGTTGAGGCTCACCAGCTGAAACCCTTTCCTCTCGTCTTCCTGGCGTATCTCTTCGGTGTAAAACCCTACGGGGCTGTATCTCGCGAGCTCGTACACGAGCTGCTTAATCAGGGTGGTTTTCCCTATTCCGGGAAGGCCCGTTATTAGGATGTTCTTTCTTTCCTTTTCCATGTATTTTAGTTGATTTTGTCAGGCGGTGCGCGGTGAGCTTGACCGGAGGTGTCCGTGAGAAGCGGGAGTGTTTGGAAATGGAGCGGCTAAGTTCTCATTCTTTCGCAAATGTCTCTTATCAGGCGGGCGGCCGTGTCTGCTTCGTCGAGGGTGTTCTCTACTGAAAAACTGAACCGGATGCTGGAGTACGCTTCTTCCTCCGTGAGGCTCATCGCGCATAATACATACGAGGGCGAGACCTCGAAGTTGGTGCACGCCGAGCTCTGCGAGCACCTCACGCCCGCCTTGTCGAGCTCCCTTACGAGCTTCCTCCCGTCTATACCTCCGAACATGATATTCGTGGTGTTGCAAACCCTGTTCTTTATGTCGCCGTTTATTCTCGTCCCCGGGACGAAATCGAGCACCATGGCTTCGAACCTGTCCCGGAGTTCCTTCATGCGGAAGATGAGGCGCGTCAAATCGTTCTTTCTGAGCTCGGCGGCCTTGCCGAGCCCGGCGATCCCGGGCAGGTTCTCGGTACCCGGTCTGAATCCCTCCTCCTGAAACCCGCCGAACAGTATCGGCGCGAGGAGGAATTTGTCCTTCGTGTAAATGACCCCTGTACCCTGGGGCCCGTGGAATTTATGTCCGGTAAAAGAAAGGAAATCGAAAGGGAGTTCTTCCACGCTCATTTCGAGCTTGCCCGCGGCCTGCGCTGCGTCCGTATGGAAAGGCACCCCTCTCTCGCGGCACATCTCACCCACTTCGACTACCGGCTGTACGACGCCTGTTTCGTTGTTGACCCACTGCACTGAGACGAGCGAAGTATCCCCGTTCATCGCTTCCCTGAGCTCGCCCAGGTCGATTATGCCCTTCGGATCGACCTTTATCAGCTTTATCTCTACGCCGTTTATGCAGAGGTAGCTGCACATCTTCCTTATGGACGAGTGCTCGACTGTAGTCGTGATAACGCGGCATTTCTTTCCCTTGCCCCTCGTCAAGGAATAGAACGCCATATTGTTAGACTCCGTCCCTGAGCTTGTGAAAGTGATCTTGGAGGGGACGGCGCCTATAAGGGCCGCGACCTTTTCCCTGGCATGTGCGAGGTGTCTCCTCGCCCTTTCGCCCGTCGAGTGGGCGCTCGAGGGGTTCCCGAATTCGTCGCCCAGTACCTTATAGACCTCTTCCCTCACTTCGGGAAGCGGCTTCGTCGTTGCGTTGTTGTCGAGGTAGATTTCCCTGTGTTCCATAACCAGGCCCGATCGTAAGATATTATACATTATTTGGAGTTCTTTATTTGCCCCGAGCACAGTCGGTATGCGCTGGGCGAATCGTTTTCTCCTTTTAAAAGTGCGGGTTTACGCGTACAGGGAGGCGGGGGATTTATCAGGCCCCATTTTCGAGGTCGTATTCCTCGGGGGTCATTATAGTGATGCAGGGTCTCTGGTCCCCTCTTTCGAGAGGGCCCAGGTATGACATCAGCTGCACGTTTTCCTCTTTCCCCGCCCTCGTAAGGGGCACGGGGAAATATATCAGGTTGGATTTATTGTTCAGGCGGTGGACCCTTATGAAATACAGGAGCTTGTCCAGTATGCTTCTCAGCCTTCTCTTCTCGTCTTCTTCCGTCGTCGAGCCCGCGCCCAGGCCTGTAATCCAGCCGTCCCAGACCGTCTCGGTGATAAACACCGGCACGAGGAGGCCCGCTTCCCTGGCCGTCTCGGATATGTCCCTCTGCTTCCCTTTCTCGAGAGCCTGTTTTCTCGTTCGGTTTCCGGTTTTCATCCTGATATTGTACCCGTTCAATTCGTTTCAGGGACCAGCGCCACGATCCTGAGAGGGCCCCCGCTCCCGCCCTTTATTTTCATCGGGAGCGCGATAACGAAAGCGCCCTTTGGCGGAAGCTTGTCCAGGTTCGCGACGTTCTCGAAGGCCGGGATGTTCTCCATGAACAATACCCTGTGGCTTTCGAACAGCTGCGACTGCCCGTAGTCTATGCTCGGCGTGTCGAGGCCAATGGCGCTTATGTCGCGGTTCTCCGTGAGCCACTTCGCGGCCGCGGGGTCGAGGCCCGGGAAATGGAGCTCCCTGACCGCCTCCTGGCCCTTTTTATCCGTGCCCATATATTTCACCTTGTCCGGCCAGTACTTCCCATAACCCGTATTGAGGAGCACGATGGAATCGTCGGGGATCCTTCCGTTTACAGCCTCCCATTCCGTAAAGTCTTCTATGCCGACCTGGTAATCGGGGTCGCCAGCGGCTTTTTTCGATACGTCGATCACTACGGCGCTGCCCGTGAGACTTTCGATAGGTATCTCGTCGAGGGTCTGCCTGCCCTCCGCAAAATGCCTGGGCGCGTCGATGTGCGTCCCCCCGTGCTCCTCGGCCGTATATTTATTCGCCGCGTAGTAATAGCCCTTGTCCGTAGTGCCGTCGAATACGGTTTCGAGCTTGAACCCTTCTCCCGTGGGCCAGTAGACCGTATCGCTCGAGAAATCGTGCGTGAGGTCGATCCATTTACCTTCGGGGAATTGAGCAGCGGCCTGCTGAGAGAACGCTGTCCGCGCAAATCCCGTGGAGACCAGTACTGCGAGACTTAGCAGAGCTGCCTCAATAATGTTCTTCATCCTTTACCTTCCCTGAAGCCGTTTATTTTTT
>Ga0187894_10003852_pt1 | contig 16511 bp, 11 predicted proteins | sample GBC1701081metaG_FD_136650 | JGI IMG/M metagenome (GOLD analysis project Ga0187894, IMG submission 136650) | White microbial mat communities from a lava cave in the Kipuka Kanohina Cave System on the Island of Hawaii, USA - GBC170108-1 metaG ... | reverse complement strand
CGCCAGCTGGCAAGTGACGGCGGCCATGTTGCCACCGGCACTCCAGCCGGCCACGGACACCGGCCCAGGACGACCGCCCAACTCGGCGGCGTGCTGGGCGATCCAGCACAGGGCGGCGTAGCTGTCCTCGGCCGCGGTGGGGAAGCGGTGCTCCGGCGCGTGCCGGTAGCCGACGCTGACGAAGATCATGTCCGTGCGCCGGCACAGGTCGCGGCAGAACGGATCGTCGGACTGCTCGTCGCCCAGCACCCAGCCGCCGCCGTGGAAGTAGACGACGATCGGATGCGGCCCCGGCGTTGCCGGCCGGTACAGCCGGTAGGGCAGCGGACCGTCGGTGCCGGGCAGCGTGCCGTCGATGACCTCGCCGACGGGTCGCCCGGCCGGACGGGCGGCGTTGAACTGGGCCAGGAAGTCGCGCGCGCCCTGGGCGCCGAACGACTCCAGCGGCGGCAGTTTCATGTCTCCCAGCGCGTTCAGCACCAGGCGCACATCAGGTTGCAGGCGCACGATCTCGCCATCGTTGCATTGCTCGGCGCCGTTCGGGCCGGTGAGGCGGAAACCCAGCATGCCGCGCGCGACGACTTCGTTGCAGATGCCGCGATAAGGGCCGACACCACCGGTGTAGGGCATCACGCCCAACGCCTTGCCGGGCACGTTGGCGCCCGTGTACCAGGTGTTGGCCAGTCGGTGCAGGGTGATCATCGAGCAGTCGGCATTGTGCCGTTGCCAGCCCGCCTGCGCCGCGTCGGTGGCCTCGATCGCGGTGAAGCCCGATTTGCGCAACTCGATCAGGCGATCGGTGACCCAGTCGACGTGTTGCTCGATCGACACCATCATGTTGGACAGCACCGATGGGCTGCCGGGGCCGGTGATCATGAACAGGTTGGGGAAGCCGGACACGGTGAGCCCGAGATAAGTCTGCGGGCCGTGCGCCCAGACATCCGAGATCGATTTGCCACCTCGGCCCGAGATAGGATGAACGGCCGTGATCGCGCCGGTCATGGCATCGAAGCCGGTGGCAAAGACGATCGCGTCCACATCGATCGTTCGGTTGTCGGTCTTGATGCCGGTCGCCGTGATCGACCTGATCGGCTCGCGCCGCAGGTTCACCAGGGTGACGTTGGGGCGGTTGTAGGTGGCGTAATAGCCGGTGTCGAGGCACGGCCGTTTGGAGCCGAAGGGATGATCGTGCGGCGTGAGCGTCTCGGCCGTCCCGGGGTCCTTGACCGCGGCGCGGATCTTCTCGCGCAGCAGGTCGGACAACAGCGCATTGCCGTCGACATCGACGGCCTGATCGGCCCAGAGCTGGCTGAGCATGACCACAAGATCGCCGGCAGACCAGGCCTTCTCGAAGCGCTCGCGGCGCTCGGCCTCGCTCAGCTGCCAACTGTGGTCGGTCGCCGGCGGCAGAGGTACGCCCGCCATCGACCAGCGCGCCTGCTCGCGGAAGGAGGGGATGTCCTTGTCGCGCATCTCCACGCGACCGGCCGGCGACGGCCCGTTGTGGGCCGGCAGGGCGAAGTTCGGCGTGCGCTGGAAGACAGTGAGGTGGGCCGCCTGCTGGGCAATCAGCGGGATCGACTGGATCGCCGACGAGCCGGTGCCGATCACCGCCACGCGTTTGCCGGCGAGGTTCACGTCCTCATGCGGCCAACGGCCGGTGAAATAGACGGCGCCCTTGTAGTCGTTGTAGCCCTCGATCTCCGGTGGCTTGGGCAGCGACAGACAGCCGCTGGCCATGACGTAGAAGCGGCAGGACACCGGTGCGCCGGCGCTGGTGTCGAGTTGCCAGCGCTGCGTGGCCTCGTCCCATGTCGCGCTGTTGACTCGGGTGCCGAAGCGGATGTCGCGGCGCAGGTCGTAGCGATCGGCGACGAAGCCGAGATAGCGCAGGATCTCTGGCTGGGTGGCGTATTTCTCCGACCACGTCCAGGCCTTCTCCAGTTCAGGATCCCAGGTATAGCTGTAGTCGGTGGTCTGTATGTCGCAGCGCGCACCGGGATAGCGGTTCCAGTACCACGTGCCGCCGACATCGTTGCCGGTCTCAAGGCCCACGGCCGAGAAGCCGGCTTTGCGCAAGCGATGCAGCAGATAGAGGCCGGCGAAACCAGCGCCCACAACTGCAACGTCCACTTGCTGCGCACCATTGGCGACTGCTGCGTTTGCCATCGCTTCCTCCCTCTTGCGGACGCTGATTTTTCAGCCTGAAGCCTGACTCAAACCGTGCGGTGTCGCATTGAAAAAACGGGAAGGAAAAAAGCCCGATCTCGCGGGACCACCCGATTGTCACCGCTGGCACCGCGACGCACTTTTCTGCTACCGGTCGTCCCTCGAACGGCCATTCTCGCGTCGGACTACGACGCTGCGCTGGCGACGGGGGCAGCACCCGAGAACGTGACGCCTTCGTAGCTGTTTCCGGCGACTCTGTTGATGCGCGTCACGTACTTTGGAGCACCGCCGTTGTAGATCATGGGGCGGAAGCGGCCCTCCTCGTGGCCGGCGACGTTGGAGTTGTAGCCGGTGAACCAGGACTTGGCGCGGCGCATCAGCATCATGGCGTACATGTCGTTCACATGCCGGGTCCACTGATCCTCGGCCTCCTGCGTGGCCTCGGCGCGCGTGTGACCGTTCGCCCGGATGTGCTCCAGCAACTCCGTGCACCAGTTGACGCCGGTCTCGATGCCACGTGGATAGTTGGTCGAGGCCGAGCCGCTTTGCGGCCCGTTGGGCATGATCAGGTTCGGGAAGCCGTGGATGAAGATCCCGAGATAGGTTGACGGGCCGTCTTTCCACTTCTCGCGCAGGGTCTGGCCGCCCGTACCGCGGATGTCGATGCGGTCGTAGGCGCCCGTGATAGCGTCGAAACCGGTGGCATAGACAATGATGTCGAAGTCGTAGTCACGCTCGCTGGTGCGCAGCCCGGTCTCCGTCACGCGCACCAGCGGCGTCTCGCTGATATCCACCAGCTCGACATTGTCGCGGTTGTAGGCCTCGAAGTAGTTAGTCTCCATCGGGACGCGCTGCACGCCGAAGCCGTGGTCCTTCGGGACCAGCTTCTCGGCGACTTTCGGATCCTTCACGCGCTGGCGGATGCGGTCGGCGATGTATTCGGAAAACTCGGCATTGGCCTTCTCGTCCATGAAGATCTCACGGAAGTTGGCCAGCCAGATCGCAAAGCCCGGCGTGCGATAGAGGCGGTCCCACAGCGCCACGCGCTCCTCGCGCGACACCTCGTAGAAGCCGCGGCGGTCAGGCTCGTGCACGAAGCCGCCAGGGGTACGCGCGCAGGTCGCGAAGATCTCGTCATAGCGGGCGCGGATGGCGGCCATCTCCGCCGCGGAGATCGCCCCGTTGTTGAGCGGTGCGCTCCAGTTGGGGCGGCGCTGGAACACGGTCAGCTGGCCGACCTTGTCGGCGATCTCGCCGATCACCTGGATGCCGGTGGCGCCGGTGCCGATGACGGCCACTTTCTTGTCCGACAGATCCAGCTTCTCGCTCGGCCAGTGGAAGGTGTGGAACGAGCGGCCCCTGAAGCTCTCCATGCCCTCCAGTCGCGGCAGGGTCGGGATCGACAGCAGGCCCAGGCCCATGATCAGGAAGCGGCAGGTCAGCGTGCGCCCATCGTCGATCGCGAGCCGCCAGATGCTGTTCTCTTCGTCGAAGTGTGCTGCCTCGACTCGGGTGTTGAACTGCATGTGCCGGCGCAAGTCGAACTTGTCGGCGACGTGGTTCAGGTAGCGCAGATTCTCGGGCTGGGCGGAGAAGTGCTCCTTCCAATGCCATTCGTCGAGCAACTCCTTGGAGAAGGAGAAGCCGTAGGTGTAGCTCTCCGAGTCGAAGCGGGCGCCGGGGTAACGATTGGAGTACCAGGTGCCGCCCAGGCCGGACGCCGCCTCGATCACCGTGGCATTCATGCCGAGGTCGACCAGACGCTTGATCTGATAGATCCCGGCGACGCCAGCGCCGATGACAATCACTTCATAGTGCGAGCCGGTCCTGTCCACCATGCTCAGCTCCCCGTTGCAGTGTTCCTATATGAACGACCATTCATACAGGTGATGGTAGCGCCTGCAACAGCCGCTGTCATCCCATGCGATGCACGGGATGGCGGCGGATTTCGTATCAAGGAACAGTGATCGTGCGGATACTACGCCGGCTGCGGCTGAGCCGGGCGGCCGGACGGCACTGGCGGAAAGACCAGGGCGATGGCGGCAGCGCCAATGCCGATGCCGAGCGAGCCGATATAGAGGAGGCCATAGCCGCCGGTCGTGTCGAAGATCCAGCCGCCGATCGCTGGTCCCAACGCCATGCCCAGCGCCGAGATCATGGTGGCGGCACCGAACACGGTGCCCATGATGCGCATCGGGAAGTATTCGCGCGCGATCACGGCATAGAGCGGCATCACGCCGCCGTAGGCGAGACCGAAGATGGCGGCCACGGCATAGAACTCACCGAGCTGACGCGTCAAATAGTAGGCTCCTGCCATCACGGCCTGGATCATGAGGCCGACCACAAGCACCTGTCTGGCGCCGAACCGGTCGCCCGCGACTCCGAACAGCAGGCGGCCGCCAAGCCCCGCAAGACCTTCGACACTGTAGATCGTGACTGCGGCCATGGTCGACAGGCCACAGGCCATCGCATAGCTCACAGTATGGAAGATCGGGCCGGAATGGGCTGCGCAGCAGCAAAAGAACGTCGCGCCCAGCACGATGAACTGCGGCGATCGCAATGCCTGGCCGACGGTCATGCCGGAGTCGCCGGCGGCCACGGCACCCGGTGTAGTGCCGGCGTCCGCGACCACGGCTGGCGCGCGGCGCACCAGAAAGGCGGTCGGCACCATCAGTACCCACGCCAGCACGGCGATCGTCAGCTGTGCGGTGCGCCAGTCATAGGATGAGATGAGCCAGGCGGCGAACGGTGAGATCGTCAGTGGCGCGACGCCCATGCCGGCCGAGACGAGTGAGACCGCAAGGCTGCGATGCTTTTCGAACCAACCGGTGACGGTGGCGATCGTCGGTGCGAAGACCGCGCCGGCCGCGGCGCCGACCACGACGCCGTATGCCAGCTGGAACTCGATGAGGCTGCTGGCGCGGCTGGCGAGCGCTACGCCGAGCCCAAGCAGCACCGCGCCTATAAGCACGACAATACGCGGGCCGAAGCGGTCCATGACCGCACCCCAACCGAAGGCGGCGACCCCCATCGTCAGGAAGTCGAGCGTCATCGCCGTCGATATGCCAGTCCGCGACCAGCCGGTCGCGTCCGAGATCGGTTGCAGGAAAACTGCCAGCGAGAATACCGTGCCGATGGCAACGCAGCCCAGCAAGGCACCTGCTGCCACAACGATCCAGCCGTAATAGACCTTCATTTGGCCCTCACCACTTTCATGCGCATCGTCACAAGGACGAACGGGCCGCCTGATAGGCGACCCGTGCTCACATGAAATTTTCTACTGTGCGGCGTCAGGTGTTCGCGGCGCGGTCCTCGAGGCGCGGCCGTCGTCCCCGGGCGCTACGACTTGGAGGGCGACCAGTTGTAGACCTTCTGCACCGTCCCCCCCATCAGCGCGGTGCGGTCGCTCTCTGAGAGGCGGTCCATGACACGGAACGCGTCGACCCCTTGTTTGTAGGTCAGCAGCGCCACGGCCCGGGTCCAGTCCGTGCCCCACAGGCAGCGGTTAAAACCGAAGGAATCGAAGATGCGGCCCAGTGGATCCCATAGGTCCTTGTAAGGGAAAGGTTCGTGCGAGAGGGTGCAGGCACCGGTGATCTTCACCACGATGTTGTCGTGTGCCGCCAATGCCAGCAGCTTCGGCAGTTCGGCAAATGGTTCGGTAGGCACCGGCGGTTCGAACGGCTGGTTCAGCCCGAGATGATCGATCACCAGCCGGGTATTGGGGTTGCGTGCTGCCATCTGGGCAACCTGCTCCAGGCGACCGCGACAGAGGAGATTGATCGGCAGCCCATGCTGCGCTGCGGCAGCCAGCACTCGGTTGATGCCCGGGTCGGCCGCGTCTGTCGATACATCCGGCGTCATCATGATCCGGATGGCGACCCGCCCCTTGGTCGCAGCCCAATCGGCGATCGTATCGGCCACGGCCGGATCGTTCGGATCGACCGGCTTCACCAGACCGAACCGCCCGGGATGCGCGGCGTGAACAGCGAGCGCATAGCTGGCATCGTAGCGGTACATGGTCCACACCGAGACCAGGATCGCGCCATCAACACCCACGGCATCCATGGCGGCCACCAGCTGATCACCCGTGACCTCCGGCGGGCCATGCAGAACGGCAGCCCACGGGCGCCCCGGATGATCGCGTTCGTAGGCATGCACCTGGGCATCGATGATCGGCATGATTGCGGCCTCGACGAGTCGCCCGGTAGAAGCTTGCGGGCGCTGCAGTGTCACCGCTAATTGAAGCGGCTTCAACTCGTAGCAGCCCTGCAGACGATGCAACCGGCATCGGTCTTCAGGTCTCGTCGGTCTCTGATACACTAACCACCGGGAAACGCTCACTGAACGCGACGGGGTAACACACCATGAGCCTCGACAATCCGGACAACAAATGGATCGGCAAGCGCACGGCCCGGCCCGACGGCGCGGACAAGGTCACGGGCCGCGCCGCCTATGCGGCCGACACGACGATGCCTGGCATGATCTGGGGCAAGGTCCTGCGCAGCCCGCATCCTCATGCGCGCATCAGGTCGATCGACACGACCAAGGCCGCTGCGTTGCCGGGCGTCAAGGCCGTCATCACCAGCAAGGACATCGTCGATTTCCCGATCGACAAGGGTGCCTTGATGCTGGGAATTCAGGACATGCGGTGGATGTGCCGCAACGTGATGGCGCGCGACAAGGCCTTGTTCGCCGGTCATCCGGTGGCGGCTGTCGCCGCGACGACACAGCAGATCGCAGCGCAAGCGTTGAAACTGATCGAGGTCGACTACGAGGTGTTGCCCTGGGCTATCGACGTCGAGGACGCGATGAAGCCCGGCGCGCCGATCCTGCACGATCACATCCAGTTCGAGGGCAAGCCATCCAACATCGCCGGCAAGATCGAGCACAAGCTCGGTGATATCGAGGCTGGCTTCGCCGCGGCCGAGGTGATCGTCGAGCGCAGCTTCAAGACCAAGCCCGTGCACCAGGGCTATATCGAGCCGCACGCCTGCCTGGTCAGCGTCGCACCGGATGGCAAGGCCACGATCTGGAGCTCCAGCCAGGGCCAGTTCATGGTCCGGGCCATGTGCGCCTACCTGACGGGCACGCCGCAAAGCGACATCCGCGCCATTCCGGCAGAGATCGGCGGCGGGTTTGGCGGCAAGACCATAGTCTACCTGGAGCCGTTGGCGCTGGTTCTGGCGCGCAAGTCGGGGCGCCCGGTCAAGATGGTCATGTCGCGCGAGGAAGTCTTTCGTGCCTCCGGACCGACCTCGGGTTCGTCCAGCACGGTGAAGATTGGCGCGACCAAGGACGGCAAGATCGTCGCCGCCAAGGGCACCTATTATCTGCAAGCCGGCGCATTCCCAGGCTCGCCGATCCGCGGTGCGGCGGGTTGCGCGTTCTCGCCCTACAACATCGCGAACGTTCATTCGCTGGGCTTCGACGTCGTCTCGAACCGGTCGAAGGTAGCTGCCTATCGCGCGCCCGGCGCGCCGATCGGCGCCTATGCGGTCGAGTGTGTGATCGACGAACTGGCCCAAGCCCTGAAGGTGGATCCGCTCGAGCTGCGGCTGAAGAACGCTGCCAAGCAGGGAACGAAGGCGGCGTTCGGCCCGACCTTCCCGGTCATCGGCTACGAACACACGCTGAAGGCGGCGCGCGAGCATCCGCACTACGCGGCACCGCTTGGCCCCGACCAGGGGCGCGGCGTGGCCAGCGGATTCTGGTTCAACGCCGGCGGCGAATCGAGTGCCCAGGTCAACGTCAACGAAGACGGCACCGTCGTCGTCATCACGGGCCACCCCGATATCGGCGGCTCGCGCGCGTCCACCGCCAATATCGCGGCCGAGCTGCTGGGCATCGATCATGCCAAGGTGCAGGTCCTGATCGGCGACACCAGCACCATCGGCTTCAGCAACCTCACTGGCGGCAGTCGTGTGACGTTCGCTTCCGCCATCGTGGTCACCAAGTCGACGGAACAGGTCATCACCACGTTGCGCGAACGGGCGGCGAAGATCTGGAAGATCGATCCTGAAGCCGTCAGCTGGGAGAACGGCGAGGCACGTCCGGCCGGTGACAATGCCGGCAAATTCGAGCCGCTGTCGCTGGCTCAGATCGCCGCCAGAGCCAGCGAAACCGGGGGTCCGATTGGCGCCGGTGCGTCGCTGAACACCACGGGTGCCGAGGGTGGTTTTGCCACCCACATCTGCGATGTCGAGGTCGATCGCGCGACGGGGAAGGTGTCGGTGACACGCTACACGTCCTTCCAGGACGTTGGCCGCGCTATCCATCCGGACTATGTCGAAGGCCAGATGCAGGGTGGCGTCGCGCAAGGTATCGGTTGGGCGCTCAACGAAGAGTACATCTACGACAAGAACGGCCGCGTCGATAACCCGAGCTTCCTCGACTATCGTATGCCTGTCGCCTCCGACCTGCCGATGCTCGACACTGTCATCATCGAAATACCCAACCCGAAACACCCCCAGGGCGTGCGCGGCGTCGGTGAGGTGCCGCTGGTGCCCTCGCTCGCGGCGGTCGCCAACGCCATCCACAGCGCGCTGGGTCACCGCTTCGATAGCCTGCCCATGTCACCGCCGAAAGTGCTGGCGGCACTGGAGCCGGCGGAGGTGTAGTTTTTTCGGACCGCGGGCGTCCACGCGTCGACAGTCGTTCGCTCTTCGCTTCGAGCGAATGCGGGCGAGGACGCGTGCGATCCGAATAAATGATGATCAGTCCATCACTGCGGCATGGCTGGGGCCGGCGGCGGCCTGCCGCGGCGGGCGCATCAGGACAAGCAGGGGGATCACGACCAGGCAGACCAGCATCATCAGCTTGAAGTCGTTGATGTAGGCGATGATGGAGGCCTGCTGGTTGATGGCAGCGTCGAGTGCCATCAGGCCGGGCGTGGTGTGCAGGTTCCAGAAGCCGCCGCCAGCACCTGCCTGCAGCAGCCGGTTGAAGGGACTGACGTCGGCCGCCAGCTGACTGTGCATGACCTGGATGCTTTCCTCGCGTACCAGGGTGGTGAGCGAGATGCCGATGGCCGCGCCGACATTGCGCACGAGGCTCCACAGCGCCGTACCGTCGGTGCGCAGCTCTCCTGCCAGCGTCGAGAAAGCGACCAGCTGCAGCGGAATGAAGATCAGACCCAGCCCAAAGCCCTGTGCGATGGTCGAGATCACCATCGTTCGTTCCGAGACATCAGGGGTCCAGCCGGTCATCTGCCACATGGTGGCACCCACAGTCAGCAGGCCCGCCAGCATCACGAGGCGCGGATCGACGCGATTGGACAGGCGGCCGGCCAGCATCATCGCCGCCATGGTGCCCAGGCCGCGTGGCGCCATCAGCATGCCGGCGGTGAAGACGGGATAGCCGGCCAGGGTCTGCAGATAAGGCGCCAGCAGCGCGGCACTGGCGAGCAGGATCATGCCCACCGCGAACATGACGACCATGGCCATGATCAGGTTCCGGTCGCGGAACAGGCGCGGCGGGATGAAGGGTTTCTTCGCGGTCAGCATGTGCACGACGAACCAGTAGAAGCCGAGGCCGGCGAGGACAGTCTCGAGGATGATCTCGCTGGAGCCGAACCAGTCCTTCTGCTGGCCGCGGTCGAGCATCAGCTGCAACGCGCCGAGACCCAGGCTGAGCGCGCCGAAGCCGATCCAGTCGAACTTCAACGGCTGGCGGTCGGTCTCCGGCAGGAAGATCAGCAGGCCGGCGATGGCGGCCACGCCGAACGGCAGGTTGACGTAGAAGACCCAGCGCCAGTCGTAGATGTCGGTAAGGTAGCCGCCCAGCGTCGGTCCCAGGATGGGCCCGATCATCACGCCCATGCCCCACAGCGCCATGGCCGAGCCGCGCTTTTCCGGCGGATAGATGTCGAGCAGCGTGGTCTGCGACAGCGGCACCAGTACGGCGCCGAACAATCCCTGCAGCAGGCGGAACAGCACCATCTCGACCAGCGATGTGGCGAGCCCGCACAGCATCGAAGCAATCGTGAAGCCGGCAAGGCCGACGATAAACAGGCGCTTGCGGCCCAGGCGGGTGGCCAGCCAGCCGACGGGCGCGGTCGCGATCGCCGATGCGACGATATAGGAGGTCAGCACCCAGGTGATCTGGTCGGCCGTCGCCGCCAGGCTGCCCTGCATGTAGGGCAGCGCGACGTTGGCGATGGTGCTGTCCAGCGCCTGCATCAGGGTGGCGGCCATCGTGCAGGCCGTGATGATCGCCCGTCCGCGCAGGGCGGTGGGAGGCGGATTGGCAGCGGCGCTCATGGTCGGTCTGTCATCGCGAGCGCAGTGAGGGATCTCCCTGAAAGGGGAGTCTCCGTCCGCGGGAGATCCCTCGCTGTGCCCGAGGTGACGCGCTCCTACAAAATGTCCGACAGGTGGCGGCGGTGGCCGGTGTCGACGTCGACGATGACGCTCATGCCAGCACGCAGCGGTGGATCGCCGGCCTTGCGGTCGACGACGATACGCAAGGGGATGCGCTGCACGACCTTGACCCAGTTGCCGCTGGCGTTCTGCGCCGGCAGCACCGAGAACTCGGCGCCACTGGCGGGGCTGACGGCGTCGACGGTGCCGATCCAGACTCGACCCGGATAGGTATCGACTTCGACCGTGACGTGATCGCCGGCTTTCACCCAGGTGAGGTCGGTTTCCTTCATGTTGGCCTCGACCCAGACCTGATCGGTCGACACCAGCGCCATGGCGGCCGTGTCGGCGGCCAGGTACATGCCGGGCTGCAGCGTATCGACCTTGCTGACGATGCCGTCGAACGGCGCCCGCACCGTGCTGTGGTCGAGTTGGCGCTGCGCCTCATCGACCTGTGCCTTGGCCTGTTGGTACTGCGGGTGGTCGGCGCCGGCGATGTCGGGATTGCCGCCCAGCTTGGCGATCTGGGTCTGCGCCTGCTGGCGCAGCGAGGCCAGGGTCTGGCGCGCGGCGTCATACTTGAAACGCGCATCGTCATAGGTCGACTGCGAGATGCTGCCGCCTGTGACCAGGGCCGCATAGCGTCGGAACTGGGCCTCGGCCTGGTCGACCTGCGCCTGCTGCGCCTCGGCGTCGCGCAGCATGCGCCGATAGTCCTGCTTCATGGCCTCGATCGACAACGCCGTCTGCGCCAGCTGCGCCTTGGCGCCGGCCAGCGCGATGTCGTACTGCCGGGGATCGAGGCGGAAGAGCACGTCGCCCTTGCGCACCACCTGGCCTTCACGGACATCGATGCCCGCGACAATGCCGGGCACGTCAGTTGATACCATCAGCTTGGCAGCGCGGACGTAGGCATCGTCCGTCGATACATAGCGGCCACCGGTAAGCCACATATAGCCGGCCACCAGCAGCACCACGACGAGACCGCCGACCATCAGGACAGGCCGCAGCACGCGGCGCGATGTCCACCACGGAGGCGACCCGGATGTCGTGGTCTGCCCGTTCGCGCCGACCTCGTCTTCGTCGTGATCCGGCGGGGGCGTCGGCGCCTCGTCTTCCACGCGCTCCTTCAGGGCGCGCAGGGTGGCGGTGGATGTACTCATGACAGTACCTTTCAGGCAGCCTGATCCGCGGCATTCCCTGTCGTCAGGATCGATTTCATCCGCAGCAGGCTATCGACGATGGTATCGATCACCTCTGGCTGCATGCCCTGCGTGATGAAGGCGTTCAGTTCGGCGCGGTACGCGTGGATCTCCTCGACCAGCGGCTGGGCCGCTGGCCGCAAATGCAGTCGCCAGATCCGGCGATCCTTGGCGTCGGCCCGGCGCTCGACCAGGCCCCGCTTCTCCAGCCGGTCAACCAGGCGGGCGATGGTGATCGGCTCGACCTCGACAATGGCAGCGAGCTCGTTCTGCGACAGGCCCGGTTGCCGGTCCAAACGTGCCAGCACAATCCATTGGGCCCGGGTCATCCCGTGCGCCCGGGCACGCCGGTCGGCATGCACGCGCACCAGGCGACCCACGTCATGGATGAGGACGAGAACGTCGCGATCGAGCGATTTTGGCATCATGACTTACTATAGATAGAGATAACGTAAGCAGCGTTATTAAATTGGCAAGAGGCGGCGCCACGCGAGTCTGCATGGCGGTAGTGCAATTAAGAGGTCATGCGACGAACGAGCTTACCGATCGGACGGTCGTGGTTCGTGCAGAAGGGGCATTGTGGGCACACGGAGCCGTTGGGGGTAGGGGCGATGGTTCGAGCCGTTTAAACGAGCGGAGCACATCTGCCCTGCCAGCCATCAACCTGTTCAGCTGTCTCGAGTTGCCATGACAATGTCGTCAGGCATGTACCCTGGTTCCGTATAGATGGCAGGCCACCATCCGGCCTTCCACGCGGGTCAGTGCCGGCGCTTCTTGTCCGCAGTGCCGCATGACCTTCGGGCAGCGCGGGTGGAAGCGGCAGCCGGATGGCGGGTTGAGCGGGCTCGGCACCTCGCCCGCGAGCACTACCTCCTCGCGCCGCTCCTGGGGATGGCTCGGCAAGGCGGCGGAGAACAGGGCTTCGGTATAGGGGTGCTTCGGATGGTGCGCGAGCGTGCGCGCGTCGCCGCTTTCGACGATCTTTCCCAGATACATCACCACGATCTCATGGCTCATATGGGCGACGGCGGCGAGGTCGTGGGCTATGAAGAGGTAGGAAAGGCCGAGACGGTCCTGCAGGTCGCGCAGCAAGTTGAGGATCTGGGCACGGATGGAGACATCGAGCGCCGAGACGGGCTCGTCCAGCACCACCAGCCTCGGCGAGACGGCAAGGGCGCGAGCGATGGCGATGCGCTGGCGCTGGCCGCCGGAGAATTCGTGCGGGAAAAGGTCCGCGGAGCGTTCCGGCAACCCGACGAGGTCGAGCAATTCCAGCACCCTGCGGCGGACTTCAGAGGCCGTGACTGTCTCGTTGGTGATCAGCGGTTCGGCGATGATGGCGCTAATGCGCATGCGCGGGCTCAGCGAGGCGAACGGGTCCTGGAAGACGGCCTGGACCGACTTGCGGTAATGCCGCCGTCCCGCGGCATCCAGCCCGGCTAGATCGCGGCCGTCGAAGCGGATGGCGCCGCCGGTCGGCGTTTCCAGTCCCAGCACCAGCTTCGCCGTGGTGGTCTTGCCGCAGCCCGACTCGCCGACCACGCCCAGGGTCTTGCCGCTTTCGATGGTGAAGGAAATATCGTCCACGGCGCGCACGACGCCACGATCGGCGCCAAAGAGGCCGCGTCTCGCCGGGAAATGCTTGCTCAATCCGGCGGCTTCCAGAATGGCGGTCATGCCACGCCGCTCCGCGCCGTCGCGGGCTGCGCCTCGGCGGCAGGTGCGGCGAGCCAGCAGCGCGCAGTGTGGCCGTCGCCGAGGGTGAATTCCGGCGGTGCCTCGGCAGAGCAGCGCGCGAAGGCCGCCGGACAGCGCGGCGCGAACGAACACCCCGGCGGCAACGAGGAGAGATCGGGCGGCTGACCCTCGATGGCGGTGAGACGCTCGCGATTGTCGCTCATGCGCGGCAACGAGCCGAGCAGCGCCTTGGTGTAGGGATGCGCCGGCGTGTTGAAGATGCGCGCCACGGGCCCCTGCTCGACCACGTGCCCGGCATACATCACCGCGAGCTGGTTGCACATCTTGGCGACGATGCCGAGATTGTGGGTGATGAAAATCAGGGCGAGGCCATGTTTGCGCTGCAGGTCACGCAGCAGATCGAGGTACTGGGCCTGGATGGTGAGATCGAGGCTGGTGGTGGGTTCGTCGGCGATCAGCAGGCGCGGTCCGCAGGAGATGCCGATGGCGCCAACGATGCGCTGGCGCATGCCGCCCGACATCTCGTGCGGATACTGCGTCACGCGCGTTTCCGGGGCAGGGATGCGCACCGACTTGAGCAAGTCCACGGCGCGTTGCCAGGCGCTGGCCCGGCTGGCGCCTTCATGCACGCGGATCGGCTCGCCGACCTGGTCGCCGATGGAAAAAAGCGGATTCAGCGACGCCATCGGGTCTTGCAGGATCATCGCGATGCGTTTGCCGCGCACGCGGCGCATCTCGGTGTCGGATTTCTGCCGCAGGTCCTCGCCCTCGAACAACATGCGTCCGCCGATGATGCGCGCCGCGGGCGGCAGAAGGCGCAGGATCGTCAGCGCCAGCGTGGTCTTGCCGGAACCAGATTCACCGACGATGCCCAGCGACTCGCCGGCGTTCAGGCTGAGCGTTACGTCGTCCACGGCGCGCACCACGCGGGTGCCTTGCTGGGAGACGTAATGGGTGGAGAGGTTCTCGAGTGACAGCAGCTTCTGTACGGTCATGGCTCGGCCGATGTGTCGGTTCCCGCTGTCATGTCGAGCGCTGTGAGTGATCCCATCACACCCGTCATCCTGAGCGCAGCGAGGGATCTCCCGCGAACGGGAGACTCCATTCCCGGGAGATCCCTCGCTGCGCTCGGGATGACGGTGTGGTCGAACCGCCGCAAGATCCCGGGGGGCATGCCGACCTCACAATTGGCGAAGTTGCGGGTCTAGCTTCACGCGCAGCCAGTCGCCCAGCAGGTTCGCGGACAGCACCATCAGCATGATACACAGGCCCGGCAGTACGGTGAGCCACCAGTAGCCCACCATCAGGCCCTTCTTGCCGTCCGACAGCATCAGCCCCCAGGCCGGCTTGGGCGGCGGCACGCCGACTCCGAGGAAGGAGAGCGCGGCCTCGGTGACGATGACGATGCCCAGCATCAGCGTGGCCAGCACGATGGCGGAGTTGATGACGTTGGGCAGGATGTGGCGCCACATGATGACGCGCTTGGAGCAGCCGGCTACGACGGCGAGGTTCACAAACTCGCGTTCCTTCAGGGACAATACCTCGCCGCGAATCACCCGTGCGTAGCGTGTCCAGTACACGCTGCCCAGGATGATGATGATGTTCAGCTCGCTGGGCCCGACGATGGCGGCCAGGTAGATGGCGAAAGTCAGCGCCGGCAGTGCCAGCCATGAGTCGGTCAGGCGCATGATCACCTGATCCACCCAGCCGCCAAGATAGCCGGAGAGAATGCCCAGCAATGTCCCCAGGCTGCCGGCGACCAGCACCGCGGCGAGGCCGACGATCATTGACACGCGGGCGCCGTACATCAGCCGGGACAGCACGTCGCGCCCGACGTGGTCGGTGCCCAGCAAGTGGGCCATGCTGCCGCCTTCCTGCCAGGCGGGCGGTCGAAAGCGGCGCGCCAGGCTGCCCACCTGCGGATCATGCGGTGCGAGCACATCGGCAAAGATGGCGACGAAGGCGATGAACAGCAGGATCAGCGCCGGGATCAGTGGAAACCCCTTCAGCCGCCAGAAGGCCAGCGGTGCAGGGGCGGCGATCGGATGGGTGATGACGGTCATGGCCATCAGCTTGCCAGGCGGATGCGAGGATCGATCAGAGCGTAGACGATATCGACGAGCAGATTGACCAGCACGATCATGGCGCCGCCGATCACCACCACGCCCTGGACGACAGGAAAATCGCGGAAGGTTATGCCTTCGTAGAGCAGCCGGCCGATACCGGGCCACGCGAACACTACCTCCACCACCACCGCGACATTGATCATCACAACGAGGTTGATGCCGGCCAGCGTGATGACGGGAATCAGCGCGTTCTTGAAGGCATGCTTGCCGATCACCATGGCCTCCGGCAGACCTTTCAGGCGTGCCAGCTTCACGTACTCGGAGCCGAGAACCTCCAGCATGGAAGACCGCGTGAGGCGCATGTGGGCCGCGGCAAAATACCAGCCGAGCGCGAAGGCCGGCATCAGCACATGCAGCGCGGTCCCGGAGCCGGAGGAGGGCAGCCAGCCGAGCCAGACGGTGAAGACCAGGATCAGCACCAGGCCGACCCAGAAGGACGGCAACGACAGGCCCAGCAACGCGAAAATCTTCCCGGCGCTGTCCCACATCCTGCCGACGCGCACCGCGGCGATGATGCCGCACGGGATACCGATCAGCAGCGAGAAAGTCATCGCCACCGCTGCCAGCAGCAGCGAATTGGGCAGGCGCTGGAAGTAGAGGTCCAGCACCGGCATGCGGTAATAGAAGGACTGGCCGAGATCGCCCTGCGCGAAGCTGGCGATGAAATGCCAGTACTGCGCCCAGAGCGGGCGATCGAGGCCGAAGCGGCGGCGGATCGTCGCGATGTCCTCGGGGCCCGCGCCCGGTTCCACAAACAGGCTCGCCGGATCACCGGTGAGGCGCACGAGCAGGAAGATCATCAGCGACAGCAGGAACAGCGACAGCAGCGAATAGCCGATGCGGCGGGCGATGTATTGCTTCATCGTCGTCCCTATGCATGTGAACCCCTCCCCACCGGGGAGGTCGGCGCGCCGGCGCCGAGTGAGGGGGCCGCGGAGCGATCGAGTGTCTCCGGG
>Ga0187894_10003851_pt1 | contig 16513 bp, 18 predicted proteins | sample GBC1701081metaG_FD_136650 | JGI IMG/M metagenome (GOLD analysis project Ga0187894, IMG submission 136650) | White microbial mat communities from a lava cave in the Kipuka Kanohina Cave System on the Island of Hawaii, USA - GBC170108-1 metaG ... | reverse complement strand
TGTCGAATGGCGAGCTGGCACGGCTGAAAGCGCTGGCCCGACTCTGGAGCCGCGGCCTGCCCGGCGGCCTGGGCTGGACCGATATCCTGAACGAGGCGATTGTGCGCGCCTTGAACGGCGCACGACCGTGGCCGCCCGATGTGCCGCTGCTGGCCTTCCTGTCGGGCGTCATGCGCAGTATCTGCGACGAGCACTGGCGGCGCGCACGCCGCGAGCTGGCCTGGGTTGTCCACGACGGCGACGTGGCCGACATTGGTGATGATGCCGCCGCGCCACCTGACGCCGAGCGGGTGATGGCGGCGGCCCAGGCGGTGGCCGCCATTCACCGGCTGTTCAGCGCCGATGCGGTGGCATTGAAGATCATCGCCGGTCTGGCCGAGGGCATGACGGCGGGCGAGATCTGCCGCGCCTACGGCCTGTCGGAGCGCGAGTACGACTCGGCGCGCAAGCGGATGCGGCGGGCGTTGCTGCGCGGCGGCTTGTCGTGGAGCGTTCCATGAAGGAGCGGCCCATGCGCAAATGGCAGCCACCGGTCGAGCTGCGCCTTCTCCTGGGCGCCCTGGACGCGGAGATCCAGGCCGCGAGCGACGCCGACGTGCAGCAGGCCTTCAGCGAAGCCGGCCGCGCGCTGGCGTCCTCGGTGCGCGACGTCAGGAGACTCATCGCCACGGCGACCGCCGGCCTGGACGACCCCGAGCCCGCAATCCCGCCGACCGACGCCCTGTGCCGCCGCGAGGCCTGGCTGCGGCAGCACTGAGGCGTTAGCTGTTTACTCTTGCGAGTTCCGCATCGATCACGTCGAGGAAGCGCCGCAGCGGCGGCGACACGTCGTCTTCACGCCAGGCGACGGTGAGGGGTGCGGTCGGGGCTGGCGGCGAGAGAGCGATGAAGGTCACGCCGCGCCGCGCCTGGCCTTGTGCAGCCGCTTGCGGCACGAGGGAGATCCCGACACCGGCCGCTACCAGGCTAACGGCGGTTTGCAGGTGCAGCACTTCCTGCACGATCCGCGGTGTGAATCCCGACGCCTGGCACGCCGTGACGATGCGTTCCGTCACGCTCGGACCCGCGTTCAGCGGATAGAGGACAAAGGGCTCGTCGGCGAGTTCGGCAAGAGCAATACGTTTGCGTCCAGCGAGCCTGTGCCGATCGGGCAGCGCCGCGAGATAGGGCTCCTCCAGGAGGAGCTTCTGAGCCACGCGCGCGTGCTGCGGCAGCTGTGGGCGCGCGAATCCGACATCGATCCTGCGTTCCTGCAGGGCCGCGGCGACCTCCGACGCGAGCATCTCGTCCAAGGCCAGCTCGACGTTGGGACACGCTTCGCGGTATCCGTTGATGACGTCGGGAAGGAAGACATACATGGCCGAGCCGGCGAAGCCGATCGACAATCGTCCGGTCAGGCCGCGGCCGGTGCGCCGCGTCTCGGCGACCGTCGTCGCCAGATCAGCAAGCAATGCCCGCGATCGGTCGAGGAGCACCTGTCCGGCATCGGTCAATCCGATGGGGCGGGCACCACGCTGAAGCAGCGTGACACCAAGCTCCTCCTCGAGTTGTCTGATCTGCTGGCTGAGCGGCGGTTGGGCAATGTGCAACCGTTCGGCGGCGCGGGTGAAGCTCAACTCCTCAGCGACGGCCACGAAATAGCGAAGATGGCGCAGTTCCATAGCGCATGATAGCGGCCGCTCCCACACGGCGGAAGTGACGGGGCCGGATGCTCCATAGGCTTCGCGTCTGAAATCGTATCGAGACCGTCTTGGACTGTCGTCTCCGGCCATCGGAGCCTTCGGCAATCAGCTTTTTGCGCGGAGGCACGATGTCAGCCCTGGAGCAAGCTTTCGCCGCGGCAGAAGCGGCGGGGATCAGGCAGGAGCGCGTGCAGGTCGGTGACTTGCTGTTCAACGTCGCGCGCTATGGGCAGGGCAGGCCACTCCTGCTGCTGCACGGCTGGCCGGAGTTCTGGCTGGTCTGGCGTCCGGTCATGCAGCAACTCGGGAGCGACTTCGACCTCATCGCGCCGGATCTTCGCGGCTGTGGCGACACCGGCAAGCCATTTCCCGAACCCGACCCGACGGCGACGGCGGATCGCCATGCGGCAGACATGTTCGGGCTCATGGACGCGCTTGGCATCCAGCGCTTCGGCATCGTGGGCGGCGATCTTGGGGCCTATGTCATGCAGGCGATGTCGCATCGCATGCCGGATCGGTTGCTTGGCACTTTCTATTTCTGCACACCGTACCCCGGTCTCGGGTCGCGCTATGGCCAGCCGAGTCACCTCATCGAGGTCTGGTACCAGTACTTCCAGCAACTGCCCTGGGCAGCCGCGCTTGTCGGCAGCTCGCGGGATGCCTGCCGCACCTACTTCCAGCACTTCCTCGAGCACTGGTCGGGCGACAACCCGAAGGTCTTCGCTGACCTCATCGAAGCCTGCGTCGACAACTTCATGAAGCCGGGCAACATCCAGGGCGGTTTCGACTGGTACCTGAGTTCCGCGGCGACCCGACGCCTGTGGCTCGAAGGCAGGCTGCCGGCGAAACCACCCATCAATGTCCCGACGCGATTTCTGTGGGGCCGCCGCGATCCCTTGATCCCAGCGGCCTGGTCCGACCGCCTTGGTACGTACTGGACCGACTACAGCCTCGACTTCGTCGATGCAGGCCACTACGTGCATGCGGAAATTCCCGATGTCGCAGCACGCGAAATCCGTGCCTTCTTCGGAACCCGCCGCCTGTCTTGACAATAAAATTTGTCAATGTAATGTCGGGCCATGCTTGACGTCGATGTCATCACCGATCCGGCGGCCGCGGCGGTGGCGCTTGAGCCCATCCGTAGCCGTTTGCTGGCGGAACTCGCCGAGCCCGCATCGGCCGCGACGTTGGCGGCGCGCGTGGGGCTTGCGCGGCAGAAGGTCAACTACCACCTGCGCACGCTGGAGGCGCACAAGCTGGTAGAGGTCGCCGAGGAGCGGCAGTGGGGCGGGTTGACGGAGCGCCTGCTGGTGGCGACAGCGTCGTCGTACGTGGTGTCGCCCGAGGCGCTGGGACCGGCGGCCGCCGACCCTGAGCGCAACGTCGATCGCCTGTCGGCAAGCTACGCGATTGCGCTCGCCGCGCGCATGGTGCGCGAAGTCGGCGATTTGTGGCGTCGCGCGCGGTCGGCTGACAAGCGCCTGGCGACCCTGTCGATCGACACCGAGATCCGCTTCGCCTCAGCCGTCGATCGCGCCGCCTTCACACGCGATCTGACGCACGCCGTCACGACATTGGCGGCGCGCTATCACAATGCCGCGGCACCGGATGGACGTCCGCATCGCCTGGTGGTCGTGGCCCATCCCACGCCGAGCAGACCCAGCAGAAAGGATACGTGATGCCCGTGAAGAAGGAGCCGTCCGGCCGTCGTGCGGTCGAAATGACACTCGAGGTTCCCGGTACGCCCGAGCAGGTGTGGCACGCGCTGGCGACGGGCCCGGGGAACTCTGCCTGGTTTACGACGTGCGAAATCGAGGAGCGCGAGGGCGGGGCGATTGCCTTTCATTTCGGGCCTGATATGGCAAGCCGGGGCCGGGTGACGACGTGGCAGCCGCCGCATCGCTTCTGTTACGAGGAGATCGGCTGGAGCGGCGAAGCGCCACCGCTGGCGACGGAGATCGTGATCGAGGCGCAGGCTGGCGGCACGTGCCGCGTGCGCATGGTCCACAGCCTGTTCACCGAGCGCGACCAGTGGGATGACGAGCTGGGCAGCATGGAGCGCGGCTGGCCGTCCTACTTCGAGATCCTGAAGGTATACCTTAAGCACTTCGCAGGGGCGCGTTCGTCGTATGTGCGCGTCACGGGAGACCACGCCGGGCCTGCCGCCGTGGCATGGACGGCACTGCGGCAGGCCGTGGGCTTCTCGGATGCCCGTCAAGGCACACACTGGCAGACAAAGGCGGGCAGGCCGCCGCTCGCGGGCCTTGTCGAACGCGTCAACGAGCAGGCCGAGCACGGCGAGTTGATGCTGCGGCTCGATGCGCCCTCACCGGGCGTGGTGCTGGTCGGCGCCTTTACGTGGGCTGGCCGCACGCAGGTCGCCATCAGCTTCTACTTCTATGGCGAGGACGCGTCGGCAGCCGCAGCCCGCGAAGAGCCAACGTGGCAGGCATGGATGCGCGAACACTTTCCGGCAGCCGCCGCAGCGTGACTTCCTGGGCGCGCGAGCGTCACGCCCGCATCACGGCGAAAGCTTTGCTTTGGCCTGACATGAGCGGGCCAGTCGTGGGCGTCCGGACGTCAGAACTGGCTGGGAATGATCAGCTCCAGACCGAGCATCGCCTGCAGCCCGAATTCCTTGTGCTGATTGCCGTTGGTGACCTTGGGGTTGGCGTCGTGTATCGGACGCCAAAGGGCGTCGCTGCCGTAGACGGTCTGGGCGATCTTCGCGAGCGTGTCAGCGGGTTTGGCGGCGTACGTGAAGTACGACGCATAGGACAGCATGCTGTCGGGCTTCGGAGGCCAGGGCTTGCCAGGCGGGATCGGTCCTTGATATTTCGCACCCGCGATCGAGCCCGGCAAGGCGGGGCGCCCAAAGCTGAGCGTCGTTTCCTGAACGATCCCCGGCAGCACCCACACCGAGATCAGGTCGAGCAGCATTGGTGTCGATGCTGCGGTGGTGGCGAAAGCCGGCACGATGGAGGCGCTTTCGATCATCACCAATTCGGGGACAATCACACCTTTCGAGATTCCTGAAAGAGCAGGAAAGAGGGTCACGGCATCGCGCTCAAGCTCTGCCAGGCTCCTGTAGGTCCTGCCGGTGCGGTCGATGATCTCCAGTGCGCCGCCCTTCCAGCGCGCCAGCATCGTGTGGTTCATCGGAATGATCGCTTTGACGCCGGGGACCGAGCTGGCGAAATTGTACTCGACGCCAAAAATGAAGACGGACCCCCGGGCGTTCTTCGTGGCGTTTGCCAGATCGGCGATCGAGGATTCGGCCTGGAGGATCTTTCCCACCCGGCTCGGCAGATTCACCTGCTTGGCCGCCACGCCGATTTTGTTCAGATGGCCCATCATGGCGAGATAGCCCCGCAGGCCGCCGGTCTCCGGAACGGAAATGCCGGCCGCGCGCGCGAGGTCGGCGATGACCGCGTGAAGCTTCTGCCCGGTCACGCGTGCTGCGCGCGTGGCGGCGATCCAGGCACAGTTGCCGAGGCTGGCATCGACGTCCACGGCAGCCGCGAGGCCCGCGCCGTTGCGTATCTTCGTGACACCGAGACGTGAGAGAAACGGGGCGGCAACAGCCAGCACCCTGAGCCCATCCTCGGCCCAGCCACCGATTCCACCCTTCTCTTTGCCTTGTCCGATGCGGAGCAGGAACGTGTAGCCCTCGACCCACATCTTGGCGACTTCATAGAAGCCGGCGTCTTCCTGCGCCTCCTGCACCCGACGGATGGCAGCCACTTGCGAAACAACATCGGCGTTCTTGTCGTCAACGACGGCCGCGGATTCCTTGATCGCCTCGGCGAGAGGCTGGAAAAAGACATCCTGCTCGATCGCCTTGAGCTTTCCATCGACCGCGTCCGCGGTCTCGACAAACAGTTGGATCGGCATACGACGCTCACTTGTCCCACAGGATCTCGACGTGGCGTCTGTCGCTAGCCGGGCGGCGGCGCCAGGACGAACGCGCGCAGAGCGATCAACATCGATGCGCTCGCGGTCGTCCCGCAGATCACGGGGATGTGATCGACGTCCCGCGGCCGGTGCGCTGCAGGGATGGCGAAATCCGGCAGTTCAGCGAGACAGCGCGCCTCCTGGAGACACGGTCGCATGCACTGGGTCAATGCGCGTGCGCACCGCCGCAGGCAGCCTTGCGTTCATTGTGGGCGCGCGCCATCAGGCTGAACAGGCGCATAACGTCGAGCGGTTTGCCGTCGGCGCGGAAATCGCGATAGGCGGCGGCGACGTTGACGAACACGCGTTCCGGATCGGTCCAGTCGCGGAAGGCGTCCCAGGCGATGTCGCGCGCCGCTTCCTCGTCGCTCATGCCGGCGTCGTAGCGCTTGCGGGCTTCGATGAGGATGAACTCAAGATAGCGCTTCAGGTCGCGCACGCCGTTCTTGTCGGTGATCGGCCCGTGGCCGGGCACGACGGTCTCGACGTCCCATGACAGCATCAGGTCGCAGGCCTTGATCCAGTTCGACACCGGGCCGGCCCACACCACCGGATGGCCGCCGACGAACAGGATGTCGCCGGTGAAGACGACGCGATCGCTGGGCACGTAGACCAGGACGTCGCCGCGCGTGTGCGCCGGACCGACCTCGACCAGGCGCACGTCCTTGCCGCCGACCTGTACGCTCATCTCGCCGTTGAACACCTGGGTCGGTGGCGTATGCACGATGCCCTGGAACTCGAAGCGGGAGCCCATCACCTCGTGCAGGAAGGCGCCAGCCTCGCCCATGTTGCGCCAGTTGGCCATCATGGCCTGGAACGTCTCCGGCGGCCGCTCGGCCATCTCCTCGGCGCAGCCGCGCGCGGCGATGATCTGCGCGCCCTGGACCAGCTGGTTGCCGAAAGTGTGGTCGCCGTTGGAATGCGTGTTGACCAGCGTGTCGATGCGCGCCGCCTGCGGCACCGCGCGCCGCATGCCGGCGAGCATCTCGCGCGTCAGCGGCAGGTCGAACAGCGTGTCGACCAGCAGGCAGTCCTTGCCGTCGACGACCAGGCCGGCATTGCTGTAACCCCAGGTGCCGTCGGGCTGCAGCCAGGCGTGGCAGCCGCTGCCGAGATCGTGCAAACCCTTGGTGTAGTTCCAGCGCGCCATGCCGCTCCTCCGCACCGTTGCATCGTCAACGTCGCGCATCATATGACTTGGGCGCGACCCCTGTCAGGAGAAGAAGATGGCCTCCGTCCACCTCGAGAACGCCAGTGGCTTTTCGCAGCACATTCGCGCCCGCAGCCATACGCTGACCGCCGACGAGCCTGCCAGCAACGGTGGTACGGACAGCGGACCGGATCCCTACGAGCTGCTGCTGGCCAGTCTGGCGGCCTGCACAGCGCTCACCTTGCGGCTTTACGTGGCGCGCAAGGAATGGACGCTGGGCCGCATCGGCATCCACGCTCGCTTTGTGCGCGAGGCTGACGGCACCGAGCGGATCGAGCGCGATGTCACATTGGAGTCCGAGCTGGATGCCCAGCAGGTCGGCCGTCTCGCCGACATCTGCGAGAAGACACCGGTCACCAAGACCCTGAAGCGCAGCATGACCATCACGACACGGCTCGTGTGATCGAGAGTGCCCAGTACAGGGTCATGACTTGAAACGGTGTTCGCGATGCCATCGCAAGAAGTGTGGATGCGGTCTCTCTGACGCGCGTCGCGGGAGCATGGCATACCCGTTCTTGTTGACGATGGTTCGTACGCTGTCAGGGTCGTTGACCTGTCGCGAGACCAGGATTCGCAGGTCGTCCTCCAGGCCGATCATCCCACGATCGAACATCCAATGCATCGTGCCAGAAAGAGCGATCCCGTTACTGATGATGTCCGGTCCGTTCTCATCGACCGGTCGTATATGCGCCGCCTCAACCTCTGCGCGTCCGCCACCGTTGATCAGCCTGAGTCCAGTTAGCGCGCAACGTTCGTCGTACGCCCGCAGTACGACGTGGCGGAAGATCCGGTCCCGCACAATGCGCGAGGTGAAGGAACTGATACGATCACGGGGTTGCTCGTATAGGAAAGCTTGCGGTTCTTCCTGCAGGGCCAGTGTCGCGTCCCGCGGCAGGGGCATGGCGTCCCGCGCCAATCCGAGGTCGATGATCCGATTGAAATCCTGTGGTGAGAGAGGCCGAACCGCCGATTGCGCGCGGCCGGATATCCGCCCTTCTTCATTCAGAATGCCGCGTTCAACCACGCCCGTGGGCCCGCTGAATGGAACATTGTGGGCAAAATCGAGATAGCTGCCGGCTTCGATCAGGGCGAGATGCATGTTCGGGGTGCCTGGATCCGGGATAATTCGCTCGACCTTTGCTACGGCGAAGTAACCCCGGGTTCCGGTCGCTTTGACTGGCTCGTAATAGATGATCCAGTCGCCCGCGCACGCCTCGGCGCGACTGAGATATTGCTTGGGAAACTGATAGCGTTCGGCAGGGCTATCGTCGTAGCGCGAGTCGGATCGATGAACAAAGACTCCGAATGCCATAGAGCCTCTATGGTGATCAATCGCGCGTCGGATCGTGGCTGCGACGGCGTTCAGACACGCGTCGTCGTGCCGGCGCCTACGCCATCTCCTGCGCCAGGTCGCCCGGGATCATGCCGCGCGACGGCGCGGCCCATTCCAGCGCTACATCCTCGATCATCGGCGCGTTGGCGGACAGCAGATTGAACTTGCCCGGCGTGTAGCCGCGCCGCACCTGCTTCAGCAGCACGGGACCGTCGACGACCTTCACGACGCAGAGCTTGTTCACGACGCTCGACAGGTCGGGCTCGGGATCGCGGCTGTAGAAGATGATCCAGCCGTCGGGAATGGTCGGTGCCTGGCTGTCGCCGCGCACGATGACGGCAACCGTCTTCTTCGGGTTGGCGCCGGGCGGGCAGGGCGCTTCGCGCAAACCGCCGCCCTTGGGGTAGGGATCGACCAGCTCGACCGCGGCACCGGCGCCGACATAGCCCACGACAGGGACCACGGGCACCTGGCCACCGAACATCACCTGGCCCGGATCGACGCCGTAGTAGTCCGCGAACCGCTTGGCCCAGTACCAGCGCATGGCCTCCGGCTTCATCTCGAACTTGGACACGTTCGAGGGGACCGTGCCGACTCCATCGGCGACCTGCCGCAGAGTCTGCCCGCGGGCCAGACGCAGCGCCGCCAGGGCACTGATCGGCCGATCAGGGTCGCGCTTCCTACCGCGCTTGGGAGGTTCGTCTGCCATATCCGTAACTTTATCCACAATACGAGAAAAGTCACTTCCTAATATGAGAATAATTTGTTTTACTTTTGTTCTCTTTTAGGGGATAAGGCGGCATATGAGCCTCACCCCGCAGCAGCATCGGCTGCTCGTTTTCATCGCCGAACGCATCCGTGCCACCGGCGTATGTCCCAGCAACAGCGAGATGATGGCGGCGCTGGACACCAAGGCGCGCGGCAACATCCACGCACTGATCGGCATGCTCGAGGAGCGCGGCTATCTGCGCCGGATGTTCCGTTATCGCGCCCGCTGCATCGAGATCCTGCGGCTGCCCGATGACGTGTCGGAAGCCTGGCTGCGCGCGGTGAGCATCGGATCGATGGCGCGCGAACTGGCGCGTCGCGGCATCGGCCCGCAGACCCGTCAGGCCCATGCGCTGTGCCAGGACTGCGGTGCCGAGCGGCTCACAGGTGAGGGAACCCGCGGATGGACACGACACGCTCAGAAGTGGCGATTGCCGGCGCAGTGACGGAGGCGGTGTCGATGCCGCGCGATATCCCCGACCATCCCGTCCCGCCGTGGACGGAAAGCACGCCGCCCGTTGCGTCGGTTGTCGAAGGTGACGGCGGGGCGCCGAACGACGGCACTGTCACCGACCCTGCGCAACAGGGTGCCGCGACAGAGGTGCGATCGCCGTCGCTCGCCTTTCTCACGCCGCCGCTGCCGATCCGCGCCGCGCGCCAGAACATCGCAAGCTATGCGCATCTGTATGGCGCGGTGGTGACGCGCTACCGCGTGCCGATCGAGACGATCGCGCCGGCAGCGCTGTGCCGCATCATCCGCAACGCGGTCGAGACGGCGCACGAAGGCCGCCGCGAGCGGGCCGAGACCATCGTGCGCACCCTGGCGCTCAGCATCATCGGCGCCGAGGGGGAGCCGCTGGGCGTGCCACGCACGGCGTTCGACCTGCTCACGCGTCTGAGCCGGCAGTCGCTGGTGGCGCGCCATGTCAACGGCACGGCACCCGACGATGGTGTGGCGTCACGCGATGGCGCGGCGCCTGACGGGAGCTTTTGCGGCTCATGACCGAACATTTGCCCGCGCCGCTGATGATTCAGGCGGTCGATCTGTCGGGGCTGGACTACATGCCGCTGATGATCGCCGACCTGCTGCGCTCCGACGCCTGGCGCAAGGCGCGGCGTCGGCCCGAGGTCGGCTTCTACCAGCTCAACCTGTGGGTCGCGGCGTTCAGGGGCAAGCCGGCGGGCTCGCTGCCGGACGACGACGACGTGCTGGCCGATCACGCCAAATGCGCGCTCGATCGATGGCCCGAGGTCAAGGACGCGGCCATGCACGGCTTCGTGCGCTGCGCCGACGGGCGCTGGTATCACCGCTATCTGTGCCTGGAGGTGATCCCGGTCGCCGTCGACCGGCGCTTGCGCTGGCGTGAGCTCAAGCAGCGCCAGCGCGCTCCGTCCCGTGAGACAGCGACGCCGGAGCCCGACGGTCCCGCAGGACAGCGGGCCATGTCTCGCGGGACGGCGGTGCCTGTCCGGCGGGACATGCCGTTACGGGACGGGACGAGACGAGACAATGAGGAAGATTCGACAGCACCCGCAACGCGGCTGCTGTCCGCGACCGCCGATGCCGATCCCGAAACGCCGCGTGGAGAATGCGATGAAGCCAACGCCAGGAGCAGCGCCGCCGAACGCACCGTCCGCGGCACCCGGCTGGCGCCGGATTGGGGGCCATCGGACGCCGAGCGGGCGTTTGCCACCGGACTCGGCCTCGATGCCGAGCAGGTCGTCGCCGAGTTCTGCGACTACTGGCACGCCGTGCCCGGACAGCGCGGGCGCAAGCTCGACTGGGCCGCGACCTTCCGCAATCGCTGCCGTGCGCTCGCCGGCCGCGATGGTCGCCACCGTCCAGCAGGCGGCGACGGAGCGGGACGCGCGCCAGGCCCTGCAGGCATCGCTGGCGCAGCTGCTCGGGTCATCGCCCGTCGTGGTCTTGCGTAGCGCCTTCGCAGATGGCCAGTACGATGGCGATATCGCGCGCATCGCACTGCCGGCATGCGATGCTGGCGCGCTGGCGCGTGCCTGGCGCTACGTCGAGCCGCTGTGCCGCCCCGCTCGCGACGACCGAGCGGCCGAGCGCCGCATCATCGAGGAATGGGCCCGCACCGTTGCCGTCACGGCCGGCCGACCGGGACAGGGCGTCGACGAGGAGCTGGCGATCGATACCGTCGTCGAGGCGCTGGTCCGCTACCCCGCCGACTGCGTGCTGCGCGCGCTCCGGAATCGCCGCGCCGCGCACAAATGGCGGCCGACCCTGAGCGAGATCCTGGCCGACGTGCAGTGGCGCGCGCGCTTCCGCGAGGCGCTGCGCGCAGCGTTCGTGCGGGCCGGCGTGGCGTCTGACGGCTCACCCTTCACGACAACTGAGGAGCACTCATGAACGACGAGCAGATCTTTTCCTTCGCGCTGGAGTTCCTTGCGCGCACCGACCTCAAAGGACGCGAAGCGGTCGCCATGGCCAACGTGCTGGCGCGACTCGACCAGCTGGCGAAGACGGCGGCCACCACCCGCAGGCCCATCGACGCGCCGCCGCCGGAGCGCACCTGACGGCAATCGTCAGAACGACTGACCGGCACGGCTCGCCCCAGTACACTGCCCCTTGCATCGTCCGGAAGGGACGCAAGGGGAGTTCGTCATGCAGGCGTTGTTGTTGGGGCTGGATCTGGTGGGCACGTTCGTCTTTGCGCTCAGCGGCGCGACGGCCGGTGTCCGGCGCCGGCTCGACCTCTTCGGCGTGCTCGTGCTGTCGTTCGCGGCGTCCAGCTCGGGCGGTATCGCCCGTGACGTGCTGATCGGCGCCGTACCGCCGGCGGCGATCAGCGACTGGCGCTATCTCGCGGCCGCCCTGCTGGCCGGCGTGATCACCTTCCGGTGGTCCGCCACAATCGAACGGCTGCGCAACCCGGTGCGCATCTTCGATGCCGCCGGGCTGGCGTTGTTCGCCGTCGCCGGCACGCACAAGGCGCTCGCCATCGGGCTCGACCCGGTGATGGCGGCGCTGCTGGGCATGCTGACGGGAATCGGCGGTGGCATCGCGCGCGATCTGCTGCTGGCCCAGGTTCCCATGGTGCTGCAGGCCGAACTCTATGCGATCGCGGCGCTGGCCGGCGCGGCGGTGGTCGTGGTCGGCAGCCTGCTGGGGGCACCGGTCACCGTCGCCATGATGGTGGGCGCCATCCTCTGTTTCGGGTTGCGCGTGATGGCGATCCGCCACGGCTGGCGCCTGCCGACGGCGCGACCACCGCAGGCGACAGGAACGCCAGCCGACGATGGCCGCGGCACAGGCGGACAGGGGACGTGAGCGATGCGGCGACCGCCGCGAGGATCCTCGACCGTCACGCCGTCCAGTCACTGGCGAAGCGTCTTGCGGCCCAGACATCATCCCACTGTTGCGATCCGACCATCGGGAAATGGACGGCGTTGGATGGCGCGCGTCCGACGTCTTCCCAGGCGAGTCTGAAGGCGCCGCACACGGCTGAGGGAAGCGTGGCGCGGCAGAGCACGAACAGCTCACCCCGGTGGTCGTGGACCCGCGCAATCGACTGTCCCATCTCACGCGCCATCTTGGAGTTGCGCATGAGACCCAGGGCGTAACCCAGGGTCATCGCCACGCGGGTGTCGTTCTCGCCTCCCGTGTCATGGGAACACGGCGGATAGGGGGTGTCGTCCACAGAGGCATCCGGCATGGCTACATCACGCATCGGTTCGATCCGGACTACCCATACTCCGGCGCGCCGAAGGCGACACCGGATTTCTCCCGACCGCGGGCGGCGGGCCCGCGCGCCCGCGTCAACTGCCGCCGCGCACGCGCGTCAGCGAGAGTTCGGCGCCGCTGTTGACGTAGTGGACCTTGGCCCGATCCAGCGTACCCCAAGCATGGGCGCCGTCGCAGCGCAGGCTGAAGCCGCGGTTGGCGCGCAGCGGGGCGCCATCGCAGACGAAGGTACGATACTCCTCGCTGCCGCCGGCGCCGCAGGCCGCGCATTGTCGGACCAGCACGCCGCTGACGGTCTGGCCTGTCACCTGCAGCGTCAGTGAGTAGCTGACGACCTTGTCCTGGTTGTCGCCGCCACCGAGCACGACACGGCCGGATCCCGCGTATTCTTCCAGCCGCGATGGCGCCGGATCGGCCCCGTTGCCTCGCGTGGTCGCCGCGGCGACCGCTTGCACGCGGGCATCGGCGCCAGCGGGCGGTGTGCCCGGCGGGGGCGCGTCGCTGACAATTGTGCTCGAAGAGGTCGCCATTGACGGCGGGCTGTCATTGCCTGCGGCGCTCACGGCCGGTTCCGCCGGCGGCACGTCGGCAAGCTCGGTCCGGCGGCGCCTCTGGTTGATCTGGTTTTCGTCCGCGTCATACGTTGCCAGCGCCGCGGCCGCCTGACGCTGCAGCAGGGCGACTTGTGGCGCCGTCAGAAAACCGGTGTCCGGTGCACCCTGCCGCTTCTGCCACTGAGCGATCATCTGGCGCGTGCGGTTGCCGAACTCTTCGTCGATACCGTTGGTGTCGAAGCCCAGGGCCGTCAGCGCGACCTGGGTGCGCCGGCGATCGCGCGGCGAAAGCCGCAGACCGCGCTCGATGATGTCGGCCTGCCTGCGGTCTGCGGCCGTCACCACCTTGGCCTTCTCGGCCTTCTCGGCTTCGGCGCGGCGCTTGGCTTCGGCGTCGGCCTTTTGACGGGCCGCCGCCTCGGCGCGCGCCTTGGCCGCGGCCTCCTCACGGGCTTTCTGCTCGGCCGCCAGACGTGCTTCCTCGGCGCGACGCGCGGCGGCCTGTTCGGCGCGCGCCGCGTCCTCGACCGCCTGCCGGACGGCCGCTTCGGCTTGCGCGTCCTCCGCCGCAAGGCGCGCTGCTTCATCGGCAGCCGAACGCTTGGCTTCATCGGTGGCCGTGGATGCGGTGGCATCGGCACGTGCCTTTTCCTCGGCCGTGCGCCGCGCCGCAGCCCCCTGTCGTTCTTTCTCTTCAGCCGCCAGTCGTGCGGCTTCGGCTTCCTGCTGGCGCTTGGTGTCGGCCTCGGCGCGTGCCTTGGCCTCGGCGTCGGCCTTCTCGCGTGCCGCCGCCTCCTGTCGTTCTTTCTCTTCGGTGGCCAGTCGTGCGGCCTCGGCTTCCTGCTGTCGCTTGGCGTCGGCCTCGGCACGCGTCTTGGCCTCGGCGTCGGCCTTCTCGCGTGCCGCAGCCTCCTGGCGTGCGTTCTCTTCGGTGGCCAGTCGTGCGGCCTCGGTTTCCTGCTGTCGCTTGGCGTCAGCCTCGGCGCGCGCCTTGGCTTCGGCGTCGGCCTTTTCGCGTGCCGCAGCCTCGTGGCGCGCTTTCTCTTCGGTGGCCAGTCGTGCGGCCGCGGCTTCCTGCTGGCGTTTGGCGTCGGCCTCGGCACGTGCCTTGGCCTCGGCGTCGGCCTTCTCGCGTGCCGCAGCCTCGTGGCGCGCTTTCTCTTCGGTGGCCAGTCGTGCGGCCGCGGCTTCCTGCTGGCGTTTGGCGTCGGCCTCGGCACGCGCCCGGGCGTCGGCGTCGGCCTTCTCGCGCGCCAACGCCTCGAGACGCGCTTTCTCTTCGGCGGCCAGTCGTGCGGCCTCGGCTTCCTGCTGTCGCTTGGCTTCGGCTTCGGCACGTGCCTTGGCCTCGGCTTCGGCCTTTTGACGCGCCGCGGCCTCGAGACGCGCTTTCTCCTCGGCAGCCTGCCGCGCCGCCTGAGCCTCTTGCTGGCGCCTGGCCTCCGCGTCGGCGCGCGCCTGGATTTCGGCCTCCACCGCCGGTCGCGTGGCGGCCTCCGACCGCCTTCTTTCGAAGGCAGCGCGTTCGGCGGCCTCGGCCTCCTGTCGGGCAGCCGCTTCGGCGCGCTCCCGCGCCACCGCCGCTTCGGCTTCCGCCTCGGCGGCCAGACGGCGGGCTTCCGCCGCGGCCTGCTCGCGCGCCGCGGCTTCGGCTGCGGCACTGCGCTCGGCCACCGCGTGCGCTGCCTGGTCGTTGGACGGTCGCAGAACGTAGCCCCCGGCAAGGCCAAGGACGATCGCGAGCGAAGCCAAGCCGCCGAACGTCGTGGCGGCGCGATTGCGACGCGCGCGGGAGGCGACGCGCGTCAGGACCGATCGATGGCGATCACCATTGCTCGTCGGCATGACCGCGGGCTGGGTGGGTTGCGCCCGCGGTGGCGGCTCGGTGACGGGCACGGCGGCGATGGCGGCCGGCCTGGCCGGGGCCGCTGCCGCCTTCGATCGCGACGCCCGGGTGTCGAACAAGGCGCGCCATGTGGCAATCGATGGAGGCCGATCCGACGAGCGGAAGGCAAGGCCGGCGTCGATGGCGGCCAACAGACCATACGGATAGCGCCCCGCCGCCTGCTGCGTCGCCGGCGTCAGCTGCTCGGCCAGGCGCTTGATTGCCGGCACCGGCACGCTGCCGGTCACGCAATGATAAAGCGTCGCGGCGAGCCCGTAGACATCGGTGGAGGGACCGGTCTGGCCGTCGGAGAACTGCTCGATGGCGGCATATCCCGGCGTATGGATCACCGTGATCGACTGCTGGCGTGCCGCCAGCGCCGCCTGGGCGGCGCTGAACCCCACGAGGGTCGGATTGCCCTGGGCGTCGATGATGATCTTCGCCGGCTGGATGTCGAGATGCAGCAGGCCCTTGGCGTGCGCGGTCTCGAGGCCGCCCATCAGCGGGAGCACCAGGCGCTCGACCATCTCTGTCGGCATCATGCCCTGGCGCCCCAGGCGGACGCTCAGCGTCTCGCCGGCAACGTGCAGCGCCACCCGATAGGCGGTGCCGTTGGCTTCCAGGCAGTCGCTGACGTGTGCGATGCCCGGCGTGCCGGCCAGCTCGGCGAGCGTCCTGGCCTCGGCCAGGAAACGGTCGCGGCCCCAGCGGTAGTCCTCGGCCCACCGTGTCGAACGCGGTACCACGGCGAGATCGGCCGCGCGCATCGCGGCATGCGCCGGCAGGTATTCCGTGATGGCGACGTCGTGTTCGAGCACCGCATCGCGTGCCGCATAGGTGATGCAGAACGCATCGTGCCGCAGGACCTTGCCGATCCTATAGGTCCAGATGCGCGTACCCGGCTTCAGCGCATCAACCCGTGTGCCGGCGGCGGCTGCTTGCGCAGGCGACGACAGCGAAAAATCATCAGGCACGCCACCCCTCCGGCGTGAGAATAATCGACGCTCTACGCTAATCCGGTAACCCCGGAGCGGGCTTCACGGCTTCTCCCGTGGCAGATCGGCCCACGAACCCGACCCACCGAAACCGTTCACCCTACGCACGCTATTAGAGTACCTCGAATGGGGATTTGTGACGAGTCCAACCGCTCACTTGGCGGCGGAAATACACATCAAAACAGCGCATCGCGCGCGCGTCGTTTCGTGATCAACGCAACGCCTGCTTAACCCGCGTCGCGGGCAATGCGGCGTATGGGGCTGAATCGCTGAATGGATTTATTGCCACCTCAAGAGGTGGGTGAAGTTGGTGCACGCACCATCTGCGCGCCGTGCCATCAGGCACGGGTCAGCCGTTCACGCAGTCTTTATCGACCCGAGCCAGGCATCGAAGACCTTGCGTCCGGCGCGCGCCGTCGCGGC
>Ga0187894_10003850_pt1 | contig 16513 bp, 12 predicted proteins | sample GBC1701081metaG_FD_136650 | JGI IMG/M metagenome (GOLD analysis project Ga0187894, IMG submission 136650) | White microbial mat communities from a lava cave in the Kipuka Kanohina Cave System on the Island of Hawaii, USA - GBC170108-1 metaG ... | reverse complement strand
GGGACGAGGGGCTCGATGAGCGTCCACAATTCGTCCGAGACTTCGACTCTGGCCATGGCCGTGCCTCCTTGCACAGCCGCACTCACCGCAACCGTCATGCCATTCTGTTAGAGGCTCTTAGATCCAACATCCGACATCCGACATCCGACATCCGACATCCATGAAGGCCATCGTCCAGACCAAGTACGGCCCGCCCGATGCGCTGGAAGTGCGCGAGATAGACACGCCGGAACCCAGGGACGGCGAAGTGCTCGTGCGCATCCACGCCGCATCCGTCAACCCGCTGGATTGGCACTCCGTCACCGGCTCACCATTCCTGATTCGCATGGCGGGCTTCGGGCTGTTCAAGCCGAAGCGCCTCGTGCCAGGCATCGACATGGCCGGCCGCGTCGAGTCTGTCGGCCCCGGCGTCACCGACCTCAAGACCGGTGATGAAGTGTTCGGCTCTGTGTTCGGCACCGCCTGGGGCGCCTACGCCGAGTACGCCGCGGTCCCGCCGGATCGTCTGGCGCACAAGCCGGCGAACGTGACATTCGAGCACGCGGCGGCAACGCCCGTGGCGGGGATCACGACGCTTCAGGCATTTCGCGCGGCCGGCGGCGTTCAGCCCGGCCAACGCGTGCTCGTCAACGGCGCTGCCGGCGGCTGCGGCACATTCGCTGTGCAATACGCCCGCTCGTGCGGCGCTGAAGTGACCGGAGTGTGCAGCACGCGGGGTGTCGATCTGGTCCGGTCGATCGGCGCGGCCCACGTCATCGATTACACGCGAGAGGACTTCACGCGCGCGGGGCCGCAGTTCGACATATTCCTCGACACGGTCGGCGGGCGCCCGGTCTCCCACTGTCGCCGTGTCCTCAAGCCCACGGGCGTCTACGCAACCATCGCGATCGGGAGCAAGAAGAGCTCGCTCTCCGCCCTGACATCGATGCTGCGGATAATGGTCGCATCGCGGTTCGGCAAGCAGAAGGCGATCATGGTGATGTCGCAGAACAACCGGGCCGACCTTCTGGCCCTGAAGGATCTACTCGCGGCTGGAAAGATGACGCCCGTCATCGACCAGCGCTTCACCGGCCTCGCCCAGGTGCCCGATCTCTTGCGCCACCAGGGCGCCGGCCACGCCCGCGGCAAGTCCGTCGTGACGATCGTGCCTTAAGACTGCGCCTGCTCCGATCGCGTCACAGCACTCGAACTTCGGTACTCGGTATTCGGAACGCGACTTCTCACTCCGGATACAATGGTTGTCGAAGTTTGCGGGCGTAGTTCAGCGGTAGAACGTCAGCTTCCCAAGCTGAATGTCGCCGGTTCGATCCCGGTCGCCCGCTTTGGTGGATCAACTCCTTCCTCCTGAGCCGATCCATCGAACCACGGTTGCGAGCGGTCCGCCGCGAAGCGCATTGACGAGCCGTTCGTCGGCCGTGACCATCAAGCAATCAAATCGAATCGCCATCGACAGGTAGAGACAGTCGTAGACCGTGCGCTGGGTTGCGATCCCGATCTCCGTCGCGGCACTGATCAGGTCGGCTGCGCTCTCGGTTTCGATCGGGAACGAAAGAAAGTCTTCCACCATTGCCCGGGCATCCTCGGGCATGATCTCTTCGCGCACACAGCGCTTCCACGCGACGCTGGCAAACTCTGCGTAGATGAGGTCTGGCGCCAACAGGCGATCACGACCGGCGAGCAGCCGCCGACAACGATCAGAGTGATCCTCCGGAAAGAAGGCCTTCACAGCCACGCTGGCATCGACGACCAGCGTGCTCAACGCTCCCGGTCCTCGCGGATCAACGCGGCGCTATCGCCGAATCGCTTTCCCCGCAGGCGCGACTTCCATGCCTTAAGCCTCTCGGCGACCTCATCGGGTCCCAGCGATGCGGCGCGCTCCAAAATCCGCTTGGCTTCTCCCTGAACCGAGCGCCCGTGGCGCTTGGCGCGGTCCTTGAGCCGTTTGACCGTGTTCTTGTCCAGTCCCCGAATCAGGATGTCGCCCATCGCCGTGCCCTTTCGTCGCTCAGTGTGCATGATAGCATAATGATACCACCGAGGCAAGTGGCGTCTCGAGATTCATCGCCCCCTCAACCCCTCTGCCCAGTTCATCACCACCGTCAGCGCCGGGGCGGCCATCGGCTTGACCCCGCGCTTCACCAGGAACCGCTGGCTGTCCGCCGCGACCTCGAACCCGATCCCGCCCGCACCACCCGGCGGCAGCAGGAACAGCCGCCTCGGCGCGCCGATCCGCAACTCCGACTCCTGCGCGGCGAACTCCACCGAGAACAGCATCCGCTCCGGTCCCGTGTAGAAGATCTCTTTCCCGTCGCGACCCCACGACGCCTCGAACCCGCTCGCCGTCGAGACCTGCCACTTGCGCCCCGGCCCCGGGAACGGCGTCACATAGACCTCCTGCTGCCCCGACTCATCCGACTCGTACAGCACCCAGCGCCCGTCGGGCGAGAGCCGCGCACGCCCCTCATTGAACTTGGACGCGGCGATCGTGATCGTCGCTCCCGGTTTGGTTCGATCAAACGCCATCAGGTCCGTGTGGTCCTGCTCCGGCCGGCGCGCGGAGTACACAATCCATCGCCCATCCGCCGACCAGTCCTGCGGGCGGATGCGCGAATCGATTGACAGCACCGGCTGCTCGACCGCCGTGCCGCTGACCGACTTCTCGTACATGTCCTCGCGCCCCTCGCGATGGCTGTGGAAGATGATGCTGCTTCCATCGGGAGACCACGCGGGGTTGTTGTTCCTCGCGCGGGCGAAGGTGAACCGCGTGCGAAGGCCCTGGGCCGTGTCGATCAGCCACAGGTCCCTCTGGCCGGACTTCCAATCGTCAATCGACGCCGCGAGTTGCCGCCCATCGGGAGAAAGCCGGAACTGGCGATAGATCGCCGGATCGCCCAGCGTCCCGATCTCCTTGCCCTCGCGGTCGAACCACACCAGTTCCGAGCCCAGGGCCGCCGAGCCGCTCTGGAACACCAGGATCCCGCTCTGCGAGACAGAGAACACGGCGTATGTGAGCGCCGAATCAAACAGCACCTGCTCTTCGACAGGAACCGCCGGGCCGGACAACTCGAGGCGCGAGGCGTCGAAGGGCTGGGCCATGAGCGTGCCATCGCGAACGTAAAGCACGTGCCCCGATGCATACGCCGCGTTGGAACTCACCTGCAACAGCGGCCTGCTCGTCGCGCCGTCGAGCGAACCGACCATCACCCTGTTCATTTCGTTCAGCGATGCACCCTCGGCGGCGCGGCTGAAGTAGAGAAATCGCTGCCCATCGGGAAGGAAGTGCGGCCAGCGGTGCGACTCTTCTTCCGGCGTCTTTTTCGTGACGGGGACGACCTGTCCGCCCGTCGCCGCCACGCGAAAGAGCGGACCATCCGACTCCGCCGCAAACACGATCACGCCCTCGCGGTTCCACGTGCCGCCGCGACACTCGGGCGCGCTGCACAGCGGGATAGCCGGCCCGCCGGCCACTTCAATCCGCTTGAGCATCCCGTCGGAGAAGAAACCGATCGACTTCCCGTCAGGGCTCCAGAACGGGAGCCGCGCGCCATCGGTCCCCGGCAGCGCTCGCGCGGTCAGCGCATCTAGCGGTCGAGCAAAGAGTAACTCCGCACCGCTATCCGTCCTCGCGACAAAGGCGATGTTCGTTCCATCGGGCGACACCACGGCGGGTCCCGATGCCCCCGGTCCCGTGCCGAGCGCAACAAACGACGCGCTCTCCGGCTCCGGCACATACGTTCGTACCACGCGCGGCGTGGGTGCCACAGCCTTAAACACCTTTGCCGCGAGCCCCGCCGCAACCGCCAGGCACACCGCCGCCGCCAGCCACGGGACGAACCGCCACGCGCCGCGCCGCACACCATCGCCCGCCGCCGGCAGCCCGAGCGACCGCCCCGTCGGGTCCGCGATCGCGCCCTCCAGTTCGATCCGCGCATCGCCGATGTCGCGCAGCCGCCGGTGCCGATCCTTCGTCAGGCATCGGCGCAGCAGCAGTTGCACCATCGGAGGCACGGACGCGGGAATCCGCTCCCAGTCCGGCTCCAGGTGCAGCGTCGCCCCGAGCACATCGGTCACGCTCTCGCCGCTGAACGGCGCGCTGCCCGAGAGCATCTCATAGAGCACACAGCCGAACGACCAGATATCCGACCGCTTGTCGACCGGCTTGCCGCGCGCCTGCTCCGGGCTCATGTACCCCACCGTGCCGAGGATCACGCCCGGGATCGTCGGCGAAGGCTGCGGCGTCGCGATCGCCACCGTCGGCGAATCGGGCGAGGCCCGCATGATCGCGCTCGCCGGGTCGCCATCGGCGCTGCGCGCCAGCCCAAAGTCCAGCACCTTCACGGCCCCATCCGGCGTGACCATGATGTTGCCCGGCTTGAGGTCGCGGTGCACCACCCCCTTCTCGTGCGCCGCCTCCAGCGCTGCGGCGATCTGGGCCGCGATGTGCATTGCCTCATCGACCGGCATGCGCGCGCGCGCCAGCCGGTCGCCCAGCGTCGCGCCCTGCACATACTCCATCACCAGCATCTGCTTGCCGTCCGATTCCTCGAGCGAATAGATCGCGGCGATGCCCGGATGATTGAGAGAGGCGAGCAGTTTGGCTTCGCGCTCGAAACGCGCCAGCCGATCGGGGTCGGCGGCCACGTGCTCCGGCAGCGCCTTGATCGCGACCGCGCGCTCCAGCCGCGTGTCGCGTGCGAGGTACACCACGCCCATGCCGCCGCGACCCAGCTCGCGCTCGATGCGGAACACGCCGATGGTGTCGGGCATCGCCGTCATCCGCGCAAAGCGTATCGCGGGTGCGCGGTCGGACACTGCCGTATGCGTTCGGCCACATCGTCCGAGACGTCCTCGCCAAGGATCGAGGACGTCACAAGACTGCGGGGCGAGACCTGCCAGAGTGGAAACAGAGGTTGCCCAAAAGGAAAAACGCCCATCCGTATTGACGGATGGGCGTGACTCTTCGTGCATCTCGCTGAGATCAGGCGACCTCGCCGATATCCCCGAATCCCATGTCGCTCTCACCGGTCTCGGTCTTCGGCAGGAAGCCGCCCTTGCGCCGGGCGATGAGCGCAGCGGCGAACAACAGCTCGGGGACGTGAGCGCCGCTGCGGGATACGAAGCGGCGCAGGAGTTCGCGTCGGAGGTCGCGGTCTACCAAGAAATTGTCAGCCGCAACTCCCATTTCGACATAAAGCGCGTCCACGACTTCCCAATGCTCCGGCGTCAAGATGTCTGGTTCCGGGACCGCAAGCCGCTTGTACTCGTCCCCGAATGGGGCCCAGCGGCCACGCCTTCCCTTCGGGCGCTTCCGCCGCGTCATGATGTAGTGAAGAACCTCCTCCGGCGTGTCACTCCTGCCGGTGGCCTCGTTCCAAGAATTGGTGAACTGCCTCCAAAACCTCGGGCGCTGTGGGAATTGTCCATCCGGCACACCCGATTGCCGATGAAGAGTTCTGAGGAGTCGATCCTCGTCTTTGTCGAGTCGGATGGACTTTCTGCGGGTCGTCATGTATTCTTTCCTTCTGGTTCGGGGAGTGGCGACTCCCCTGCTGGAAGTGACTGTTCAAGGGGCCGTCCGAAAGGGCGGCCCCTTCGCGTTTCATCATCGAACGATGCGTAATCCCTGTCTCTCTACTTCATGTTCCTCCTGTTCCACGTCGTAGTCGTCCGCGCCCGTGGCGATGGCGAGCCGGCGCCTCAGTTCGTCCTCTCGGACACCGGCCAACTCAGCCAATTTGGGTAGCGTCGCCTGCCCTTGCACCAGCGCCCCATCAACCAAGGCCTCGAATCTGGTGGCACGGTCCGCCCAGACCGTGCCGGGCTCGCGCGCCCGCCACCCACGCTTGGAGAACTCAATCCATAGGTTGCGGGCTTCGGATTCTCGGATCAAATGCTCGTCTTGGGCACGATAAACCATCGCCGCAAGAGAGATGCCGAACCGCTCCTTGAATCGCACGAGGTCCACCACCGACTTTCGCTTGAACGCTTCCTTAAGCATGGCCGACGTCAACAGAAGGTGCGAGGCAAACTCGAATGCCGCCTTCTCCTGCTGCCGGTCCACCTCCTCCTCCGATTCGCAGTCGCCGCGCACGACATGGCCGGCCTCGTGGGCAGCGTTCATGCGCGCCCGATCGTTCGACACACTAGCGTTCAGGACGACGACGAACTCATCCCCGCGCCGAGCGGCCAGCCCATCTATGGCGAGTTCCGTCTCTACCTCCATAACCCGCACGCCGAGTCGCTCGAGAACCTCAACGACACTCGGCAACCGGTCGGCTTCGTCGAGGCCGAGCGCCTCCTCGCGGAACCGCGCCGCCGCTTCAGCCGGGTTCTCGTCCGGGTCGGCTTCAAACTCGAGGTCGGCGTCGAACTCGTCGTTGAGGTACTTCTCCATCGCCGCGTAGGCATCCAGCCATCGCAGACAGTCTCCCTCAAACCGCTGGCGATCGCGTACTCCAACTTTGGATTTGAGATTCCGGTAGCGAACTCCACAGAGCGACGGCCCTCCGCCCAAGAACCAGTTGAGAGGCCTCTGGTAAAGAGTGGCTAGCGCCGTCATCACGTCAATGGGCGGCCGTGTCGCATCGCGTTCGTAGTTGGCGAGCGTGGCGTGCGACACAGGAGCGAATCGCCGAATCCTCTCGGCGACGGCGCGCGTAGATAGCCCAGTCGCCTTCCTCGCGGCCCGGAGTCGCTCACCCAAGGTGGTCCTGCCCGCGGAGGGCTGTCTATGGGCCATACCATGTCTCCAGATCTGGAAAACCTATTTTACAGATCGGACGCGCCATCGCTCTAACTTTACATTCTAGGCACCAAACGGCCCGGATGGATTCCCTCCAGCGCTCCCGCCGAGCCACCGTGCCTCACGGAGCCGAAAGCCAGACCTAGGCATTGTCTCCGCCTCGACGGACAGCGCAGCTGTGCGGGTAATGCTCGGTATCAACCACGGCTATCGGCACATAAACCGTTGTGCCGCGTTGTGTCGATTTCGGTGTGGACGTTCGGAAACTTGGTGATATGGTACAACGCTGCACAACGCCCCTGGCGGGCCCCAGGAGACCACCCATGGGAGAGCGACCAAGAAAGGCGACTCTGAGCAAGGGACGAGCGGGATGGTGCGTTACGTTCCGACATCCGGTCTGCAAGAGTCCTTCCGGTCATGCGGTCCGGATTCGCCGCGGGTTGAACACCCGCGTTGAGTCTGAGGCGCAGGAACTTGTGGCGCAGGCGAACGTGTTGCTCGGCGACGAGGCGTGGTGGTCGCTCAGCCGGCGCGATGAGGCGAGCAAGCGGTTCGACGAGCCGATCGTTCGTGCGTTTTTTGACGAGATGGTTCCGTCCGAGCGTAGCACTTGGGATGAGCGGGAAGCCGAGATTCCCCTCCCGGGTGGCAGCGACGCCAGCGACGGATACGCACGCTTACTGATGGTGGGCACAACGGGTTCCGGTAAGACCACATTGGTGCGTCAGTTACTCGGAATCGACCCAAAGACGGAGCGATTCCCTTCAACCTCGGCGGCCAAGACTACCGTGAACGATCTCGAGGTCGTGCTCGCCGGTGGGCCGTTCCGCGGGATCGTGACTTTCTTCGAGCGAGACTTGGTTCGCCAATTCATCTCGGATTGTGTGTTCGCCGCCGTGGTCAGTGCCGCCGAGGGCCTCTCAGAGCGCGACACGCGGCGTCGCCTGCTTGAGCATGCCGACCAGCGCTTTCGTTTGAGCTACGTACTCGGGACCTTTGCCGATCTCACGTCCGCGGACGAAACCGAGGACGAGGACGATGAATCAGTCCACTTTACCTCTTCGGAAGCGGATGTGGTGGGGGACGAGGAGCGACAGGAGTTACGCGACAAGCTCAATGCCTACTTCGCCCGGATTCAGGCGATGTCGGAGGACTACCGTGCGCGCCTCGCCGCCGAGGCCTTGCGTCAGGGGATCGATCTTGTCAGCGCGCCGCGCGCCGACCGCGAGCGCATTGAGGAAACCACCGAGCACGACATCACGCACGACGAGGCCTTCGACGCGCTGGTAGACGACATTCTCGACGATTGTGAGGCTCGCTTCGATCACCTTGATGTTGGTGAGATCTCCCGCGGTCGGGACGGCTGGCCAACGTCGTGGCGCTTCGAGTCGCGGGACCGCTCCAAATTCATCTCGACGATCAACCGCTTCTCAAGCAACTACGCGCCACAGTTTGGCCGACTCCTGACCCCCTTCGTTGAAGGCATTCGAGTGATCGGCCCATTCCGCCCGGAGTGGCTAGCTGGGGACCGACCCCAATTAGTGATCTTCGACGGACAAGGGCTCGGACACACGGCGGACTCCGTCTCCAGCGTGTCCACCCGTGTCACACGTCGCTACGAAATGTGCGACGCGATCATTGTCGTCGACAACGCCGAGCAGCCCATGCAGGCTGCCACGTGTTCCGCGATCGAGTCGCTCGTATCCAGCGGCCACGAGTCCAAGATGATCCTCTGTTTCACGCATTTTGATGGCGTGCGGGCCGACAATCTGATGGGGTTCGACGCCCGTCAGAACCACGTGCTCGGATCGTTCGAGAACGTGATCGCGAACATGGCCAAATCGCACGGTCGCCAAGCCGCTCGCTCGCTGCGCGCCGCAATTCCCGACCGCACAGTCTTCCTCGCTGACATCCAGAAACCGGTCGCTCTCGGCGCGAAGCGCACCAGAAGGGAACTTCACCGACTGCTCGACGCCATTGCCCGAACCATTCTGCCACCCGAGCCGGTCGTCTATGTGCCCGAATACGATGTGGCCAATCTCGTGCTCGCGATTCAACTTGCCGCCGCGGAGTTTCACGACCGCTGGCGCGGCCTGCTGAATATGGGGGCGCGTTCGGGTGTTGCGCCCGAACACTGGACGAGAGTCAAGGCACTCGCGAGGCGGCTCGGGATCTTCAAGGAGGACGAGTACGACGCCCTCAAACCAGTGGCCGATTTCATCCGTATCCTTCAACACCACTTGAGCCAGTTCCTATCGCAGCCCCTTCAGTGGCATCCCACTTCCCCGGCCGAAGACGAGGAAACGCACTCGGCTGCGATCGACCTCATCCGAGTCGAGTTTCACAAGAGGCTGCACCATCTGTCCCGTCGGCGCATCCTCGAAGAGTGCATTAGCGGTTGGGCAGAGGCCTTCGGGTACCGCGGCGAGGGATCGTCGCGGCGCCGAGCGCGTTCCATCATGGACCTATACACGACGGCCGCTCCAGTTCCGAATGAGATGCCGGGGCCGGACGCCAACGAGTTCTTGAATGAAATGCGAGCCCTCGCCATCGAAGCCATCGAGACTGGTGGCGGGACACTCAAGGGCTGGAGCCGGGCGGACGTGCAGTCGACGATCTGATTGGTGCAAATGCCGGCGCATAGGCCAGGAACACTGAGGATCTGAACCCCGCGCCAATATGGCGCGGCGGTTCTGGGATTTCACAGCTCAATCTCCGCTCCGTCCTTCGAGACGGCGAACCCGGCGGCTTCTACAGCGCCGCGCTCCGCCGAATCCTCCCACTGCGCCGGGTTCGTGTGGTTCAGGTGCGTAAACCTGATCTTGGCCTTCTCGCTCGCCGGCAGCGGCGCGAATCGCTCCATGCTGCGCGTGATGAATGGGTGCGGGAACCCGCGCATGTTGCGCCCCGGAATCTCGCCATCCGCAAAGAACGTCCCGTCGAGCAGCGCGACATCGACCGCCGCGATCTGATCCTCGATGCGCACGCCCATCGCATCCCACTCCTCCCACGAATCAATGTCCGGGATGTAGAGCAGCGACCGATCCGGCCCCTCGATGCGGAACCCCACCACTTCCGAGTATTCCTGCCTGTGCGGCACGAGGATCGGCGTGACGCGCAGATCATCCGCCAGCATCACCGGCTCGCCCGCGCTCAGCGCGCGCAGTTCGATGTTCCCTCGCTTGACCAGCAGGTCCCACGGCCCGTTCGTCTCAAGAAATGACTTCATCCGCGGCATCGCGTACACGGGCACGCCCCGCGCCCCCATCGATTCGTGCCCCAGAAACATCAGCCCCGTGTAGTGCCCGATGTGCGCGTGCGTCAGAAAAATGCCGTCGATCTTGCCGACCGGCGCTGCCGGTTCGGCCGCGGCCAGATCCCGCGCCTGCTCGCGAAAGTCCGGCGTCGCGTCGATTACCCAGCGATTGCCGCTGCGCGGATCGACGATCCCGATGCACGCCACCCGTCGCGCCAGCCGCGGATCAAGCCGCGCCGGATGATCCGGCGGCGAGTTCACCTGCGGCGACCCACCGTCCTGCGCCGTGCCAAGCACGATGACATACGGCGTCATTGGTCCGGAAGCGCCAACCCTCAATCCGTGGCTCTCCGGCGCTTGACACGCCGTCACTGCCACAGCGCACACCAACAGCATCAACACACGGCCCGCTGGCGCGAGGGCCGGATCCCATCGCTGATCCGGCGAGCGAATCAACGCCCCTCTTCTTCCACGATCGGCGGCGCGGTGTACGTCCCGCTCCGCCCGCCGCGCTTCTCGAGCACGCGGATCCGCTCGATCACCATGGACCGGTCCACGCTTTTGCCCATGTCGATCACCGTCAGCGCCGCGACCGCCGCGGCCGCCAGCGCCTCCATCTCAACTCCCGTCCGCGCATGGGCCCGCGCCTCCGTCGTGATCCGGACCGCGTCCGCTTCGAGCACGGCCCGCACCTCCACATGCTCCAAGGGCAGCGGATGACACAGCGGGATCAGGTCGGGCGTTCGCTTGGCAGCCTGGATGCCCGCGAGCCGGGCCGTCTCGAGCAGGTTGCCCTTGGCCAGAGAATTGTCCGCGATCTTCCGGGCCAATTCGGGCGACACTCGAACCACGGCCTCGGCCGTTGCGTAACGCTCCGTCTCCGGCTTGGCCGACACATCAACCATGCGGGCCCGCCCATCCGGGCCGATATGACTGAGAGAGTTCGGCGCGGCGGGTGGCTTCACGATCACGGCTCCGGCCTCGCGTTCGCGGCGGCCGAAAGTGTAGAAGGAACACGCGGCTTCAGTGCTAGCATCCACTCCGAAAGGCCCCGGATTTCACTCATGTCCACGCTCGGACTCTCCTCCTCCGATCCCGGGTTCGGTACTACGCCCCTCCCGTTGCAGGGTTCCTTCGGCATCGGGCGGCACGCCGAGAACGACATCTGCCTCAAGGACGACGATGTCGCCAGCCGCTTCCATTGCGTGATCGAGCGCAACGCCGAGGGCCACTACGTCGTCAAGGACCTGGGCTCGCGCAACGGTACGCGCCTCAACGGCGAACGCATCAGCGAATCGCTGCTCTCGGCCGGCGACATCATCTCCGTGGGGCAGCACACGTTCAGCGTGATCGAAGTGCGCCAGGCCGCGCGTGCCGAATCGCACGCGGGCTCCGCCGCGACGGTCGCCGCCGCCACCGCCCGCGCCAAGCAGGGCACCGAGAGCGCCGCCGCCGTGATCGCCGCGACGCGCCGCGTGACCATGGACGGCGAGGCGGCCGCGCCCTGGGCCGCCGAGCTCCGACTCATCATCGACGCCCTCCCGCCCAAGATGTCGGGACTCGAAGACATCTTGCTGATCGATGCCGGTGGCGCGCGCTCCGAAGCGCTGGCGGCCGATGCCCCCGGCTCCACCTCGATCCGCCTGCTCCTGCTGCTCGCCTCCAAGGCCCGCGCCACCGACATCCACTGCGAGCCCAAGAGCGACATCTACGCCGTGCGCATCCGTGTCGACGGGCAGATGGTCTCGACCGTGGACCTGCCCCGCGCCGTCGGCGAACTCGCCCTGGGCCTCGTGAAGAACGCGTGCCAGATGCCGCAGGCGGCCCGCGACGCCATGCTCGACGGCCACTTTTCCGTGCGGTTCCCCGACCGTCGCGTGGACTATCGCGCCAGCATCACCCCCACCGTCCACGGGCAGAAACTCGTGCTCCGCTGCCTCGATGCGCGCACCGCCCCGCAGAACCTGCACGACCTGAACATGCCGCTCTACATGCTCGACCGGCTGCGCCGCTCGCTCGAGCAGGACGCGGGCATGATCCTCGCCGCCGGCCCCACCGGCTCGGGCAAGACCACCACGCTCTACAACGCCCTGCGCGAACTGGACCGCAAGCGGCGCAACGTGATCACGATCGAGGACCCCGTCGAGTACTCCATCGAGGGCGTGACCCAGATCCCAGTCAGCGCCCACTCGACATTCTCCGACCTGCTGCGCTCGATCCTGCGCCAGGACCCTGATGTGATCCTCGTGGGCGAGGTCCGCGATGAGGAGACCGCCCGCACCGCCATGCAGGCCGCCATGACCGGCCACCTCGTGTTCTCATCCGTGCACGCCAAGGACACGATCGGAACGGTCTTCCGCCTGCTGGACCTCGGCGTCGAGGCCTATCTCGTCGCCAACTCGCTCGACGTCGTCATCGCGCAGCGCCTCGTGCGCCTGCTGTGCGAATACTGCAAGCGGCCGGTGCGCATCAGCCCCGGGCAGATGACCAGGATGGGCCGGTTCCTCGACGGCAAGAACGAGGTGTTCGCCGCCACCGGCTGTGCGCGCTGCCTCCGCACCGGGTACCACGGGCGCCGGGCGATCTTCGAATTGCTCGACTTCCAGAGCGACGAACTGCGGGACTGCATCCTGCACGAGCCTTCGATCCAGAAGTTCAAGAAGATCATCGAGCAGGGCGTCTTCACGACGCTCCAGCACGCCGGCTGGCTCCTCGCGGCCCGGGGCCTGACCAGCCTCGACGAGGTCGATCGCGTCGCCGGCTCGTAATCCCGTTCTGAAATGTTCGGAATCCACGAGCCCCGAACAGAATGGACCGTCGGCGAAGGCCGAGCGAGGACAAGCCGGGCAAGGAGACCGAAGCAGGCGGCCTGAACAGGCCGCCGATGGAGGTCGACGCCGACCGGCGCCGCCGCAGCCGGCCGGAGCCAGGTCTCATTCTGAAAGGGGGTCGAAGAAAAACGCCTCAAACCGCGGTTGGCGGGTTGAGGCGTGACTCCTCACAGAGTGTGGCAGTCTGTCAGGCCCATCCCTGGGACCTGTGAATCCCGGCCGACCGGTTTCCCGGCCAATCCGAGCCGCGTGTTCCCGCTCTCCCGCCTCACGGTGTCCCTGTGCGGCACCGTGACAGCCGAAGAATAACCCAGGCCCCGGGGCGGTCAAGGAAGATCGTCCAAAAACGACACCACCCGGCCGTTTTTCGCCCGGGTCAGCCGATAACCGGCATGTCGTCGGTGTGCTTCCCACCGACCTCAACGAGCCAGACACCTCTTGCGAGGAAGGCTCCCCCGAACCTTCGTCGCAATTTCGGGGCTGCCACACCCGTCTAATCACTTCGCCAATGATTTACCACTGGCGAAGCGAGCACAGGGAATCCGTGGCTTTTCAGCCATCGCTGCACGTGCCGGCATTGCACCGGCGCTGCTGCAGCCTGCCACGGAGGAGTCAGCATCCTTGAGCCGAAGGCGGATTCGGCCCTGCCGAAAGCCACAAATTGTCCGAGTAGGCTTCCCTACTCATCCCGGCCGCCCTCTCGGGCCGCTGGGGTTACTCAACTCAACACTTGAACATACCCCTGTTTCAACCACCGTCAAACGAAAAGACGGCACAAACCGCAGGCTTCTCGCGGTCCCCGTCCCCGCCCTCGCGAGCGTATTCCCACCGCCGAACGACCCGGCTTCGCCACCTTCAAGCTGTCCAACACCCCAGTTTCTCAGGCCAAAACATGGGGGTTTTTCAGCCGGCCAGGCCCGCCGTCCGTTCCTTCCATGCCGGGAATTCGCCCCGCCATCGCTCCACCTCGCGCGGATCAAGGTCCTCGCTGAGCACGGACTCCTCATCGCCCGCTTCCGCGATCACGCGGCCGTGCGGATCGACCAACAGCGACCCGCCCGAATAGGCGAGATTCGGGTCCTTCCCCACGCGATTCACGGCCATCACGAACGCCTGGTTCTCGATCGCCCGCGCGATGTTCAGGGCGCGCCAGTGCTCGGCCCTCGATGCCGGCCAGTTCGCGCCGATCGCGAACGCCTCGGCGCCCTTTCCCAGCGCCTGCCCGAACAACTCGGGGAAACGCAGGTCGTAGCAGATGATCGGTGCCACGTTCAGGGCGCCGCCCGCCGTACTCCATCGAAAGACCTGCGCCGATCGACCGGGCGAGAGCTTCTGCGGTTCCTTCTCCCGGCCCAGTGGAAAGAGATGCACCTTGTCGTACTCGGCGAGAATTGATCCATCGGGACCCGCGACAATGGCCCGGTTGTACGCCTTGCCATCGCGCCCGCGGGCTGTGATTCCGGCCTGAATCGTGATGCGTTTCGACTTGGCGCGCTCGACGATGAACGCCCGCGTCGCCCCGTCGTCATCGCAGGTCCGCGGCAGGTTGAACGAGAAGCCGCTGTCAAACATCTCGGGCAGAACGACCAGATCGCCGGGCTCCATCGCGGTGCGGTCGAACAGCCGCCCCACCCGCTCCCTCGTCGCGGCCCGGTCCTCCCATGCGATGTCGATCTGGAAAAGATGAACGCGCATAAGCGTTCACGATCAAATCACGCCCCGGTTGGGATAGCAACCCACAAGGAAAGCGACGGATCGCCGAGGCCCGGCAATGAGGCCGGGCCGAGGGAGTCTGATCCGGAGCGGTCAAAGCAAAGCAGCGCCGGCACGGATGCCAAGCGCGCAAACCAGCACTATCCCGCCAGCTCCACTCCCGCGCCGACCGCCACGCTCACGCCGATCCCGTCCTCGACCGTTTCGACCACGCATTCGTGCCCGTTCTCGAGCGCCCCGCCGGAGCGGCACGACTGCATGAGATGCAGGCGGCTGCGCACGCCCGCCTGACGGAAGAGCCTCTTGAGGTGAGCCCTGACGCTGTGATAGGTGAGGCCCGTGCGGCGCGAAATCTGGTCATCGTCGTAGCCCTCGAGCACCTGCTCGAGGATCTGCCGCGTGACCGGCCGGAGCGAGCCGACCCATTCCGCCTCGTGCGCCCAGCCGTGCGCCCAGCACCGGGCCACGAACGGCGCCAAAGCGCCGGCCCGCGCCAGCGTGGTCCTCGCCAGCGGTTCGTGCCCCGAGAGTGAGAAAACACCGAGGAGTAGTTCCGCGCCATCGGAGCGCCGATAGAGCGCCACCGCGTGGTCGCCCGCGTAGCCCGTGCCCCCAGACACACCTGAGCCCCCCAGGCGCGAGCCGTTCACCCCATGCCCCACGTGCCCCCCGTGCCCCCCGTGTCCGTTGTGAGGCTCCACTCCGATGAGATCGGGCCTGTGGTAGAGGCGGCCGCGCTTGAGGCGCGCCAGCCGTCGCGCCGTCTCATCACCGGGCCATTCGAAGCCAGTATCCGGCACGGCCGCGCGCACGGGCGCGAGCCGGATGCACCGGGCGCTGACACCGCTCTCCACTCCCGATTGGAAAACCGTCAGCGCCACGGCGTCGACGCCCAGCGCGTCGATCATCACATCGCTCAGACGCTCCAGGAGGGACGAGTTCGGCCGGGACGAATCATGGCTGATCCGCCCGAGCAGGAACACGGCGTCGCTGATGCTGTTGGTGGACATGACGCAGTCCCTTGCGGCACAGACCCGATCCGGCACAGCGTTCGGCAGGCGGGCCGCCGGGCCTTGTCCGCCCGAGGGGGCCGCGAGACCGGCAGCGCCGGGCCGGCGACCCGTCCACGAATCACGCACGACAACCCGCCGTCATCGCCTGGCGGCGACCACGACGAGATTTCCCGCCCTCCGGAACTGATTACAAATGAAAGAGCGCCCTACACAGGGCGCTGCAAGGAGTCGAGATTGGCCGCCGGCCCGATCGGAGCGGGCCTGTGCGGCTCGAACAGTGAATCTGGTGAAATCGTGCCCGGGTCGGGGGACCGATGCGCCGATGGCCGCGGCGTTCGCTCGTCCGTGTCCGACGTTCAGGATCCAGGCAATACAGATCATGGTCCCGTTCACACCCGGGGGCTGGATTGCCCAGCCTCCCGATTCGCTACGCCCGGGGTTCGAGGGCGGATGCAGCCTTTTGGCATAGATGCTGCCAAAGAGCAACCCCGTTTTTCAATAGGTTAAGTTCCCGAGCCAAAAACGGGCTGGCCGCGAGAGGATGTCGGTGTCCGCAGGCCGGCTTGCACTTGTCGCTGGCGCCCCTTCCCGGAAACCGACAGGAAGCCCTCCGCGATCGCTTACGCCGTCTGACTTTCAACGAGCGCTCGGCGCTCTCCACGACCGGGTTTCAGCCCATCTCCCGGTTGAGCCGCCACAGCCGGTACATCCAGACATTGGCGTAGAGCAGGTACGCCAGGTACGGCGCGAAGACGAACGCCGCGATGCGATCAGTCGGCAGCAGGCACAGGAGGAGAGCCGCGGCGAGCACGTTGTAAGGGATGAACGCAATCCAGCTCGCCCACAGGTTCATCCTGCGGAAGAACACCCAGTTCCAGAACGCGTTGATGGCCATGATGATGAGCAGGAGCGCGATCGACGCCGCGCGCAGCGCCCCGGCGGGCGCGATGGCCAACAG
>Ga0187894_10003849_pt1 | contig 16516 bp, 12 predicted proteins | sample GBC1701081metaG_FD_136650 | JGI IMG/M metagenome (GOLD analysis project Ga0187894, IMG submission 136650) | White microbial mat communities from a lava cave in the Kipuka Kanohina Cave System on the Island of Hawaii, USA - GBC170108-1 metaG ... | reverse complement strand
TCAGAGCTTCAGCCTCGCGCGCCGGCCGCTCTGAAAGTGGGAGGGGGCCTCGACGGCCCCCTCCCAGACCCTCCCACACCGAACACGGTTGCGCGGGCGCACGATCTCGACGTGGCTTCCGCCCATCCCAGCTACCCGAACAACCGGATTGCGCGGGCGAAGCCCGCGCTCGAACGCGGTACGTTCACCGGCTCGGAGTCGCTCCGACCGGCAATCGGTCGTCATGTTGCGCGCGCTCAGACCCCGGCCGGGCTCGCGTTGGTCAGGGGAACGCGCGGAATGTTTCTAGCAGGGAGGCTCGGGCGGCCGGGCCCGGCGGTGCGAACGGCAACACCACTGGCGTCGCGCCCGTGCTCGCGAAGGCGGCGATCTGGTCGCGGCATTCGTCGGGCGGGCCGACCGCGCCGAGTCCGTCGAGCACGCGGCCCGAGATTCCCTTGACGGCGGCCGCGCGGTCTCCGGCCTTCCACGCGGCGTTCACGGCCTCGACCTCCTCGGCGAATCCGCAGTCCGCGAAGAACCGCGCGTACGCGTTCACGATGGCGTAGCCGGTGATGTCGCGCGCCAGCGCTTCGCGGACCGCGCCGCGATCGTCGGTCACGCACGTGCGGACGTAGACGGCCACGTCGACGTCCGGGAGGCGACGGCCGGCGCGCTTGGCGCCGGCCTCGACGTGGCCCACGGAGGCCGCCATCGCCGAGGGCGGGATCCAGTTGAGCAGCACGCCGTCCGCGACCTCGCCCGCCAGCTCGCACATCCGCGGGCCGAGCGCCGCGAGATAGATGCGCGGAGCGGGCGAGGGCGCCGAGATCGCCAGCCGGAAGTTCTCGAGCTTGTAGAACTGCCCGTCGAAGTTCACGCGCTCGCCCGCGGCGGTCATGCGGATGATCTGCACCGCCTCGCGCATCTGCTGGATCGACGGCGCGAACGGCAGCCCGTGCCAGTGTCCCACGATGACCTCGCTCGAGAGCCCGAGCCCGAGGCCGAAGCGGCCGGGCGCGAGATGCGCGAGCGTCGCCGCGGCCTGCCCGTAGACCACCGGCGTGCGCGTCTGCACGGGGATCACCCCGTTGGCGATCCCGATCGAGGTCGTGTGGGTCGCGATGAGCGTCGAGAGCACGATGGCCTCGGCGCCGGAGGCCTCCCCCACCCACGCGGTGCGATAGCCGCGCGTCTCGGCTTCACGGGCCAGGGCGGGAAACTCGGACAGCGGCAGGGCGAGCGGCGTCAGCGCGATGTCGATGGGCATGGAGGCGTCCTCGAGAGTGGAGTGTCCGGCCGGAGCGTCAGTATAGCGCCCTGACCCCTCGGCCGAGCGGCAGCACCCCCTTCTGGGTGTGTTCAGTCAGGTATTTCCCTAATTGACAAGGATTGCGCGGAGGTCACGGTAGGGGGAGGTTCTCCGCTGACGCCCGCACGTTCAATGTTGACGACGATCCGCGCGCGAGCCCCTCCGGATCCTGCCTTCACCGGGACGATCACGCACGGCACATCCTCGAAGTGCACCACCCATGGAGGAGCACTGCGATGACCAAATATCGTCGCCCGTTGCTGTCGTTCGCACTCGCGGCGTTCTGTGCCCTGATCCCGGCCGCGTCCCCGATGGCCCATCCACCCTTTGCCCCCTACGACGACACCAGGTTCGCGCCGATCACGGAGTTCGGGCCGAGCATCGGCATCGAGGTCGTCGCGACGGGCATCACGGCCCCGCTCAAGGGCGTCACGGCTCCAGGGCAACCGAACCGGCTCTACGTGGTCGATCAGGTCGGCATCCTGTGGGCCGTCGACCTCGTGACCCACACCAAGACGCCGTTCCTCAACGTGACATGACGGCTCGTGGAGCTCGGTGTCTGCGGCCCCAACAGCTTCGACGAGCGCGGCCTGCTGGGCGTCGCGTTCCACCCCCGATACGCCCAGAACGGCAAGCTCTACACCTACACCTCGGAGCCGGAATCGGGTCTGCCGACCTTCTTCAGCACGATCCCGCCGGGCACGGCGGACCATCAGAACGTCGTGGCCGAGTGGAGCGTCCCCAACCCCGGCAATCCGGCGTCGGTGGTGGATCCGAGCAGTCGGCGCGTGCTGATGAAGGTGAACTGGCCGCAGTTCAACCATGACGGCGGCGACATGGCGTTCGGCCCCGACGGTAAGCTGTACATCTCGATGGGGGACGGTGGCGGCGCCGACGACGCCGATGGCCAGCTCTTCAACCGGCCCCGGGTTCCGAATCCGGGATGCGCCGTCAGCGTGCCCATCGTGGGCCATCAGGGCGATGGCAACGCCCAGAAGCTCAACGTGCCGCTCGGCAAGATCCTCCGGATCGACGTCGACGGCAGCAACTCGGCCAACGGCCAGTACGGCATCCCCCGGGACAATCCGTTCGTGAAGACCAAGGGCGCCCTTCCGGAGATCTGGGCGTACGGATTCCGGAATCCCTACCGATTCTCCTTCGACACGCGCTCCGGCGACCTCTACGCCGGGGACGTCGGGCAGAACGATATCGAGGAGGTGAGCTTCGTCGTCAAGGGCGGCAACCACGGCTGGAACCTCAAGGAGGGCTCGCTGTTCTTCCACATCAACGGCACCGCCGACGGCTTCGCCAGTCCGGAGCCGGACCCCGCCCGGACGATCCCGTCGGATCTCGTCGACCCCGCCGCGCAGTACGACACCCATCACGAGGGTCACTCGGTCATCGGCGGGTTCGTCTATCAGGGCTCGCTGCTGAGCGACCTCAAGAAGAAATACGTCTTCGGCGACTTCGCCCTGCTCTTCAAGTTCCCCTCGGGGCCGCACGACTACGGGCGCCTGTTCGTCATGGACGCCGGCCGGCCGGGCGACCTCAAGCCGATCAGCCAGCTGCACGTGCTCCCCGGCGGCGCGCTCTCGCTCGCGCTGCTCGGATTCGGCCAGGATGCGGCCGGCGAGATCTACGCGCTCGGCAACATCTCCGGCATTCCCTTCCCGGATCCGGTGAGCGGACCGACCGGGCGCGTGCTCAAGCTCGTCCCCCCGCCCGAGCCGACGCCGATCGACTGATCCGCGCGCTCGCTGACCCGCGTCTCCTGCCGGCTCCGGCCTGCGCCGGGGCCGGCAGCGAGCCTTACCGCCTCGGTCGTCCGAGCGAGAGCCGCCACACGCCCCTTACCTGCTCAGTAATTGCCGCCGCGCGACGGTGACGCCAGGCTGGCGGGCAAGGAGGACACACATCATGACGTCACACGCGACTCCCAGCATCGTGGAGCAGCACCTCGCCGCCGAGGCCCGTCACGACGCCGCCGGCGCGGCCGCGACCTATCACGCGGACGCCTACTACGAGCACGTGCCGCTCGGACTCACATTCCGCGGCCGCGACGCCGTCGCCGCGCAGTACGCGGCGAGCTTCGCGGCCGTGCCGGACAGCGTCACCACGTACGAGGGCGAGATCTTCGACGGCCATCGCCTCGTGCACTGGGGCCGGCTCTCCGGCACGGTCCGCGGGTCGTGGCTCGGTCAGCCCGCGACCGGCCGCGCGATCGACCTGCCGTTCGTCGCGATCATCGAGGTGCGCGACGGCCGCATGGCGGGTGAGACGGTGCACTACGACCTGGCCACGCTGTGCGACCAGGCCGGGTTCTCGCTCGACGCGGTCCGCGCCGTCGCGGCCACGCTCCGCGAGGCCACGCCCGCCCACGCCGCCTGACGACACCCTCGGGAGGGGGCCGCGTCGGCCCCCTCCCTCGCACGTCTACTTCGCTTTTGCCATCGCCTCGGCGGCGCGGCGATTCATCTCGTCCGGCGGCACGTCCTCCTTGTGGGTGCTGACGTGCCAGCGGTGCCCGAAGGGATCCTCGATCGTGCCGGACCGGTCCCCGTAGAACTTGTCCTCGATCGGCTGGACGAGCTTGGCGCCCGCCGCCTGGGCGTTCTTCACCGTGGCGTCCACGTCCGGGACGTACAGCACGATGCTCGCGGGCGAACCGCCGAACGCGCGGGGCGCCCGCGCCTCCATCTCGGGGTGCTCGTCGGCGAGCATGATCACGGAACCGCCGATCTCGATCTCGGCGTGGCCCACTTTGCCGCCCGGACTGCCCATCCGCATCCGCTCCTTGGCGCCGAAGATCTGCTTGTAGAAGTCGAGCGCCTTCGCCGCACCGTCGACGATCAGGTACGGGGTCACGGTGTGATATCCGTCGGGCACCGGCTTCACCTTGCTTGCTGCCATGTCATCCCTCCTCGCGTCCGCGCGATCGCGGCCGCCGTGCTGTTGTCGAGCGCCGCTGCGGCCGCGGTCGATGTGTCTCGAGCCGCCGCACGCGCCCGCTGATTCATCGTACCGCTCGCACGCCGGTCGCGTGGCTCCAATCGAGGTGTGTTACAAACGTGTTGCGCGATGAAGACCGTTCGGCGCGGCGCGCGCACGATTCCATCGCTGACAGGAGGTCGCTCCCATGCTCCCGCTGACCGGTTACGCCGACCGGCTCTCGATCGCGCCAGGAGACACCATCGCGTTCAAGGTGTCGAGCGCGCTCGGCGAACCCTATCACGCCCGGCTCGTGCGCGTGATCTCGAGCGATCCGAACCCGGCGGGGCCCGGCATCCGCGAGCGCGAGGTGCCAGCTCCCTTTGCCGGTCCCCACCCCTCGCGCGTCCAGGACGTCCCGCTCGGCTCCTACGCGCGCGTCCCTGACGCGCCGGCGTTGCAGGGTCTCGCATCCTTCACCGCCACCGCGCTGATCTGGCCGACCACACCGGGCAAGGAGCGCCAGGGCGTCATCGCGAAGGGCGATCCGGTAGCCGGCGCGGGATGGGCGCTCTGGATCGGGCCGCGCGGCGCCGGCGCCCGCGTGCGCGACCGGCGCGGGGCCAGCGCCGAAGTCGACGTGGGCAAGCCTTTCCGCGAGCGCGCCTGGTATCGCGTGTCGATGCGGTACGACGCTCGGGCAGGATCGCTGTCCGTGGAGCAGGCGCCGCTCGACCCCGCCTTCGGCGTCGACGATGCCGGAGCCGCCTCGACCCGCGCTTCGATCGGATCCCTGCCCGGCGGATCCCTCGACAGCCCCGCGCCGCTCCTGATCGGCGCGATGGGCGGGACGCCCGTCGGCGGACACATGAACGGCAAGATCGAGGCGCCGGCCCTCCTCCGTCACCCGGCCGCCGAGGAGGGACCGCTCGGCTCCGCGGCGTACCGGCGCGGCGCCGTGATCGCGGCGTGGGACTTCGCGCGCGACATCTCGAGCCAGCGCGTCGTGGACACCGGACCCAATCTCCTGCACGGCGAGCTCGTGAATTTGCCCGCCCGGGCCATGAAGGGATCGCGCTGGACCGGCGACGAGATGTGCTGGCGCCACGCGCCCGCCGAGTACGCGGCCATCCACTTCCACGACGACGACCTCTCTGACTGCCGCTGGCAGACCGACTTCACCTACACCGTCCCGGCCGATTTGCCGAGCGGCGTCTACGCCGCGCGCCTGGCGGGCGGAGGCGTCGAGGACATGATCCCGTTCTTCGTGCGCCCGCCGCGCGGCCAGGTGCGCGCTCGGGCGTGCGTGCTGATGCCGACGTTCACGTACATCGTCTACGCGAACATCGCGCGGCGGGTGACCAACGACGCCTACCGGGCGCGGGTCGCGGCCTGGGGCGCGCGCCCGTGGACGCCCGACGAGCACGCCGACTACGGGCTCTCGACGTACAACGTCCATCAGGACGGCAGCGGCATCGCCTACTCGTCGCGCCAGCGACCGATCATCACCATGCGGAGCGGCTTCCTCGCGTACGTCGACGCGCGCGGCTCGGGGCTCAGGCATCTGACGGCGGACACCCATCTGCTCGCGTGGCTCGACGCGAAGGGGCACGAGGTCGACATCGTCACCGACGAGGATCTCCACGCCGAGGGCCTGGCGCTGCTCACCTCCTACAAGGTCGTCCTGACGCCGAGCCACCCCGAGTATCAGTCGCGCGAGACGCTCGACGCGCTCTCGGCGTACGTGGCGCGCGGCGGCCGCCTCATGTACCTCGGCGGCAACGGCTTCTACTGGCGCGTGGCGCTCTCCCCCGACGTCCCGGGGGCCGTCGAGATCCGCCGCGCCGAGGGCGGCATCCGCGCGTGGGCGGCGGAGCCCGGCGAGTACTACTCGAGTTTCGACGGCGCATACGGCGGTCTCTGGCGGCGCAACGGCCGGCCGCCGCAGCAGCTCGCCGGCGTCGGCTTCACGTCACAGGGCCCGTTCGAAGCGAGCTACTACCGCCGCGCCCCGGGCGCCGCCGATCCGCGCGCCGCGTGGATCCTCGAGGGCGTGAAGGGCGACGTGATCGGCGACTTCGGGCTGTCGGGCGGCGGCGCCGCCGGCTTCGAGCTGGACCGCGCCGACCGTCGGTTGGGCACGCCGGCCCACGCGATCGTGATCGCGTCGTCGGAAGGACACGATCGCGACCGCTTCGTCCTCGTCCCCGAGGAGTGGCTCACGGACGTGACGACCTGGCCCGGCGAGCCGCGCGACCGGCTGATCCGCGCCGACATGACCTACTTCGAGACGGAGCACGGCGGCGCGGTGTTCTCGGTCGGGTCGATCACGTTCTGCGGCAGCCTGCCCCACAACGACTTCGACAACGACGTCTCGAGAATCGTCGACAACGTGCTGCGCCGCTTCCGCGACACGTCATGACTCTCGCAGAATGCGCTCACCGGCATTGGCCTCGTGAAGTCCCACCGCTGGACGTTAGCCCAACTACTGCGGAAGTTGGGTTAGTCTGCTGCGCGGGGCTCAGTAGCCGGCGCGAAGGGAGGCACGGCCATGGCCATCCAGGATCTCCTCCTCGTCGATCACCCGCGGCCCGGCGTCCGGCGACTCACCATGAATCGGCCGGACAAGCGCAATGCCCTCAACAACGAGCTGCGCGGCGCGATCCTGGCCGCGCTCGAGGGGGCGGACCAGGACCCCGACGTGAAGGTCTCGATCCTGCGCGGCGCGGGTCCGGCATTCAGCGCCGGCTACGACCTGAGCGCCGACAACACCGTGGATCAGCCGTACTATTCCGCCGGTGGCGCCGGTCAATGGGCCCGCCACGTCGTCGACGGCTGGTTCCGGATCTGGGACCTCGCGAAGCCCGTGATCGCCGCGGTGCACGGCTATTGCCTCGCCGGAGGCAGCGAGCTCGCGACCAGCTGTGATCTCGTGTACGTGGCCGAGGACGCGCGCATCGGCTATCCGCCGACGCGCCTGATGAGCCCACCCGACAATCAGTTTCACCCGTGGCTGCTCGGCATGCGCACCGCCATGGAGATGTTCCTCACCGGCGATGCCATCACCGGGACGGAGGCCGCGGCCAGGGGGTTCGCCAACCGCGCATTCCCCGCGGCCGAGCTCGAGGAGGCGGTGCTCGCCATCGCCGAGCGCGTCGCGCTCGTGCCGACCGAGCTTCAGCAGATCAACAAGCGCGCCGTGCACCGCGCGATGGAGATCATGGGCGTCCGCGCCGCGATTCGCGCGGGCACCGATCTCCAGGCGCTGGCCTTCACCACCGAGGCGAGCCGCGCCTACCGGCAGCAGTTCCGGCGAGACGGCCGGAGCATCCGAGATCTGCTGAGCCAGCGCGACGCGCCGTTCCGGGACTATCGCGAGCGCGAGTCGCCCGACCTCCCCTGACTTGCGCCTACTGGCTCGCGATAGTCGCGTGGGCCTTCTTCGCCGCCTCGCGGACCGACGTCGGCTCGTTCGGTGACTTGATCACCTGCTGGAGCGCCGGCAACGCCTGTCGATCGCCCTGCGCCGAGAGGAACCGGATCGCCCGGAGCCGGTACGACACCTCGGCATCCGAGGACGCGAGCCGCCGCATGAACGGCAGCGCGCGCTCGTCGTTCAGCGAGGCGAGCGCGCGAAAGGCGAGCGACCGGCCGGCGCTGTCGCCCCCGGCTTCCTCGAAGATCTGCATCAGCCCCGCGACCCCCTGCGAGCGGTCCATCTCGGCGAGACCGGACGCCGCGCTCATGCGGACGAAGCGGTCCTCCCGGGAATCGGCCAGCAGCGACTCCATCACCGGGATGCTGTCCGCCGTCTGCAGGCGCCGGAGGCCGGAGGCGGCCGCCCGTCGCACGAGCACGTCGCTGTCTCGCTCGAGGACCTCCTGCAGCACGGGGAGGGCGCGCGGCACCTGGAGCTCGCCCAGGAGCTGCGCGGCGGCTCGCCGCTCGTCGCTGCTGCCCCCGCCGCCGAGGACCCGCATCAGCGCATCCTCGCCGGCCGGTCCCGTCGCCTTGAGCTCCTCCGTGATCTGCTGGATTCGCTGCCATCGCGCGAGCCCGCCGGTGCCGTTGGCCTCCTCGACGTACTGGTAGAAGCGATCGAGCGCCACCTGGACGGGGGAAACGGACGCGTTGCGGCCCGCACGCGTGTCGGGTGTGCGATCGCGCGCGGCCGAGAGCGCCGCGTGACGGTCGTACGCCTCGATCGTGGCGGCAGCCACGGATCGGCTTCCCGGCCGCGCCACCCCGTCGCCCGAGAACCCTAGAGCTCCGCCGGGGACGGCGCTCTGGCTGGCCGATCGTCCGTCCCGGGCGGCGAGACGCGCCTGCAGGTGTTCCAGCTGGCCGCGGAGGCGGCGCTCCGACTCGCGAAGTTGCCCGACCTCGTCCGTCGCCAGCAGCCCAGGGACGATCCACCCGCCGGCACCTAGCCCGAGGCCGAAGGCGACGATCAGCGCGAGCAGCCCGAACATACCCAGGTGCGTCATCTTCGATTCCCCTCGAACATGGGCTTTCGACGCGGACAGTCTACCCCCGTGCCCACCCCGGTCGCGCGAATCCCTCAAGCGCCGAAGGGCGGCAACCGATAGACGGATGTGCGGGCTACCGGGCGCCGGAGCCTGCCAGGAGGGGCGACGGCGGATGAAGGTGCCGGGTTCCGTGGCGGATCAGCCGTCCGACGCGGCCACCGCTGGCTTCGTGGACGACGCGGCGTGTCGTCGAGCGGGCGACTCGATCGAGGCCTACTTCGACATCGGCGAGTTCCTCCGACAGATCGCGATCGCTGCGCCCGCCTTCCAGGGCGTGGAAGGCGCCTGGCTCTGGCTTGCCGATCCGGTCAGCCGGACCTTCCGCCGGCTCGTGTCCTCGATGCTCGAGGATTCGTTCCCGTTCGACCGCATGCCGTACGAGGGCACGTTGCTCGGCTGGGTCGCCGAGCACCGCGAGATCCTCCACGTGCCCGACGTCTTCGCCGACGATCGCGTCCGCTCGATCGACTGGTGGCGCCGGCAGGGGCTCACCAGCTATCTCGGCATCCCGCTGATCTCCCGGGGCGAGTTTCTCGGCGTGCTGGCGATGCACGGCCGCGCTCCGTTCCGCTTCGACCCTCGCGACCTCGAGCTGATCGAGAACGCGGCCGCGCAGGCGGCCACGGCGGTTCGCATCGCGAAGCTCCTGGCGGCGAGCGAGCGAGCCCGGAGCACCGCCGACGCCCTCGCGAGGATCGGGCGTGACCTCGCGGAGTCGCTCGACGTCGGGGCCGTGGCCCAGCGGATCGCGGAGAGCCTTCGGGCGATTCTCGGCGTCCAGGCCGCGGTGGTCTACCGCCGGCAGCCGGTCACCGGCGCCCTGATCGCCATCGCCGTGTCGGGCGGGCTGCTCCCGCGGCCAGGCGAGCTCGAATTCCCCGAGGGGTACGGCGCGGTCGGCCTCGCGGCGACCGAGCGTCGGCTCATCGTCTCGGACGACATCCTCGCCGATGAGCGAATCTCGCTGACCGCGGAGTCGCGCGACTTCCTCGCCCGCTCGCCGTCCCGTGCCATCCTCGCGGCCCCGCTGATCTTCCTCGACCGCGTCATCGGTGGGCTCGGCGTGGGCGATCTCGCCGGACGCGTGTTCGACGACGGCGATCTCGATGTGATGCGCGCCTTCGCCGACCAGGCCACCCTCGTGCTGCGCAACGCCGAGGTCCTGCAGGAGGCCCGCGCGCGCCAGGCGCGACTGGAGGAACGCTCGGTCAAGCTCACCGCGCTGAGCGCGATCACGCAGCGCATCGCCGCGCTATCCGATCCCCGGGCGATGTTCGCGGCGATCGCGACGGAGGCGGCGACGCTCGTCCATGCGCGGCGGGTCGAGGTGTGGGTCGACAGCGCGAGCGAGCGCTGCCTGCGCGCGCTCGGGTGCTTCGACGTGACGGGCGATGCGGCCGTCGATCCCGCGACCATGCCGACGGTGCCGCACGGCGACAGTCTCGTCTGGGAGGTCTTGCAGTCGCGCGAAGCCCAGTATCGCGTCGACATCCAGATCGAGCCGCGGTGGGCCAACGCCGAGGCGGCGGCGCGCCCGGATCTGCGCGCATGGGCTGGCATCCCGCTGGTGGCGCGGGGCCGAGCCGTGGGCGTGCTCTCGATCCTGCTCGCCGAGCGGCGCCGGTTCACGCAGGAGGAGCGGGATCTCGTGAGCTTGCTGGCCGACCACGGGGCCATCGCCATCTCGAACCAGCAGGCCGCGGCGGGCCTGCGCCAGGCCGAGGCGCAGCTCGCCCAGGCGCAGAAGCTCGAGTCCATCGGCCAGCTCGCCGCGGGCGTCGCCCACGAGCTCAACACGCCCATCCAGTTCGTGGGCGACAACGTGCGATTCCTCGAGACGGCGTTCTCCGACTTCTGCGGCCTGCTCGGCGCGTACAAGGGACTGGTGGGAGCCGACGGGCAGGTCGACTCGGCCGTGCTCGACGAGGTGCGCCGGCGCGAGGCGGACGTGGACGTCGACTACCTCGTCTCGGAGGTCCCGAGCGCGATCGACCAGACCATCGAGGGCGTCGGCCGCGTGGCGACGATCGTCCGGGCGCTCAAGGAGTTCGCCCATCCGGATCAGAAGGACAAGACCGCCACCGACCTCAACCAGGGCTTGCTCAGCACGCTCACCGTGGCGCGCAACGAGGTGAAGTACGTGGCCGACGTCGAGACGGACCTCGGCACGCTCCCGCTGGTCGTGTGTCATCCGGGCGAGATCAACCAGGTGCTCCTGAACCTCATCGTCAATGCGGCCCATGCCATCGGCGACGTCGTGGCCGGCACCGCCGATCGCGGGCGGATTCGCGTCACGACGGCGCACGAGGGCGACACGGTCCTGATCACCATCACGGACACGGGCGGCGGCATTCCCCCGGCGATCCAGTCGCGCATCTTCGATCCGTTCTTCACGACGAAGGGCGTGGGCCGAGGCACGGGCCAGGGCCTCGCGATCGCGCGCAACGTCGTGGTCGACAAGCACGGCGGCGCGCTCTCGTTCGAGACCGAGAACGGGCGGGGCACGACGTTCTTCATTCGCCTGCCGGTCGGCGAGCAGAAGGCGCCCGCCGGGAGGGACGCGTGATGCCGTCGCTCCGCGTCGTGTTCGTCGACGACGAGCCGAGCATCCTGCAGGGGCTGAGCCGCATGCTGCGCCCGATGCGATCGGAGTGGCGGATGGAGTTCGCGCCGACCGGCCAGGCCGCGCTCGAGATCCTCGACCGCGAGCCCTTCGACGCCGTCGTCACCGACATGCGGATGCCGGGCATGGACGGGGCGCAGCTCCTCGAGGAGGTCAAGCGCCGCCACCCGCACCTGGTCCGCATCATCCTGTCGGGCCAGTCCGATCAGGACTCCGTGCTGCGGTCGCTCGGCTCGACGCATCAGTACCTGTCCAAGCCCTGCGATCCCGACACGCTCAAGCAGACGCTCGCCCGCGCCTGCGCGGTGCGCACGCTCCTCGCCAACGAGGCGCTCCAGCAGGTCGTCTCGCGCATCGGGGCCCTGCCGAGTCTGCCCGCGACGTACGTGATGCTGCTCGAGGAGTGCCGATCCGCCGACGGGTCCGTGCTCAAGATCGCCGAGGTGATCGGCCGGGACATGGCGATGACGGCCAAGGTGCTGCAGATGGCGAACTCCGCGTTCTTCGGCCGCCGCCGGCGCGTGTCCGATCCTCTCCAGGCCGTCCAGCTCCTCGGCCTCAACACCGTGAAGGCGCTCGTGCTGTCCGCGTACGCGTTCGAGGAGTACGGCGCGCGCGCGAGGGCGTCCACGGTCTCGTTCGAGCAGCTCCAGCTGCACAGCGTGATGACCGCCTCCTGCGCGCGCCTGGTGGCCGGCTCCGAGCGCTGCGACGAGCGCCTGCTCGAGGACGCCTCGGTCGCGGCGCTGCTGCACGACGTGGGCGTGCTGATCCTGGCCGCCACGCTGCCGGAGCCGTTTGGCCAGGCCCTCGAGCTGGCCGCGAGCCGCCCCATGTCGCTGCCGGATGCCGAGCGCGAGATCTTCGGCTCGACGCACGCCGAGGTCGGCGCCTATCTGCTCGGCCTCTGGGCGCTCCCCGACGCCGTCGTCGAGGCGGTGGCCTATCACCACGCGCCGGCGCTCGCCGTGACGCAACACTGGAGCGCGCTCACGCTCGTGCACGTCGCCGACGTGCTCGCCTCGGAGCTGTCGGGCGCCTCGATCGAGTCGACCGCGCTCGATCCCGCGTACGACCCGGACGGCACGTGCGCTCGACGGCTCCCCATCTGGCGCAATCTCTGCCGGACGGAGATCCTGGAGGCCAAGCGATGAGCGAGCGGGGCATCTCGATGCGGCCGGTGGTCCTGCTCGTCGACGACGATCCGAAGCTCTTGATGGGTCTCAGGCGGGCGCTGCGCGGCGAGCCGTTCGACGTCCGCCTGGCCGTCGGCGCCTACGAGGCGCTGTCGCACATGAAGGCGTGGGGCGGGGTCGACGTCCTGATCACGGACCAGCACATGCCCGGCATGACCGGCACCGCGCTGCTGGCGGCCGTTCGCGAGCGCTACCCGGACACGGCGCGCTTCATGCTGACCGGCTCGCCCTCACTTGCCGTCGCCGTCGACGCCATCAACAGCGGCTCGATCCACCGCTTCTTCGTGAAGCCCTGCGATCCTCGCGAGCTCGCCGCCGCGGCGCGCGCCGCGCTGCACGATCGCATGATCGCCGCGGCGGCCCGTGTGTCCTCGGGCCCGATGCTGCTGGTCGACGTGAGCCGCGGCCTGATCGCGCACGGCAACGAGGCGGCCGAGCAGCTCTTCGGTCTCGGGGCCGCGGCGCTCCAGGAGCGCGCGCTCGCGGACCTGATCGACGGGGACCCGGGCGAGAGCGCGCGCGAGGCGCGAGAGTTCCTCGCCCTGCCGCCGCCGGCGTCGCGGCGGTGGCGCATGCTGGGGCGGGAGAGAGCGCCGATCGAGGCCGAGGTGTCGTTGCACCCGTTCGCCGCCGGCAGCGCGGCCACCGCCTGCATCGCCATTCGCAACATCGGCGAGGTGTCCCGGCTCGAGGCCGAGGTCACGCAGCTCCAGCGGGCCGAGATCCTCGGCGAGCTGGTCGGCGGGGTGGCCCACGACCTCGGCAATCTCCTCATGGTCATCAACGGCCGGAGCGAGCTGCTCGCCGCGAGTCACGGCGACGTCGACGCCGTCAAGCGCACCGCGGAGGTGATTCACGCCACGGCGAAGCGCGGCAGCTCGCTGACACGGCAGCTCCTCGCGTACCTGCACGGCTCGCCGGCTGCGGACGCCATCGTCGATCTCAACGCGGTCATGACCGGCGCGGCCGATCTGCTCGAGAAGATCGTGGGCCGTCACATCGCCATCGAGCTCGATCTCGATCCGGGCGCCGGCCAGGTCCGGGGCGACGTCACGCAGATCGAGCAGATCGCCATGAATCTCGGTCTCAATGCGCGCGACGCGATGCCCGACGGCGGAACGCTCCGCCTCCGCACCTGGTCCGTCGACGGCTCGCCCGGCGAGCCCATCCCGCCCGGCCGCTACGTGGCGCTCCAGGTGAGCGATACGGGCGTCGGCATGCCTCCCGAGGTGTGTCGGCGAGCGTTCGAGCCGTTCTACACGACCAAGGGGCCCGGCAAGGGCACGGGGCTCGGCCTGCCGACGGTCGCGCGCATCGCGGACCTGCACGGGGGCCACATCGGGCTCGACAGCGAGCCGGGCCGCGGCACGACGTTCACGGTGTACTTGCCCAAAATCTAAGCGGGAGGGGGCCTCGACGGCCCCCTCCCAGGCCCTCCCCCAGGAATAGACTGCGCCCGGTCTCGCCGTGCGCTCGGTCTTCGAAGGGAAATCCAGCGAATCCGGGTGCGCCGGCGAAGCCGGCGCTCGAGCGCGGCACGTCAGACGGCCGCTGGGTTCCTCATCGAGGTGCGGTCAGGCGACGCCTTCTTCCACAGGCGCTCGGCGTGTCGATTCGTCGGATGGTGACTTCCCGGCCGTCGGATCCATTCGCACTCGGCGCATGAACGGAAGGAAGAGCGGCACCGCCGCGAAGAGCACCGCCAGGATCCAGAAGTCGTCGGCGTAGGCCAGGAGCTGGGCCTGCGCCACCGTCTCGCGATAGAGCATCGCCACCGCCCGCCGCTCCGCGGTGAACGCGTCGGTGCCGTGGGTCGCGAAGTGGCTCGCCCACTGGGTGAGCCGGTTGCGCGTCTCGTGATCCCACACCGTGACGTGGCTCACGAGCGCCACCTGGTGGACCTGGCTGCGCTGCGCCAGCATGGTCGTGAGGATCGCGATGCCCACGCTCCCACCCACGTTGCGCAGCACGTTGTAGGCCGCGGTCGCGTTGACGAGCCGGTCGCGCCGGATCGTCGCCAGAGCCAGCGTGGACAGCGGCACGAAAATGAACCCGAGCGCGAAGCCCTGAATGAAGCGCGGGAGCGCGAGCGCCCAGTAGTCCATCCCGAGCGTGAGCGAGGTCATCATGTAGAGGCTCACCGCGTTCAAGAGGCAGCCGAAGGCGAGCATCCAGCGCTGATCGACGCGCGTCACGATCGCCGAGGCGAACAGCGAGAAGATGTTGCCGAGGCCCGCGGGCGCCAGCACCAGCCCCGACGTCCACGCGTCGTAGCCGAGGAGCTTCTGCGTGAACACGGCCACCAACAGCTGGCCCGAGAACATGCCGAAGCCGATGATCGAGATGAGGATGGCGCCAGTCGCGAAGTTGCGGTCGGCGAAGACGGTGAGATCGAGGATCGGCTCGCTCGCCATCAGCTCGCGGATCAGAAACGCGGCGAGCCCCGAGACCGCGATCACCGCGAGCGCGACGATGAACGGCGAGTCGAACCACTCCTCGCGCTCGCCCCGGTCGAGGACGAGCTGCAGGCACCCGAACCCCACGATCATCAGCCCGAGCCCCCACCAGTCGATGCGCGCCGGCCCGCGCGCGTCGAGCTGATCGTCGAGGAAGACGCTCGCGAGGAGGAACCCGAGGACGCCGACCGGCAGGTTGATGTAGAAGATCCAGCGCCACGACCACTCGTCGGCGAGGAAGCCGCCGACCGTCGGGCCGAGCACGGGCCCCACGATGAACCCGATGCCCCACACCGCCATGGCGAGGCCGCGCTGATGAAACGGGAAGATCTCCCAGATGATGGCCTGCGACAGCGGGATGATCGGCCCGCCGCCGAGGCCCTGGAAAATGCGGGCGATGACGAGCGTGGTGAGATCGGGCGCGGCCCCGGAGAGGAACGAGGCGAGCGTGAACAGCACGGTGCACACGAGAAAGAACCGCTTGCGGCCGAAGAGCCGGGCCAGCCATCCCGTGGCCGGGATCACCACGGCATTGGCAGCGAGGTACGAGGTGATGACCCAGGAGACCTCCTCGAGCCCCGCGGACAGCGACCCCTGCAGATGCGGAAGGACGACGTTGGTGACGCTCGTGTCGAGGATCTGCATGAAGGCCACCACCATGACCGACATGGTGATGGCCCACTTCCGGGTCGAAGAGACGGAAGGCGCGTCGGGTGACGGCGCTGTCACACGGAGAGCCTATCCCGAGGAGCGGAGCGTCAGCAGTAGCGGTCGGTGAGCCCCACTGCCTCCAGGTAGCGCCGGTACGGCTCGAGCGTGTCGCCGTACTTCTGATGGCCCGCCGTGTGCTGCGCGCAGGCGAGCGCCAGCAGCTCGCGGTCACCGGACGGGTTGCGGCGATAGTCCTCGAGGAGGCAGAGCGCGATCTCCTGATTGTGGGTGTCGTTGCCGTGCTTCAAGGCGTCGAGCGCGAGCGTCGCCACGAGGCGCTCGCGGTCGTGGCCGCCGGCGAGGTACGCGCGCGTCCACGCCACGCTCTCGATGGGCTTCATGGCGACCTGGGCCTCGTCGAGATGGCGCAGGATCTCGTCGGCGGACATCTGATCGGCGCCGCGCGGCGGGCGCGTGTCGGCCTTGCCGTTGCCCGGCGTGGCCCGAAGCCAGTGCGCGGCCTGGTTCACGAACGAGCCGCCGACATAGAGCAGCTTGAGCCGGTGCGGATGGTCGAAGGCCGTGAAGAACCACCTGAGCGTGTTCAGGTACTGGTAGCAGTGCTGCGTCATCGAGAAGTTGCGCCCGTCGGCGGTCTCGAGCAGGAGATCAGCGCTCGCGATCTGCATCGTGTCGAGGATCGCGAGCGGGTCCTTGCCCGCGAGCAAGAGCGCCGTGATGGCGTCGATGTACCCCGGCTCGAGCGCCTGGGTGAGCGCCGTGATCAGCTCGCGCGCTTCGTTCGGCGTGAGCGGCTCGCGGTTGGCGAGCAGCCGCGCCTC
>Ga0187894_10003847_pt1 | contig 16519 bp, 13 predicted proteins | sample GBC1701081metaG_FD_136650 | JGI IMG/M metagenome (GOLD analysis project Ga0187894, IMG submission 136650) | White microbial mat communities from a lava cave in the Kipuka Kanohina Cave System on the Island of Hawaii, USA - GBC170108-1 metaG ... | reverse complement strand
GTCGCCGACGGCATGGGCGGGGCGAAGGCGGGTGAGGTCGCCTCGGCGATGGCCACCGACGCCTTCGTGGGCGAGGCCGGGTCGGGGGAGCCGGCCGAGGCGCAGTTGACGCGCATCCTGCGCGAGGCCAACCGCCGCATCTACGAGCTGGCGGTGACCGACGAGTCGCGCCGTGGCATGGGCACGACGCTCACCGCGGCCAAGGTGCACGGCGACGAGGTGAGCCTCGGTCACGTGGGCGACAGCCGCGCCTACCGGCTGCGCGACGGTGAGCTCGAGCAGCTCACGAGCGACCACTCGCTGGTCGCGGAGCTCGAGCGCAGCGGCCAGATCACGCCCGAGGCGGCCGAGCACCATCCGCAGCGTTCGATCATCACGCGGGCGCTCGGCCCCGAACCGGACGTCGAAGTGGACACCTACACGGTCACCGGCCGCGCCGGCGACGCCTTCATGCTGTGCTCCGACGGTCTCACGGGCATGGTCGCCGACGACGAGCTGAGGTCGATCCTCGAGTCCGCGGACAGCCTCGACGAGGCCGCCGAGGCGCTCGTCCGCGCGGCCAACCAGAGCGGCGGCAAGGACAACATCACGGTCGTGCTGTTCCGCGTCGGCGAGGGCGACGCCGCGGTCGGCGCGGCCGACGAAAACACGATCGCGGGGACGCTGCGAGCGGATGAGGTGCTGGCGCCGCCGCCGCTCCCGTCCCGCCCACCGCGCCGCCGCCCGCCGCCGTCGAGCTCGGGGCGTCGCCTTCGGCTGCGGGCACTCCTGAAGGGCGTCCTCGCCCTCGCGCTGGTGGCGGCCGCCCTGGCCGGCCTCTACGCGCTCAGCCGGCAGGTCTACTTCATCGGCACGAACGACGCCGGCCTCGTCACGCTCTACCGAGGGCTCCCGTACGACCTTCCGATGGGGATCGAGCTGTACGAGCGGGAGTATGCCAGCGGCGTGCCGGCGCGGGCCATCCCCGCGACGCGGCGCGAGCGCGTGCTCGACCACGAGTGGCGCAGCCGCCAGGACGCCGAGGACCTGCTGCGCACCCTCGAGCGGGGACGGCTGTCGGGCTGATGTCCGCACGGAGCCGCGAGCTGCTCGGCCTGTTGCCGGTCTCCCTGCTGGTGGCCGCCGGTTTCGCCGCCGTGCTCGCCACGCGCACCGAGGAGGTGAGCGACGCCACGCTCACCTATGGCGCCGTCTTCCTGGGGCTGTGCGTGGTCGCGCACCTGTTCATCCGCGCGCGCCTGCCGGACGCCGACCCGTACATCTTCCCGCTCGCCGCGCTGCTGGCCGCGGTCGGGCTGGTGATGATCTACCGGATCGACGCCGAGCTGGCCCGCGAGCAGGCCCAGTGGTTCGTGGTCGGCCTGCTGCTCTTCGGCGGCACGATCCTGTTGGTCCGCGACCACCACGTGCTGGAGCGGTACCGCTACCTGATCGCGGCGGGCAGCATCGGCCTGCTCGCGATGCCGCGCCTGCCCGGCATCGGGGCGCAGGTCAACGGCGCCTTCCTGGCCATCGAGCTGGGGCCGATCCAGTTCCAGCCCGCGGAGTTCGCCAAGCTCGGCATCATCATCTTCCTCGCCAGCTATCTGCGCGAGACGGGTGACATCCTGGTGCGTCCGCGGCTGCGTCCGCCGCCCTTCCAGCGCCAGCTCCTGTTCTACGGGCTGCCGACCGTGCTGACCCTGCTGGCGATCCTGGTCCTCGACCTCGGCGCGGCGGGATCGGCGCTGCTGATCGTGTTCGTGGCCAGCTTCGTAGCGGTGCTGCGCGAGCGTCCCTCGCCCAAGCACTTCGGGCCCTTGCTGCTCGTCTGGGGCCTGGCCATGCTGATGCTGATCTTCATCCGCGACCTGGGCAGCTCGCTGATGTTCTTCGGCGGCTTCCTGGCGCTGCTGTACGTGGCCACCGGGCGGCTGTCCCTGGTCGGCGCCGGCGCAACGATGTTCTTCGGCGGGGCGATGTTCTTCGCGAGCAGCGTCTCGCACGTGAACGACCGGGTCGACGTCTGGCTCGACACGTTCTCGCAGGAGCGCGTCCCCTGTCCGAGCACGGGCGAGGTGACCGAGTTCGTCAACTGCCAGGGCTACCAGGTGGCGCAGTCGCTCTTCGCACAGGCCGACGGCGGCCTGTTCGGGAAGGGGTTCGGCCAGTCGCTGCTGGAGCTCCCGGGCGGCGGCGTGCTGCTGCCCGCCCCGCACACCGACCTGATCTACTCGGTGCTCGTCAACGAGGCGGGGCTGTTCGGCGCCGCCGGCCTGATCGGCGCCTATCTGCTGCTGTCGTTTCGCGGCTTCAAGACCGCGATGATCGCCAGCGACGGCTTCTCGAAGCTGCTCGCCACCGGGCTCACCGCCGTGCTGGCCCTACAGGTTTTCGTGATCGTCGGGGGGGTCACGCGGGTCATCCCCCTCACCGGCGTGACGCTGCCGTTCGTCTCCTACGGCGGCAGTTCGATCGTCGCGAACATGGTGCTGCTCGCCCTGCTGCTGATCATCTCGGACCACGCGCGTGCGGAGGGGCTCAGGCGGGGAGGCCTCGTCTAGCGTGAACCGGCAGATCACTCAGCTCTTCGCCCTGTTCGGGCTGCTCTTCGCGGTGCTGGTGGGGTTCACGTCGTACTGGAGCGTGCTCGACGCCCAGTCGCTCGAGGCCAACCAGGCCAACCGGCGGCCGCTGATCGAGGAGCAGCGGGTGCCGCGCGGGCTGATCCTCGCGCGCGACGGCCGGACCGTGATCGCGCGCAGCGAGGGGCGGGGGGAGGGGCCGAACCGCATCTTCACCCGCGTCTATCCCCGCGCCGGGCTGTTCGCGCACCCGGTCGGCTACTCGTTCATCCGCAACGGACGGCGCAGCCTCGAGCTGTCGCGCAACGCCGACCTGGTCGGCAAGGAGAACGAGTTCGAGTCGATCCTCTCGGAGCTCGAGGATCGCGCCGAGGAGGGCAACGACGTCGTCACCAACCTCGACGTGCGCGGTACCGAGGCGGCGGTGGCGGGCCTGGCCGGCCGCAAGGGCGCCGTGGTGGCCGTGGAGCCTCAGACCGGCAAGGTCCGGGTGATGGTCTCGATCCCGGAGTACGACCCGAACCTGATCCCCTCTGCCTTCCAGCGGATCAATTCGGACCCGAACCAGCTGCTGCTCAACCGCACGACGCAGGAGCTCTACCCGCCCGGCTCGACCTTCAAGGCGGTGACCGCGGCGGCCGCGCTCGACAGCGGCGCGGTGACCCCGACCACGGTCATCGACGGCTCGTCGCCGAAGACGATCAGCGGCGTGCCGCTGGCCAACTCGGGCGGCCAGAGCTTCGGCCCGATCTCGTTCACCGACGCGCTGACGAACTCGGTCAACACGGTGTTCGCCCAGGTGGGGGAGCAGGTCGGGCGCGACACGCTCGTCGAGTACATGAGGCGCTTCGGCTTCTACGAGGATCCGAAGCTCGACTACCCGGACTTCCAGATGATCCCCAGCGGGATCCTGAACGGCGAGGGCGACTACGTCGACGACGGCTTCGACGTCGGGCGCGTGGCGATCGGCCAGGGCGGCCTCGAGGGGGAGATCCGCGCCGCGCCGATGCAGATGGCGCTGGTGGCCGCGGCGATCGGCAACCGCGGCCGGCTGATGCGACCGCGCCTGACCGACCGCATCGTGCGCAAGGACGGCCGCGTCGAGGAACGAGTGGAGCCCGACCTCCAGTCGCAGGTCGTGAAGCCCGAGGTGGCCGACCAGCTCGCGCAGATGATGAGCCGCGTGGTCGAGGAGGGGACCGGCACCGCCGCCGCCCTGTCCGGCGTCAGCGTGGCGGGCAAGACGGGCACGGCGGAGGTGGGCGAGAACCGCGAGTTCACGCAGCCCTGGTTCATCTGCTTCGCGCCCGTCGAGAACCCGCGCATGGCGGTGGCGGTGACCGTGGAGCGCCAGCCGGCCGGGTCGCAGGGCGGCACGGTGGCGGCCCCGATCGCGCGGAGCGTGCTCGAGGCGCTGCTGGGGGACGGGGCGTGACCGAGGTCGCCGAGAACACCGTGGTCGACGGTCGCTACCGCATCCTGTGCCGGCTCGGCTCGGGCGGGATGGCGGACGTCTACTGCGCCGAGGACACGCACCTGGGCCGCCAGGTGGCGCTCAAGGTGCTGCACCGGCGCTTCGCCCAGGACCAGGAGTTCGTCGAGCGCTTCCGACGCGAGGCCAAGTCGGCCGCGGGACTACAGCATCCCAATGTCGTCGGCGTGTTCGACCGCGGCCAGCACGACGGCACCTACTACATCGCGATGGAGCACCTGTCCGGCCGCACGCTCAAGGAGGTCATGGCCCAGGAGGCGCCGCTGGCGCAGCAGCGGGCCATCGATCTCGGCGTGCAGATCCTCCAGGCCGCCGGCTTCGCCCACCGCCACGGCGTCATCCACCGCGACTTCAAGCCGCACAACGTGATCCTCGACGACCGGGCCCACGCCAAGGTGACCGACTTCGGCATCGCCCGCGCCGGCGCCTCGGAGATGACCGAGACCGGCTCGATCATGGGCACGGCGCAGTACCTCTCGCCGGAGCAGGCGCAGGGCCACGCCGTGACCGCGGCCTCCGACCTCTATTCGATCGGCGTGATCCTGTACGAGATGTTGGCCGGCCGGCTGCCCTTCGACGGCGACAGCGCGGTCGCTATCGCGCTCAAGCACCTGTCCGAGCCGCCGGTCCCGATCTCCCAGCTCCGGCCCGACGTCCACCCGGCGCTCGAGTCGGTGGTGATGGCGGCGCTGGCCAAGGACCCGGCGCGGCGCTGGCAGTCGGCCGAGGACTTCGCCGACGCGCTCGAGGCGGCGCGAGCGCAGATCGAGGCCGGCAACGGGACGGGCCAGGACACCGCGGCGTTCGCGCCCATCCCGGTGCTCGCGCCGGCCGACGAGCCGGCGCCCGCGCCGGTCGTGGCGCCCGCGGTCGGCCCGGAGCCCGAGCGGGAGCGCCGCCGCCGCTGGCCCTGGTTCACGATCGGGCTGCTCACGCTCGCCCTGGCCGGGTTCCTCGCCTACCTGGCCGCCAGTGGCCTGCTCGCGCCGGAGACCCGCGAGGTGCCGCGGGTCGTGACCCAGCAGCTCGTGGAGGCGCGCGCCGAGCTCGAGCGGGCCGGCTTCGAGGTCGCTGAGTCACGCGTGCGCAGCGCGCAGCCGATCGACCAGGTGATCGACCAAGACCCGAACCCTGGCGAGGAGGCCGAGCGGGGCTCGACGGTCACGCTCGAGGTGTCGAACGGCCCCGGCAACGTGCGCGTGCCCTCGGTCGCCAACCTGCCGCAGGAGCAGGCGGTGCGGGAGCTGCAGAAGGTCCGCCTCAAGGTCAACCTCGAGCGCGAGAACTCCGACGAGGTCGACGAGGACTTCGCGATCCGGACGGTGCCGCGCGCCGGAGTGGAGGTCGAGCGGGGGACACGGGTGACGCTGTTCGTGAGCGCCGGCCCCGAGCAGGTGACCGTACCCGCTGTGATCGGCCTCTCGCGCGACTCCGCCGAGGCGGGCCTGGGCGACGAGGGGCTGGCGGTGGCCGTGGTCGAGGAGGAGTCCGATCAGACCGAGGGCGAGGTGATCGCGCAGGACCCGGCCGAGGGCACGCTGGTAGACCAGGGCGCGACCGTCACGATCACGGTCGCCATCCCGCCCGAGCGGGTCGACGTGCCGAACGTCGTCGGCCTCGACGCCGCCGACGGGGCGAGCCAGATCCGGGCCGAGGGGCTCTCGCCCGTGCAGCGCACCCGGCGCACCACCGACCCCGACGAGGACGGCGTCGTGATCGACCAGCGTCCCGGCGCGGGGGTGGAGCTCGAGCCCGGGCGTCAGGTCGTGCTCATCGTCGGGGAGCTGATCGAGGAGGACCTGCTGACGCCGGAAGAGCCGGAGCAGCCGTGAGGGGCCGCGTGCCGACTCGCGCGGCCGCCCGTGAAGCGTTCTTCGGCGGGGGCACATGAGGGTCGCCGTCCTGGCGGGCGGACGATCGAGCGAGCACGAGGTGTCGCTCGCCTCGGGCGAGTCGGTGCGCGCCGGGTTGGCCGAGGGCGGCCACGAGGCGATCGACGTCCACATCGACCGTCAGGGCCGTTGGACGCGGGAGGACGAGCCGCTGCGGCTCGAGCCCGGCCACGGCCTGCTGGGCGCCGACGCGGTCTTCCCCGCGCTGCACGGCCCCTTCGGCGAGGACGGGACCGTTCAGGGACTGCTCGAGCTGCTCGACGTGCCCTACGTCGGCGCCGGCGTGCTCGCCTCCTCGCTGTCGATGGACAAGGGGCTGTTCAAGGACCTGATGGCGGCGCACGGCGTTCCCCAGGTCGAGTACGCCGTGGTGCGCGACGGCGAGCGGTGCCCGCTCGGACCGCCCGTGTTCGTCAAGCCGGCTCGGCTCGGCTCGTCGGTCGGCATCTCGCGGGCGTTGAGCGAGCGGGAGCTGGCCGATGGTCTGGCGCTGGCCTTCCGGCACGACCCCGTGGTGGTGGTCGAGCGTATGGCCGGCGGCCCCGAGGTCGAGTGCTCGGTGCTCGGCAACCGCGACGCCGAGGCCTCGGTGCCGGGAGAGATCGCGGTCCGCGAACGCGAGTGGTACGACTACGAGGCCAAGTACACCGACGGCGCGATGGAGCTGATCGTGCCCGCGCGGACGCCGCTCACCGAGCGGGTGCGGCGGCTCGCGGTGGAGGTGTTCGGGATCGTCGGCTGCGCGGGGATGGCCCGGGTCGACTTCTTCGTCGATGGCGATGCCGTGCTCGTCAACGAGCTGAACACGATCCCCGGCTTCACCGCGACCAGCGTCTACGCGAGGCTGTGGGAGGCCAGCGGAGTCCCGTATCCCGAGCTGCTCGACCGGCTCGTGGCGCTGGCGGTGAGACGGCACGAGGAGGAGCGCCGGTACCGCCACTGAGCTATTTCTTCAAGCTCAGCTCCTTGATCACCGCCCTGCCCTCCTCGGGCAGAGTCGTGATCCACAGCAGGTAGTAGCGAAACCGGCTGCGTGCGGTGTCGAGCTGGATCTGCTGGTTCTGCCGCACCCGGACGTCGGGGCTGACCTTGTCCCACCCCTGGATCCCGCCGGGGACGGTGTTCGAGGCGTACACCGCCGCGTCGAAGCCCGGCGTGGAGGTGACCAGGTTCAGCTCGCGGGCGGCCACCCGGGTGTCCGTATCCACGTAGAGGCCGACGCCGCCCTTGTTCGCCCCCTCGAAGCCCGCGTCGTAGGTCTCCGTGTCCCACTCGGTGGGCAGGTTGCCGTCGAGCACGTTGCGCACCTGCTCGGCCGACTCCTCGCCGTCGCCCTGGGGGTCGTAGTCGCTGGCCGCGTCGCCGCTCAGCCGCACGTCCGACAGGCTCGGGGTGCCCGGCGTGCGGGTCTCGCCCGGACCCCTCTCGGTCCTGGTGGCGAGGAAGGCGACCGCGCCGGCCACCAGCGACAGCGTCAGCACGCTGAGGAACAGGGTGCGACGGGGGCGCCGCAGGCGCTGGGGCGCGAAGTCGGCCGTGTCGCCCGAAAGCGACCGCAGCACGGTGGTCGCCTCGCCGGTGGTCTCGCCCATGCGCGCCGCCTCGATGGCCAGGACCTCCTCGAGGTCGTGCACCATCTCGTCGATCGTGGCGTAGCGGTTGGCGGTCTCCTTGGCCGTGGCGCGCTCCACCACCGCCGCGAGCGCCGCCGAGATCTCGGGCCGCCGGCGCTGCGCGTCGGGCAGCGGCTCGCGCACGTGCTTCATCGCGACGGCGACCTGGGTGTCGGCCTTGAAGGGTGCCTCGCCCGTGAGCATCTCGTAGAGCACGATCCCCAGCGAGTAGATGTCGGACTGCTCGGTCACCTCGTGTCCGAGGGCCTGCTCGGGTGAGACGTAGTCGGTGGTGCCGAGCACGCGGCCGGTGGCGGTGAGCCCCTGGGCCTCGAGCGAGCGGGCGATCCCGAAGTCGGTCACCTTCGCGCGCCCGTCGCCGTCGAGCAGCACGTTCTGGGGCTTCACGTCACGGTGGACGAGCTTGTGCGCGTGCGCGCAGGCCAGCGCGCGGGCGATCTCGATCGCGTAGGCCACGGCCTCCGACACAGGCAATCGCCCGAGCCGCCGGATGCGCTCCTTGAGCGTCTCGCCCTCGATGTACTCGAACACGATGTAGGGCGCGCCGTCGTCCTCGCCGGCGTCGATCACGGTGACCACGTGGGGGTGGTTGAGGCGCGCCACCGCGCGCGCCTCGCGCCGGAAGCGCTCGAGCTGGTCCGGGTCGCTGGAGATGTCGCGGTGCATCAGCTTGATCGCGACCCAGCGCTCCAGCGTGGGATCGAACGCCCGGTAGACGCTCGACATCCCGCCCGAGCCGATCTTCTCCTCGAGCCGGAACCGATCGCCTATGAGGGTGCCGATCACCGTCATCTATTTTCCGCTCTCTGTTATCTGTACGCGTCAGGTACTACACGGATCCTGCCTGCTCCGCCTCCTGGGCGGCCGAGCCTCGATTGCGCCGGCTCATGATGGAGTTCGGCGCCGACCTCTCGATCACCTACGTCATGGGCGGACTCGCCCGCGAGTACGACGAGGATCCGCTCGGACGGGTGGTCGAATGGCTCGCGGTGGCCGATCGCTCCGGCATGCCGGTCGACCCGCGGCTGTGGGCGGAGGGCCCGATCCGCTCCACCTATCCGGCCTGCATGGCCGTGAAGGCGGCGGCCGAGCAGGGGTCCGGCGCCGCCGGTCGTTACCTGCGCCTGCTGCGCGAGGGGCTGATGTGCTTCCGGCGCAAGCTGGACGCGAAGGAGGCGCTGGTGGAGGAAGCGCGTGGGGCCGGGCTAGACCTGCCGCGGTTCCGTGTGGACCTCGACTCGAACGCGATCCTCGAGGCGTTCGGGGCGGACCTCGAGGCCACCCGCGAGCTTCCCGAGGGGGTGGGCGAGCCGCCCGTGCCGGATTCCGGCGGAACGCACCGGCTCCCCGTGCTGGGCTTCGAGGGCGAGGACGAGACGCACTGGTGCTCCGGGGCCGCTCCATACGAGCACTGGCGCGCCGCCGCGGCGGCCGCCGGGGCGGCGGCGACCGGCGACCCGCCGCCGGACGTGCCCGGCGCGCTGCGGCGCTTCGGCCGCATGGCGACGGCGGAGGTCGAGGCGGTGTGCGACCTGCCTGGCCCGCGCGCGCATGCCGAGCTGTGGCGGCTGGCGGCGGAGTGGCGCGTCCGACCGGTGCGGGTGCTGACGGGGATGCTGTGGGAGCTCACTTAAACCCCCCTCGCGTGCCGCGCAGGCCTGCCCCCGGCAGCTCCACGACCCCGGCGGCGGCGGTCGTCCGGCCGATCAGCGCCGTGCCCGGGTGGCGGCGCGCGAGGGTCGCCACCGCCGCCTCGGCGTCGTCCGCCCCCACCACGCAGACGAACCCGCAGCCCATGTTGAACACCTCGTGCAGCTCCGCCGCCCCCACGCCGCCCCGCCGGGCGATCAGGTCGAACACCGGCGGCGCCGGAAGCGGGGCGTCGATCAGGTAGCCCACCTCGGCCTCCAGGCGCAGCAGGTTGAGGAGGCCCTCACCGGTGATGTGGGCCAGGCCGCGCACGTCCACGCCGGAGTCGAGCAGCTCGCGCACGGCGCGCACGTAGATCGCGGTCGGCTCCAGCAGCAGCTCGCCAACCGTGGCGCCGCCGACCTCCTCGGCGAGGTCGTCCAGCACCCGGCGGGCGAGGCTGAGGCCGTTCGAGTGAATGCCGCTGGAGGGGATCCCGACCAGGGCGTCGCCCACCTCTACGCGCGCTCCGGTGATCACGCGATCCAGGTCGACCAGCCCCACGCAGAAGCCGAGCAGGTCGAAGCCGTGCGGGGACGGATGACCGCGGATCAGCTCGGGAAGCACGGCCAGCTCGCCCCCGGGGATCTCCACGCCGGCCAGCTCGGCGCCCGCCCGCAGGCCGCGGGCGAGCTGCTCGAGCGCGCCCGGATCGGCCCGCTCCACGGCGATGTAGTCGAGCACCGCGATCGGCTCGGCCCCGACGCAGATCACGTCGTTCACGTTCATCGCGACGCAGTCGATGCCCACCGTGTCCAGGCGCTCGAGCTGCTCGGCGACGATCGCCTTGGTGCCCACGCCGTCGCACGACAGGGCGATCCCGCGGCGCTCGTCGAGCCTCAGGACGTTGGCGTAGTGGCCCGACGCCAGCGCGGACCGCGACGGCCGATCGAGCTCGATTCCGGCGAGCACCCGGACGAGCGCCCCGGCCGCCGCGCCGGCGCCGGCCTGGTCGACGCCGGCGCGCGTGTAGGCGGAGTCGGTCACGGCGGCGCCAGGCTCAGGCCGACTCGGCCGCGGCTTCGCCGCCGCCGGCACGCCGCCGCCGCCGCGCCCGGACCACGAGGTACACCACGCCGATCACGATCGCGGCGGCCACCGCGTAGTCGACGTAGTGGAGGCTGTCCTTCCAGTTCTCCCAGTTGTCGCCCGCCTGCTGGCCGATGAAGGTCAGCATCAGCACCCACGGGATGCAGCCGGCGAGCGTCAGCACGCTGAACCGCCAGAAGGGCATCCGCGCCACGCCCGCCGGCAGGGAGATGAACGTGCGGATGATCGGCAACATCCGGGTGAAGAAGACGGTGGCGTCGCCGTGGCGCTCGAACCAGCGGTCGGCCCACTCGAGGTGGCTCTTCTTGATGTGAAGCTTCTTGCCGTGCTTCTCGAGCACGTCCACGCGCCCGAACCAGCCCACCCAGTAGGCCACCCAGGAGCCGACCAAGTTGGCCAGGGAGCCCACCGCCGTGGCGACGAACAGGCTGTACTCCCCGCGCGACACGTTGAAGCCGGCGAACAGCATCGTGGCCTCGCTGGGCACGGGGATGCAGGCGCTCTCCAGGACCATCAGCACGAACACCCCGGGCAGGCCCATCGCATCCACCACGTCCACCGCGAGCTCGACGATCGGATCCGTGAGCGACGCGAGCACGGTCATGCGAGCGAGGTAGGGTAGCGAGCCGCATGGTGGCGGTGGACGAGTGCGCGTCTGGGTCGACCTGACCAACAGCCCGCACGTGCTCGTGCTGCGCCCGCTGATCGCGCTGATGCGCGCTCACGGGCTCGAGGTCGAGGTCACGGCGCGCGACTTCGCCCAGACGCTCGAGCTGTGCGAGCGCTTCGGCATCGCCCACACGGCCATCGGCGCCCATCGCGGCGGCCGGGTCGCGAGCAAGGGTCGAGGCCTGATCGCGCGCAGCCTGGCGCTGGCCCGCTGGGCTCGGCCGCGCCGCTTCGACGTGGCGATCGGCCACGGGTCGAACGACGTCTGCGTGGCCGCGGCGCTGCTGAGGATCCCCAGTGCGACGGCGTTCGACTACGAGTTCGCCGCCGCTCAGCACCATGTCAACTGCCGGCTCGCCCGCGCGATCGTGGTGCCCGAGGCCATCCCACCGCGGCGGCTCCACCGCTACGGGGCGCGCGGCAAGCTCCGCCCCTACGCCGGCCTCAAGGAGGAGTACTACCTGGCCGACTTCGAGCCCGACGCCACAGCGCTCGCCGAGCTGGGCCTGGAGCGCGGGCGGCCGCTCGTGGTGGTCCGCACGCCGCCCGAGGTGTCGCTCTACCATCGCTTCGAGAACCCGCTGTTCCGGCGCGTGTTGGAGCGGCTCGCGCGCCTCGACGCCCAGACCGTGGTCCTGCCGCGCACCGCGGCGCAGCGGGAGGAGGCGCGGCGGATCGGGCCGTTCGTCGTGCCGGCGCGCGCCGTGGACGCGCAGAGTCTCGTGGCCTACGCCGACTTGGTCATCTCCGCCGGCGGCACCATGAACCGCGAGGCGGTGGCGCTCGGCACGCCGGTGTACTCGACCTTCGAGGGGCGGCTCGGCGCCGTCGACGAGGCGCTACTGCGCGAGGGGCGCCTGCGTAAGCTCGACGATCCCGGGCAGATACGGGTGGAGCGGCGGCCGGCGAACGGCGGGTTGCGCGTTCGGCGCGACCCGCGCGAACTCGTCAGACTGCTGCTCTCGGCCCACGAACCATGAGATCCCTGCGTTCATCGGTAGGCGCCCGGCGCCTGGGACAGGTCGGCGTCGACGCCTGCCTGCTCGGGCTCGCCTACTACCTGGCGTACGTGCTGCGCTTCGACGAGGGCATCCCGCCGCGCTACGAGAACCTGCTCGGCGACACGATCGTGCTCGCCGTGGCGATGAAGCTCGTGGTGTTCGCGCTGTTCGGGCTCTACTCGAAGCTGTGGCGGTTCGTCGACCAGCGCGACTTCGAGTCGGTCGTCAAGGCCGTCGTCGTCTCCACCTTCGTCCTGATCGCCGTCCTGTTCCTGCTCTCCTTCGGGCGCACCGACCCGCCGCGCGGCGTGATCGCGCTCGACTTCCTGCTCGCGCTGGCGTTCGTGAGCGGCTCGCGCTTCGCCGTGCGGGCGCTGTTCGAGCGACCGAGCCGCGGCCCGCTGCTCGAGCGCGCCGCCCGTGAGGTGCTGATCGTCGGCGCGGGCAACGGGGGCCAGCAGGTGGCCTTCGAGCTGCGCCGCAACCCGGGGCTCCAATCGGCTCCGATCGGCTACGTCGACGACGATCCCCGCAAGCAGGGCATGAGGGTGGCGGGCCACAAGGTGCTCGGGACCACCGACGACCTGCCCCGGGTGCTGGACGACGCCGAGCCCGACGAGGTGATCATCGCCATCCCCTCGGCACCGGGCATCGTGCGCCAGAAGGTGGTCACGGCGTGCCGCGACCGGGGCATCCTGGTTCGCACCCTGCCCACGACGTTCGAGCTGCTGTCGGGCGGCGTGAACCTGATGCGGCAGGTGCGCGAGGTGCGGGTCGAGGACGTGCTGGGCCGCGAGCCGGTGAGGGTGGAGATTGACCGCGTGGGCGCGTACCTGCGCGGACGGGTGGTGCTCGTCACCGGCGCCGGCGGGTCGATCGGGGCCGAGCTCAGCCGCCAGATCGCGCGCGTCGGACCCTCGCGTCTCGTGCTGGTCGAGAACGCCGAGAACGCGCTGTTCGAGGTCCGTCGCGAGCTCGAGGAGGAGCGCCACTTCTCGCGCGTAGCGTCCGTGCTGGCCGACTGCAAGGACGCCACGCGGATGCGCGAGGTGTTCGCCGAGCAGCGGCCCTCGGTGGTGTTCCACGCCGCGGCCTACAAGCACGTGCCGCTGATGGAGGAGAATCCGGTCGAGGCCGTGCGCAACAACGCCGTGGCCACGCGGATCGTCGCGGCGGCGGCGGGCGAGGCGGGGGCGGAGCGCTTCGTGCTCGTGTCCACCGACAAGGCGGTCAGCCCGGCCACCGTGATGGGCGCCTCGAAGGCGCTCGCCGAGTGGGCGGTCGAGGCGGCCCAGAACCGCTGGAAGGGCACCCGGTACGCGTCGGTGCGGTTCGGCAACGTGCTGGGCTCGTCGGGATCGGTGGTGCCGATCTTCCGGCGCCAGATCGCGCAGGGCGGGCCGGTCACGGTGACCGACCCGAAGATGACGCGCTACTTCATGACGATCCCCGAGGCGGTGCAGCTCATCATCCGCTCGGGCGAGCTGTCCACCGGCGGGGAGGTGTTCGTGCTCGAGATGGGCGATCCCGTCAAGATCGCCGAGCTGGCGCGCAACATGATCCGGATCGCCGGCTACGAGCCGGACGTGGACATCGCGATCGAGACGGTCGGCCGGCGGCCGGGGGAGAAGATCCACGAGGACCTCTTCAACCCGGGTGAGCGGCCGCAGCCGACGCACGCCGAGAAGATCGTGTGCGCGGCCAAGCCCGCGCTCGAGGCGGAGTGGGTGGAGAGCGCCTTCGCGCGTATCGAGGAGCTCGTCTACGCCGGTGACGCGGCCGCGCTGGCCGGGGCCGTCGCCGAGCTGTCGGCCGAGCGCGCGCTGGTCATCTCGACCGGCACGTAGAGGAGCCGGCCTCGGCTCTACAGTTCCACCCTTGCCGGAAATCGTGCAAGAGATCGGGGCCTACGCCGGACTGGCCTCCGTGGCCGGCCTGGCGATCCTGTCGGCGCTGTACTTCTCACAGGCGCGCGACGTGAAGCGCTTGCGCGAATGGGCGGGTCGCGCGCCGGAACGCGCGGTGACGCAGGCGCCCGCGCCAGGGAGCGCTGCCGCTTCGCCCGCTTCGGGGGGAGCCGCCGCGTCCCCCGCGCACGGCGATTCCGCGGCTGCGCCCGTGCCCGGAGCGGTCGCGTCGAATGTGCATGGGGAGACCCCGGCGGCGCCCGCGCCCGGCGAGGCGGCCGCGCCGCCGGTGACCGGCGGCCCCACGGCGGCGCCTGTACCCGGACGGGCCGCGGCGATGGGGGCTCGACCGGCGGCGGCTACGGCGGCCGGCCAGGGGGCGCCCGCGGCGGCGACGCCCGCTGGCGCCGGCGCGGCGGCCCAAGGAAAGCCAGCCGCGGCGCCGCGGACCGGCGCGCGGGAGAGCTCAGCCGTCCCCACGGGCGAGGAGGTCGCGCAAGGGGACGCGGCCGTTCCGACAGACGGCGGTACGGAGGTCCGGGATCAGGAGGTCACGCCCGAGGGTGCCGGCGCGCCGGCGCGCGCCGGGTCCGGGGCCTCGGCGGGCGCCGAAGCGTCGCCGCGAGGCAACTCGCTCGGGCCCTCCGCGCCCGTGCGCTTCGGCGCCCCGCAGACGGGCCAAGCGAGCTCAGGCGGACCCGCGACGCCCGCTGGCGGGCGTTCGCCCGGGGCGCCGCCGGTTCCTCGCCCCCCACGCTTTCCCAGCCGTTCCGGGGTCCCGCCTGGGGCCGCGCCACAGGAGACCGCCATCATCGCCCCGCCTCGCAAGCGGCCCTGGTACCGACAGCCGGTGGGCAGTCCGCGCTACGTCGCGCTGACCGTGGCCGGCGTGCTGATCATCGGCGGCGCGGCCGCGTTCGGCATCAGCCGACTGGGCGGCGGCGGCGGCGCCGCGCCCGCGGGCGAGGAGCAGGTTGGCTCCACCGGCAGCGGGGAGCGCGCCGGAGACGGCGGGCGAAGGCGTGGCGGCGCCCCCGTGAGGCCTGGCAGCGTGACGGTGGCGGTGCTCAACGGGACCACGGTGCCGGGGTTGGCGGCCCAGCTCGGAGACCAGATCAGCAGCTTCGGATTCCAGGTCGGGACGATCGCAAACGGTTCGGACCCGAACCAGCAGTTGGCCGAGTCGGTCGTGCAGTACTCCTCCGGACACGAGCGGGAGGCCGCGGCGGTGGGCCGGCGCCTGGGCATCCCTCAGCGCGAGCCCGTGACGGAGGCCAATCAGGGGCTGGCCGGCGACGCCACGGTGGTCGTCATCGCCGGCGCCGACAAGAGCGAGTAGCGCCCGGCGCCGCGCGCCGTCGATCTGAAGCGGCTACGGAAGCGAGCCGGCCGGCGCGAGCCAGATGGACTCGAACTCCATGATCTCGGCGAGGGTGTCGTAGTTGCGGTCGTAGTGGATCACCCCGGCGCCGATCTCCTGCGCAGCGGCCGCGAGGAGATAGTCGACGATCGGTATGCGGTGAGCGCCGGCGGAGCGTTGGGCGAGCGTGCGCATGGCGCTTTCCGACGCTCGAACCACCGTGGTTGTGAGGGGGGCGGTCCGCAGGTTCGAGAGCTCCTTCGCGAGTTCATCGAAGATGCGCCGTCACGTTACAGCGACGCCTGGTGGCGTCACGGGAGCTGGCCCGCGGCGCGGTAGGCGTCCGCGACCTCGCCCAGCAGGCGCTCGTCCACGAGCGTCAGGCGGCGCCCGTCCACCTCGAGCACCGCGCCGGGGTACGGCGGATACCAGAAGGCCCGCAGCTTGCGCTCGAGGTCGTCGCCGGGCCGCACCACGCGCAGCGCCTCGAACTCCGCGCGCGTCACCAAGCGGCCCGGGCCCTGCGGCTCGCGGGTCAACTCCTGGCCGGTCAGCAGCCGGCGCATCACACGCTCGAACATCCCGAGCAGCCGCCCCTGACTCTTCAGGTCGAGCGAGAACGCGGTCTCCGTGTCGGGGTCGATGGCGAAGCGCTCCACCTCGACTAGCGCGCCGGTGTCGAAGTGCTCGTCCACGAAGTGGGATGACACCCCCCACTCCACGAGTCCCTCCAGGATCGCCACGTTGTAGCCGCCCACCCCGCGGAAGTCCGGCAGCGGCGCTGGATGGAAGTTCAGGCAGCCCACCCGGCCGAGCGAGATGAGGGGCTCGCGAATCCGCTTCCAGAACAGGAACGAGATCACCACGTCGACGTCCTCGGGCGGCGCGGAATGCAGCTCGTCGTCCGACACGAGCGGGATCTTGTATCGCCGTGCGACGAGGTCGAGGCGCTGCTCGTCGCGCGTCCAGCGATCGGGCTCCGAGGCCACCACGGCGACGACGTCGGCGCCGCTCCCCACCAACCAGTCGAGCGCGCGCGCGGCCGAACGCTTGCACTTGCCCATGAACACAGCCCTCATCGGAAGAGCATCCCCTTGTAGCAGACTCGCGCGACTGAGCGTGGGCGCCTGCCCGTGAACACGACCTTCACCCCGCGACCACCTCTTCGTACACGGTGATCGTGCGTGTGGCGATCGCGTCCCAGGAGTATGGACCGGCGGCCGCGGCGCGCGCGCGGCCGGCGAGGCGCTCGCGCTGCGCC
>Ga0187894_10003846_pt1 | contig 16520 bp, 17 predicted proteins | sample GBC1701081metaG_FD_136650 | JGI IMG/M metagenome (GOLD analysis project Ga0187894, IMG submission 136650) | White microbial mat communities from a lava cave in the Kipuka Kanohina Cave System on the Island of Hawaii, USA - GBC170108-1 metaG ... | reverse complement strand
TCCGGGATCTTTTCAAGATCTAAAGGAGGCGCAGAACCCGCGCTAGTATCCGATCCTCCCCAACCTCCCCTGCTTGAATCAACACCTACAGCTTTTTCGATTGTCCGCGGCGACTCGCCGTCAACCCCTCTTCCGCCTGAGCGCGCGGTTTCCTGCCGGAAGCGCCCGCCCGCGGGATGCGCTCTCGATCCCCCTGAGCTCTCCGTAAACCCTCTCGATCTGTTCGCTGGCATAATGTCCCTCCCTGATCTTTTCTATAAGACTCAAACGTACATTCACCGATCCGTGATCCGTATCCCCATCTTCACTAATCATGTCCTGTACCGTGTTCATTTCATTGTCATTTCGAACCGGAGCGTGAGAAATCTGTATTTTTCCCTGGCTGTCATTAATCCGGCCGGAAGCCCTCCGCATCTTCCGCAGATGCCACTCTACGGACTGCGCCTGGCTCGCGAGCACGCATATGTCGGGCGGCTTGTGCATCCACCCGAAGACGCCCCCCTCGAGCTGGGACGCGATCATGAACGCCGCCCCCTCCCCCGCAAGCTCGTAGACCTCCCCGGGCTCCATATCCGGGTTAAGCTCCCGCAGCCGCCTGAAATACGTCTCCGCCGATTTATACTCCCGCCCGCCCGTGAGCGCGGGCTGCCCGGCAGCCTCCTCGTAAAGCCCCCTGAAAACCTCGTTATACCACCTCGTCGGCGAGTACCCGCCTGCCTTCTTCTTCCCCTTCTGCGCGGACTCCTCCGACTTCCCGCCGCCGACGCTCTCCCCTCCGCACCCAACAACTTCCCTCTCCCTTGAGGGAACGAATGCGAACAAGTGAGCATTCGGTCGCCTCTGATCAGAGGCACAGAAACTCTTCGACCGTCTACTCCGTGTTGCCTTACTCAGAATAGGGCCAGGGTGAGGGTGATAAACCCGTCCTTCCTCATCCTCCCCCGCAAAAAGACCATGGGGGCCCTTCCCTGCCCGCGCAAGGTGGATTTGACCGGCCTTACCTCCGGAGCGGTCATTGCGCGGAGCCTCCTCTACGGCCCCCCCGGTCTCCCGTATAAAGCCGAAATTCATTTCCCCCTCCACACACTCTTTCTCTCTATCCTCCCTCGCACTCAAATCCCCACGCGCGCGCCCGCGAACGACCGCGTTTTTTGCGGACGTGTTCTTACTCTCGTCTCTCTTATTAAAATCTTCTCCTGTATTTGGGCGGACAGATTCTTCCCCTACGTAGGGGTCGATTTCTTCCCCTACTGTAGGGGAACTTTTCTTCATGATGGTCCTCAGCTTCCTCAAGAGTGGATCGATGCTGAACACGACGCCGTTCGTCCTCCCGTTCCCGTGCCTGCTGACTTTCCGCCTGAGTAGCCCCTTCTTCTCGAGCGCGGTAAGAGCCTTCCTTATCGACCTCTCGCTCATCCCGCTCACCTCGGTCAGGTGCCTGTACGGGTTCATCGTCCCGCTGAACGAGTAATAGTCCACATAGTCGAGCAATATGGTATATTCGTTATTCGTGATGCCGAGCTCCGCGCGCTTGAGCCTGAGCGCCCTCGGCACGCGCATGAAACCCTTCTCCGTAATCAGACTCTCCCAGTTCTCCCCGCTCATCTCAGTCTCCGTGTCAGTCCTGTTGGTATTCAGTGCTCGTCATCCTCTCATCCTTCCCGACTGTAGGAGCGGCTTTCCTGAAACAAGTTCAGGACAGGCCAGCCGCGACACACAATGTGTGTTTCTACTATCCTTCCCTAACTCTTCTGCTTCAATCAGCGATTGAACCAAATCCCGTTCGTGCTGAGCGTGTCGAAGCACGTATTATTTGTCCTGTCATTGCGAGCCCTTCCCGGCTACGGCACGAGCCTTTGCCGTGACGAGTCGCCGAGACGAGCGACTTCGCTCAGGACAGGCTCCGCGCGGCAATCTCGTCTTTAAAGCCCGTTCATCCCCCCCAACTGTAGGAGCGGCATCTTGCCGCGAACATAACCGAAACAATTTCGACCAATCTATCGCACCAGGCCTGTCCCGTACTTGATACGGGAATGGTGCTCCTACACAGACTCCCCCCATACCTTATATATAAGAGGTCCCGGCGCCCCGGCACCGCCAGGGGACTGGCCCCGCCGGAGCATCTCCGGGACCGTCTCTGTAGGAGTGCAGCCCCGGCTTTCCCTTCACACAAAATGGAACGGATGCGAACGAGTGAGCATTCGGACGCCCTTGGCTGAATGCAATCAAGCCCATTATTCATCGCGCATCATTCATGTATATATGACTGCTGGCGGTCTCTCTCGCATTTTCGCCGACTGGTCGCCCTTGGCCGAGTGCCGACATGTCGATATCTCCTCTCGCAGCCGCATAAGCCAAATTCAATTGGTCGCCCTGTGCCAAATGCAAGCAAGCCCCCTGATTCACCCGCAAAAGCCGCTGGTATAAAATTGCGGGAAAGCCGGAGCGGTTGGCCTCCGCCCGGCTCGCCACGGCTCACCTCCTCGTGAGCTCGAGCAAATTATTATTGCGCCCGTTCCCGGGGTCGGCTGCGTCCTCTATCGCACGCTCGTACACGCGCCTTAGCTCCCCGATCTCCACGTCGACCGCCCTGCAGTCGTACCCGGCAGCCGTCTCCCTGCACGCCGTCACCGTCACTTCCTGCCCGTCGCCCCCTTCGAACGCCCTCCCCAGGTGCCACGTCATGTAGAGGAACCCGAACCCGAGAACCGCGTAACTCATATATCTAAGCAACGAATACTTCATAGCCGCCTCCTCGCACACAATGTGTGCCCATATACGATTTCTTCTTAACCCCGGTGCATAATCCAACCACTTCTTTCATCCCATCAACCTCGGCATTTCGACTGCCATAATTTCGTCATCCTGAACCATGTCCTGAACTACAATTCCGAGCAAGCGAGGAATTGGTCGCCCTTCACCAAATGCAAGAATGAACCTATTCCTCGGTCAATCATCGATAAATCCCAAAATCCAGGATCGATTCAGGATCTCATCTTTTTCCTTTCCTTCTTTAATCTGTCATTCCCGAGAAATCGGGAATCCACATCCTTAAACCCGTTCATCACCCCCAACTGTAGGAGCGGCATCTTGCCGCGAACATAACCAAAACAATTTCGACCAATCAATCGCACCAGGATGGTGCTCCTACAGAGGTTTAACCCTCCGTTCAATTGCAGGAGGAAGATTTAATTTTTATCCCCTTCCTCCCCCTTATCCAGCACCGCCCAGAGGCCGCTCTTCTTTAGCCCCGTCACAACCTCCGGGTGAGTCTCCTTCATCCTGAGCGTCTCTATCAGCTCCACCGGGTTGAGCCCGTCGGTCGCCACGTACCCCGAAAACGTCTGCCCCCTCTTCCGGAGCTCCTTCTCGAACCTGAGAAGGTTCAGGTACCCGTACTTCCTCAAGACCTCCTCCACGGGCCTGCTCTTCGCCCCGTCAACGTAAATCACCATCTTCGTCGATGCCGGGCTCACCCCGTGCGAAGCCGCGAAATTCTCTATGCTCCCCCACTCCCCGATTATCTGCTGCGTGGTGATATGCTCAATTCTTCCCATCAGTTTAATTTTCTCCTCTCCGCCGTTAGCAACTGCGACCGGTTGCTCACTTGATCGCATCCGTTGTTCAATTCTCCCCATCAGACTCCATTGACTCCTTATTAATTCCGTCATCATAATTTCCATCATCATTGGCCCTTCATCCTTATTAAATGTAGGAGCGGCATCTTGCCGCGAATATAACCGGAACAATTCCGGCTGATCTATCGCACCAGGATGGTGCTCCTACAGAAGTTGAACCTTCACCCCCCTCATCTCCCCTCATCTTCATTCCCGCCCTTTTATCATCCATTTCAACCGTTCTCCCAATTTCGCAACCATTCCACTTGCAATTCACAGTATTGTGTATTAATATTGCTATTGTCATATTGTCTATGTATATTATATTCACAGAACTGTGAATATGTCAATAGGAAAATTCACAGAATTGTGAAATAGGGGGTAAAAGTGGATCACAATAATGAAACAGGGCAGAGGCTGAAGCTCGTGAGGGAGGCGCTCGACCTCACCCAGGAGGAATTCGGCAAGGGAATAGGGAAATCGCTCAACACCGTGCTGAGCTGGGAGTCGGGGCGCACGCGCCCGCCCGATCACTTTCTCAAAGTCATCGAGAAGATATACGGCATAAGCCCGAGGTGGCTCCGCCGCGGCCAGGGGGACATGTTCCTCCCTGATATATCGAACGTCTTCGGCGGGGACAGCCTGGTCGAGATCAAGATATGGGAGCTCGCAGGCGCGGGGAATCCGCTCGCCTCTCCCGACGCCGAGCCGATAGAGAGGGTCACTCTCCCCGCGAAATTAGTGCGGAGCTACACGAACGGGTTCAAGGTCGAAGGGGACAGCATGTATCCCACCATCGTCAACGGCGCGTACGTGGGCTTCGACCCGAACGACAAGAAGATCGTGAGTAACGGTATCTATTGCCTCCACCTGCCGTACGAGGGCTACGTCGTCAAGCGCCTCGAGATCAAACCCAACGAGATCATCATCAAGAGCGACAACCAGATGGTCGCCGACTACCCGGTCCCCCTCGACGAGCTCGACCGGAACCTCATCGTCGGCCGCGTGAGATGGGTCTTCCAGAATGTGTGAGGAGGGGGGGATGTCTATGATCACAAATTGTGACCTTAAACCGGTTTGTCATTTCGAGCAGCGCGAGAAATCTATTTTTTTTGCCTTTCATTCCCTCCTTAGAAAAAGGGAACAATTCCGAACGTGTGAGGAATTGGTCGGAGATGATTAAATGCAAAGGACTTCGTAATCGAAGTGACACTTTTGTTAAGTCAGAATAGGGAGGATTTTCTCGTTCGCTTTCTTAAACCCGTTCGCCCTGAGCCCGTCGAAGGGTAGAAGGGTGTCTTTGCGAGGAGCGCAGTATGCGACGCGGCAATCTCACTTTACCCCCTCCCTTTAGTAAAGGGAGGCTGGGAGGGATTTCTATTCTTGTCCTTTCGAACGCAGAGAGAAATCTGTCATTTGTTTTTTTGTTCCCTCCTTTGGCAAAGGAGGGCTAGGGTGGATTTAGTTTTTCTTTTTGCCGTCACCCTGAACTCGTTTCAGGGTCTCGTCTTTAGCTTGTCATTCCCGACACAGATCGGGAATCCAGTTCTTTAATTTGTCAGAGCAGCAGCAGATGTTATATTAATCCTTAATTAATGCATTAAGGGGATATTCGATGTCAATAAAAACCAAAACACTCGTCATTGCTATATTCCCACAATCACAACAAAAATGGACCCGCACATGACCGACAATAAACCGCAAACCCATACATTGGACAACATTCGCAACCTCGTATACATGATCCGCGGTCAGAAGGTCATGCTCGATGCCGACCTCGCCCGGCTCTACGGCGTCGAGACGAAAGCATTAAAACAGGCGGTGAACCGCAACATCGAACGGTTTCCTGAAGATTTTATGTTCGAGCTTTCAAAAGACGAGCTTGAAAATTGGAGGTCACAAATTGTGACCTCCAATCCCGGAGCCAAGATGGGTTTAAGATACTCTCCCTTCGCCTTCACCGAGCAGGGCGTCGCGATGCTCTCGAGCGTGCTCAAGAGCAAGCGCGCGATAGAGGTAAACATCGCCATAATGCGCGCGTTCGTGCAGATGAGGCAGCTCGGCTCGCAATATGTTGAGCTCGCCAGACTCGTGGCGAAAATAGACAAAAGGAGCATCAGGAATTCAGAGGAAATCGCGTTAATAATGAAAGCGCTGAAAGAAATCATGTCTCCCAAAGTTCCTACGGGTAAGAGGCGAATTGGGTTTTAGACACAGAAAGGATAGTTAGCAGATACTCCACTTGAAGCGAGCGTGACACATGACGGACCCAAAATGGTATTACGAGAAAGACAACCAAGCGTGGGGACCTCTTTACGAGGATGAGATTCATATCCTCATCCGCGAGGGCAGTATTACAGCAGACACCCTACTCTGGACGGAGCCAATGGAAGAATGGTCACCCGCCTCGTCTATAGATAAGTTTAGGCATTTTTTTGTACAGTCCCCTCCCCCGCTCCCGAGTTCGATGCAGTTAGTGCCGCTCCCGCCCGAGCAAAAGTCGTTCCGTGCCCCACATCCCCCGGAACAAATGCAATTCCGGACACAGATGCCCGGCGATTCACCCACAAGAGCAATTTATCCATTTCCCTACCCTGTCATCCCCGTTATTGACGGAGTTTCTCAGGTACAGCCATGGAACAGGTTCATGGCAAAGATGGTCGATTACAGCATATTGTTGATCGTATTGTATGTACTTCAGACGGTATTTTTTACTTCCCAGAGCGATTCGAATATTGTAGGTGCGTTGTTCGACCTGATAGCTTGGACGCTTGCAGGATTCTTCCTGGTATTCATTGAGCCCGCGTTTATAAGCAGGTACGGCAAAACACCGGGGAAACATATATTCGGAATAAGCGTCCGCCACAGGGACGGTTCGCTCCTTTCGTACGCAGAGGCGAGGACGAGGACGTATAACGCATGGGTTAACGGCCTCGGGTTCAACGTCATCATCGTTTCCTGGATAACGATGTTCTATCAATACGACAGACTGATAAGGAAGGGTATCACTTCGTGGGACCGGAGTGGCGACTACGTTACGACGCACAAGAACTACGACTTCGTGATCACCTATATAATCTATACGATCTTCATCTGCTATCTGACATATGAGATTTTGGACGCTTATTTCACTGAATTTGGGGATTGACACTGTCATCCGCTGGGTTTTCCGGAATGCGTGAGGGAAGAATAACATCCGAGATCAGTTGAAAATCTTTATTTAAAAGTTGTATAATCTAAAATATTAAAACCAATCGACAATCTCAAACTACGGAGGCTGGTTATGGCAACATTACCGAAAAAAGTTAAGGAAAGATTCAGCAAAAATGTTTCAAAGTTTCAGAGGATATTATCCACCGCTAAAGACAGGGATATAAATGAGTCGGATACCGTCAACATCATCACGGACATGCTCAATGAAGTGTTCGGATATGACAAGTATGCGGAAGTCACATCCGAATTCGCTATTCGCGGTACTTATTGTGACCTGGCGATAAAACTCGATAATAAAGTTCAATTTCTGATAGAAGTAAAAGCAGTCGGACTCGACCTGAAAAATAACCATTTAAGACAATCAATCGATTACGCAGCGAATCAGGGAATAACCTGGGTAATCCTGACAAATGGTTTGCACTGGCAGATTCACAAGGTAAGGTTTGAAAAACCGATCAATCATGATTTGGTTGCTCTAATCGACTTCTCTCAAGTTAATCCTAGAATTGAAAAAGATCAGGAGTGCCTGTTCCTGATAGCGAAAGAGGGAGTACAAAAAGATGTACGTGAGGAATTTTACGAGAAGATACAGAATATCAATAAATACGTTATCGGAAATTTCCTTTTATCCGATCCCCTGATTTCGACACTCAAGAGAGAATTAAGAAAATTCGCAGACGGCCTTAAAATCGAATCGGGCGAACTCCAGGAAATTATTAAAAACGAAGTTATTAAAAGAGAGATAATCGATTCGGAAGAAGGAAAGAAAGCTGAATCAAAAGTTAACCGATACCTGAGAAAAGCAACCAAGACACAAAGTAAGCCGAAGGAAACCCTCTCCGTCAATGAAGAAGCTAAAGCAGACATACCAGAGCCCTTCAAGCCACCAACAGAATAAACATTGGTGGCAGCGTGAGATGGGTTTTCTGAATGTGCGAGGAAAGACTAAACAAAGTGGTAATATCCGATGGTGAAAAAAATGAAAGAAACGAAAATCATTGAAGAAGGCATGGACATGCAAATATCGTTAGAGATAGGAGCAAGAGAATCAATAGAAAATCATCTTTTTAGAATAGCAAAAGAACATACTGAACTAGCGTCCGAAGATGTTGATAGAGAAGATGTACCGAAAATGCAAATCGAGATGAATCATTCTATAATTGCAATTGTCATGAGCTTCACAGCACTAGAGGCTTTATCAAATGATCTATATAAAAAAATCACTGGATATGATTTTGATTCCGATGAATTCAAAAAGTTTGATAAGTATCCGATCAAGAAATGGAAAAAATTAGCCAATCTAGCTTTTCAATTAAAGAATCCAAATAGACCACTTCGTCTTCCATCCAATTTCAGCAAAGCTTTAAATGAATTAAGGATACTGAGAAACTCAATTATACATTATAAACCAACTCCCGAAAATACAAGAAATCTCAGAAGAACATCGAAAGACCATGTTGCGAGCCGCGAATTAGAACTTTTCACTTCCGAGCAATCCACAAAAGCTCTTGAAACAGTTAGAACGCTTCTAGACACTTTTGAAAAAATCACAGGATATAAAGTGCCAAAATTAGAGTGACAAAACTAGCATATAGTATCAGAAACAAAACTAATCCGTCACCCTGAACTAGATTCAGGGTCTCGTTTTTACTATGTTCACCACCCCCAAAACTGTACGACTAAAAATCGAGAGTAAACGACAACTTGAAATCACAATCTGTGACTTCAAGTTACTGACAATTACGAGCTTCTGAATCGAGCCTGCCCTGAACTGGTTTCAGGGTTCAGGATGACAAAAAATGGAGGTCACGATTTGTTACCTCAATCCCCCCTCTCCCCCTCTTGCCAACCCACCCGAATCTTTCTATTATATTTCCAGAGTATATTCAGACAGGAGGCATGATATGAACCAGAATACAACCTACACCGGGAGCTGTTTCTGCGGGGCAGTCGAAATATCGGTTACAGGCGAACCCATGGCAATGGGCTATTGCCACTGCGACTCCTGCCGCCACTGGTCGGCGAGCCCCGTTAACACCTACACTATCTGGGCCCCGGGCTCGGTCGAGGTCACGAAGGGCGCGGACAACGTCGGCACGTACAACAAAACCCAGTTCAGCTTCCGCAAGTGGTGCAAGTCCTGCGGCGGACATCTCTTTTCCGAGCACCCGGCGATCGACCTCCTAGACGTCCCCGCGGCCGTCATACCGGACCTCCTGTTCAAACCTGCGGCGCACATCAACTACCAGGAGACCGTGCTTCCGATGAAGGACGGGCTGCCGAAGTTTAAGGACTTCCCGAAGGACGCCGGCGGCTCCGGCGAGACGATGGGGGAGTGAGGGTCAGGCTCATAGCGAATTCTCGCTAATAGCGGAATCCCGCCATAGATGAATTTTCACATTTTACACCTTAACCCTCTGCCATGACTAATATTTAGCGCATCCATTCAATTTGGCACAACACTTGCACCTACATATACAAAATACATCAAAAGGAGAGAAGCCATGAGAAAAACCGTGGAGACAGGTATCATTTTCATAGGAGGAATGATATGAACCAGAATACAACCTACAACGGGAGCTGTTTCTGCGGGGCGGTTGAATTGACCGTAACGGGCGAGCCCGTCGCCATGGGCTACTGTCACTGCGAATCGTGCCGCCACTGGTCGGCGGGCCCGGTGAACGCGTTCACTCTATGGATACCCGGCGCGGTTGAGGTCACGAAGGGCGAAGACCTGGTCGCTACCTACAACAAAACGCCCAAGAGCTTCCGCAAGTGGTGCAAGTCCTGCGGCGGCCACCTTCTCACCGACCATCCGCCGTTCACTCTCATCGACGTGTATGCGGCGGTTATCCCGGACCTCCCGTTCAAGCCGGCCATGCACGTCTTCTACGAAGAAACGGTGCTGCCCATGAAGGACGGCCTGCCCAAGTTCAAAGACCTCCCGAAGGAAGCCGGCGGCTCGGGCGAGACGATGGAGGAATAGAGATATCTGCGCGGAGCATTCCGCATCGAATAAAATAATCGCGCCAGGCCTGTCCCGGGCTTGACCCGGGAACTCGCGCCTACATTGATTTATCTCTCCATACATTTGTAGGAGCGGCTTCCAGCCGCGATTCCATCACTTCCTCGCCATAATGATCCATGTGCGGGAAGATTAATCCTATTCCACCCAGTGGAGCACGTTCCTGATCACGCACCAGCGCGGCTCCGGGCCCGCCTGGGTCTTGCCCTGGAACCAGTATTCTTTCATACGCTCCGTGAAGCCGTCCGAATCCCTCAACTCGAGCCAGTAATTAATATACCTCAGGAGCTCGTCCGAGCCGGGCGGCATCATGTAGGCGAAGAGAAGCGGAGAGTGGAGGTCTTTCGTCAGAACGACGCTTATGCCCGGCCTGAGCGACGCCAGTATGAGAGCCTGCTCCTCGGTCCAGATCAACGCGTCGAAGCCCCTGAACGAAAGCATCTCCTCAAGACTGGTCACGTATACGACCTTCGCCTGCGGGAAAGTCTCCCTTACGAATCCCGCGAGCACGGTGTCGTCGAACACCCCGATCCTGAGGTCTTTTATCTGCGACATCTTATCTCTCGATACGTACTGGCCCGCTTTTTCGGATGGCGCTATCATAACGACGGGGCTCTCGTAATACGGGTGTGAGACCTGGAGCTCCTTTATCCTGTCGTCGGTTATGTATATCCCCGAGATCGCCATGTCGAACCGCCCCGCCTTGAGGTCGTCCGTGAGCCCCTCCCAGGTGTAGGGCATGAAAACGGGATCGACGTTCAGCGTCTTCGCCAGGTCGTAGGCGAAAGACACGTCGTATCCCACGAGATCGCCTTTGTCGTTGAAATAACTGAAGGGTATCGGAGCCGCGTTGTAGCCTATCCTCAGCACGCCGGTCCTCTGAATGTGGCTGAATAACGATCCCGCGCCCTCCCCTTTCGCTCCGGTGTCATGAGCCCCGGCCTTAAGCGCCGCCTCTCTGTCCTTAAAAACTGTTGCGTTTATTCCGGCGCCGGCGCCCGGAGGCAGAGAGTACGAGAGGTAGGGGTTCGGCCTTTTGGGGCTTAGCCACGCCTCAAGCTCGTAAATCCCGTAGCTCGTTATGCACAACACGATAAACGGCAGAATAAGATGTACCGCGAACCGCGATTTATTGAATTTGATCCTTTTAAAGAAAGCGAAGGTCACTACGATGGTAATGAAATATATTCCCGCCGCCGAGGCGATGACCTGAAAATACCTCGTGATAGTCATGAGCTCGACGTAAAGATCCGTCGTGTTCTGCGTAAATCCCAGCCACGAGCTCATGAAGGATATCGAGTTCAGAGTGGCGATCGGCGTGCCGAACGAAGACAGCAGGCTCAGGACGGGCATGAGGAGCTGGTCCGTAAAATTTACCGGGTGCTTGTAATAGAAGATGCAAAATCCCATGAAGAGGTAGACGAACAGATTGCCCAGCTGCGCCAGCGGATAGCTGAACGAGAGCACGGTCTCTTTTATGCTGAATTCGTCGTTCTTATCGAAGTTCTTCTCCACCGTGAACTTGTCCACCGCCTGAAATATGTAGGGTATCGACGTCACGGGAAGCATCGTGACCGCCGACATGAATATTCCGCCGCGCATTTCCCTGACGACCCTCGTGAACGGGAAATCGATAAACGCCGATATGAGTCCCGGCACGATCCAGAACGTCAGTACAAGGGACGCGGCTATGAACAGGAGCAGGTACGCGACGAGGTTGTCGAGCTGTGTGATCGTTATCGTTCCGAACAAGTTGGCGAAAAGCGCGAAGACCGCGATCGGGGAAAACTTGATTATCCCTTTCCAGATCAGGAGACACGACCTGCTGACGACGTCGAAAAGCTCGAGCGCCGACCCTTTCTTCTCTATCCTCTGTACCGCGAGTCCCAGCAGAATGGAGAAGACGACCACGGCCGGAACGAAGTTGCTGGTAAAGTCTATGAACAGGTTCTTGGGAATGATGAGCAGAAGGAACCGGGACGTCGAATCGCCTGACCCCGCCGGGTCTATCAGGAGCGGGGACGCGACCGGGAGTGCCCGTATCAGTATTGCCAGCGCCGATAACGCAACCGCCCATATCAGAATGTAGAAGTGCCACCCTCTCCTGAAGAGCTTTCCGAAATTCTCGGGGGATAATCTTCCTAACCCGTATATCAGCGAGGACACGAGGAACGGGTACAGCACCGCTTCGAGCAGCATTACGAAGACGGAACCTATAGGGGCAAGGACTTTACAGTATTCCCCGAAAAAAACACCCGCGAATATGCCCAGCACCAGCCCGATAATGACTTGCGTTGTAAACCCGATGGATCTTATATTCATAGGAGGACAATACTATCGACTCGGCTCCCGGATGCGATCATCTACATGAATACTACAGTTCCGGATAATACTCAAGTACCGGGCTGCAAAAGACGGCCTCCCGAAGTTCAGGGACCTGCCGAAAGAAGCGGGCGGCTCCGGAGTGATGATGGGGGAATAAATAGTTCCCTCCCCCCTTTTTAAAGTGGGGAACGAATGTGAGCAAGCGAGCATTCGGTCACAGTCCCAGCAAGGAGAACAAAATACCTTAACTTCGGTTTGGCGATGCCTAAGCCAAAATAGCAAGGGTGGGGGGTTCACCTTAGATATGCAAAATCATCCATACTTCGACAAGCTCAGTACGAACGGGTTTTTTATAATTTGTCATCTCGAGAGCACGCGAGAAATCTATCTTTTTCTTTTATTTCCCTCTCCCCTCAAGGGAGAGGGATAGGGTGAGGGTGTACCTTAATTCCTTTGTCATTGCGAGGGAGCATAGCGACCGCGGCAATCTCGCTTTTTGCAGTTAATTCCCTCCTTTAGCAAAGGAGGGGTAGGGAGGATTTTCTTTTCTTTCTTTTTTTAAATCCCCCTAAATCCCCCTTTTCCAAAGGGGGAAAACACATACCTTACCATTTCAGTCCGGCAGATACAGGACATTCCCTAACCCCCGCGTGCGATGCCATCGGAACAAATCACTTCCTCGCCATAATAAACCACGTGCTCGACGGCATATACACGCCCCCGTTCCTCACGTATTTCTCCATCGCCCTCTTCATGTCCTCGCGCACCACGGGGAGCTTCTCCTGCCCGAGCTCCGCCGCCTCGCGTATAATCTCCCCCGAAGGGCCGACGAGTATCTGGTAGTCGAGCGCCTCGTCGAGGCTCGTCCCGATGCACACCTCGGCGTCGTTCCGCCTGAAGAAATCGACCTTATCGAACCCCGCCGCCTTGAGCATCCCCCTGTCCGTCTCCTCGTCGGCAAGCGCGAACGGGCCCGGCCCGCACGTCTGCGCGCCCTCGCCCGGAGGGGGCAGATGTTTGAGCGCGACGTCCTTCGCGAGGCCCCAGCACGGGTTGTCCCTGATCGTCCTCCATACTATCATGCAGAGCTTGCCGCTGGGCTTGAGGGTCTTGTGCGCGTTCTTGAGCGCGTAAACTATGTTCTGGAAAAACATCACGCCGAACCGCGAGTAGACCACGTCGTAGTAATTTTCGGGGAGCGGGTAGGTCTGCGCGTCGCCGAGCACGAACTTCACGTTATCGAGGCCGGCCGCGTCCCTCTCCCTGTTCGCGATTTCGAGAAACGCCTCCGTGCAGTCGAGCCCCAGCACCTCGCCCGAGGGGCCGACCATCCTGCCCATCTCCAGGCAAGTCTCGCCGTACCCGCAGCCTATGTCGAGCACCTTGTCGCCAGGCTTGATCTGAAAATATTCGTATGCCATGGCGCTGTGGACGGCGCCGTTCCCTGAGAGCAGATGACGGAACCTGTTCCATTTCGGAACCAGTATCTCGTTCCAGCAGCTTATGAAATCGTCATTGGTGTTCATCGCTTACCTCCGTCAATAAGTATTTAAAGATTATTTTATTATACCCCGGCGTGTCAAGTCACTGAAACCAGATCTGAATTTCAAGTCGCCAACCCCTTCTTTCCCCCATCTCCCTCTAGCCCGCGTCATCATTGACTCCAACCGTGAAGATCGTGTATTATGATCATAATTATAGATACTGTGGAAAGTTCAGGAGGAGAGGAATGAAAAAACTATACACATTACTATTATTGATCTCATTATCGGCTATTGCCCCAAACCTTTGGGCGCAGCCGCCGGATCTTCCCGAGGGCGCCTGCGTCACGCCGGCAGTGGAACAATGCCAGGACCCCAACCAGACGTTATTCAAGTGGAGCGAGGGCACCGAAGCCTGGCCCGACGAGGCTTGCAACCCGGGCGAGAGCTTCGGCAACTGCGACACCAACAGCTGCGACCATGCCAATGCCTGGGCACAGTCTGTGTGTGCGGCTAACGGATTCGATGTGGGCATATGGACCGGTAACAAGCAGGCAGGCTGCGGTCCCGGCGGCCCGGGCGGCCCCGTCGAGAACGGCACTGGAAACATCAGCATGTTTTGCGAGGGCACAATCCCCTGCGAGCCGTTTGTTGAAACAGAGTGTGAACCAAGCGACCAGACGCAGATCGAGGTCTTCTGCTGCAACATATCAAGACCGGCGCTAGCCCCAATACCGGCTGTATCCGAATGGGGATTGGTTCTAATGGCCTCGGTTCTGGGGATAGTCGGATATATGGTATACAGGCGAAGGAAACAATCCGCGTAGAATATTCTTAATAACCGTCATATTTGAGAAAAGGGAGGCTCCGGCCTCCCTTTTTTGTTTACTCGTAGAGTTCGGCGGCACGGTGTTCTACACGATACATAATCCCTACCTATACTGCCTCGTCAGAATCACAGCATTTTTTCACCCAGGGAAAATAAGTTTTAATTCCCCGCCTATATATTGTATAATTGAAAAAACTCCTGAAGGAGGCGAGAATATGCGTGGAATACGGATTTATTCGTTCGCGTTAGCCTTTCTAACTTTTGGTTTTTTACTTTTAGCATTGCCTGAAGAAGGATTTTCGGGAGTCTCAACCGATGTGGATTGCTGCCAGATGGAGGGTCAGTGCTCTGATACTATCGACAACCCCGGCTTTATATGTATCGTAGACGACGTTGTCGAAAATGCGTTTTGCGATCAGGAGACGGGCGTATGCACGCAGATCCCGACAGTCAGCAATATCCCGACCCTTTCCGAATGGGGTTTAATGGCTATGGCGGGTGTTCTGGGGATAGCGGGATTTATCATTATCAGAAAAAGGAAAGCAGTAGCCTGAAGCCCGGGATTTAAAATTTACGCAAATAAAGGGAGTTTCGGCTCCCTTTATTGTTTGATCGCGACGCGGCAATCTCTTTTTTTCTTTCTGTCATTCCCGACACCAACGGTTCTGAGCAACAATTCCGAGCAAGCAAGGAATTGGTCACTCATGGTTGAGTGCGCGAAAGTGAATACCTCTCCGCCCAGTTATTTCAGTAGCCAAATTAGCAAGAACCGGTCGCCCTCCGCTGATTGCAAGTGAGTTTCTTTATTAATACACATCGTCAGCACAAGCCAAAATTAACCGGGAATCCAGTTCATTTCAATATATAATAAGAAATGTAGGAGTGGCTTCCAGCCGCGAACATAAATTTGTCATTGCGAGTCATTCGATAAATTCAAGATAGGCTCCGCGCGGCAATCTCACATTCTTGTCATCCTGAATCATGCATCCTGTATCCTGCTCGGGAGGGCGAAGCCAGAGGCGTAGCCTCCCATCCTGCATCCCTCCTTCACCATGTATACTTCTCCGCAGGAGAAACCACGTTGAAGAAATCACCCGCTATCCTCGCGTTCCTCATAATTTCCGTCCTCACCAGTCAAGCCTTCGCGCAAAAGGACAAGACCCACGACTTCCGCAACACCCGCTGGGGCATGTCCCCCGCGCAGGTGAAGCTCACAGAGAACGCCGTTCCCGCGAGCGAGACCGAGCTCCCGCCCTACGACCTCGCGATCTCGTACAAGTGGAAATACGAAGGGCTCGACGCGGAGATCGGTTACCTGTTCACGGACGATAAACTGGTTCTCGGCGGATACGCCGTGACGAACGAGTACCAGGACCCGGAGCAGTACGTGAAGGACTACGACAGGATAAAGGGCGTACTCACGGGGGAGTTCGGCAAACCCGCGAGCGACGAGAAGGTGTGGAGCGCGGACCCGCAGGAGGAAAAGCCCGAAGCCTACGGCAAGGCCGTCACCGAGGGGAAGCTCGTGCTTCAGAGCGCCTGGCGCACGCCCGGGACGGAAATATTCCTCACGCTCGAGGGCGGGAACGTCAACACCATCCTCTCCGTGCTCTATTACAGCGTGAAGCTGAATCCCCGCGTCGAGGAGCGCAGGCTCAGGCAGGAGATCGAGAACTTCTGAACACACACAGTGTGTGTTTTACGATCCCTCCGAATCACCTCTGCTCAAACCGGCAACCACGGCATTTTCGTCTTTCATTTTTAATTCCCTCCTTAGAAAAAGAACGCATGCGAACGTGTGAGCATTCGGACGCCCTTTCCTACGGAAGAGCGACGAAAATTAACTTCGGGCTCGATGAAGCTATACCCAAAATAGGCTAGGGAGGATTTAGTTTTTAAACCCGTTCGTCATGAGCAGGAGCCTGTCCTGAGCGAAATCGAAGGATCGAAGGATTGAACGGGTTATACTCCCGTACGACTGCGGCAATCTCATCTTTTCCTATTCATTCCTCCCTTTTGTAAAGGGAGGT
>Ga0187894_10003845_pt1 | contig 16522 bp, 14 predicted proteins | sample GBC1701081metaG_FD_136650 | JGI IMG/M metagenome (GOLD analysis project Ga0187894, IMG submission 136650) | White microbial mat communities from a lava cave in the Kipuka Kanohina Cave System on the Island of Hawaii, USA - GBC170108-1 metaG ... | reverse complement strand
CTCGATTATCGCCCAGGCCGGCCGCGAGGGCGCCGTCACCATCGCCACCAACATGGCCGGCCGCGGCACCGACATTCAGCTCGGCGGCAACGTCGATATGCGCGTGCGCCTTGAACTGGCCGATGTTACCGATGAGGCCGAACTGGCGAGCAAGCGCAAGGCGATCGAAGCAGAGGTCGCGGCTGCTCGCGAGAAGGTGAAGGCGGCGGGCGGCCTTTACGTGGTCGGCACCGAGCGGCACGAGAGCCGGCGCATCGACAACCAGCTGCGCGGTCGTTCGGGTCGCCAGGGCGATCCCGGCGGGTCCAAGTTCTTCTTGTCGTTGGATGACGACCTGATGCGCATCTTCGGCACCAACCGCATGGACGGGATGCTGCAGAAGCTCGGCCTGCAGGAGGGCGAGGCGATCGTCCATCGCTGGATCAACAAGGCGCTGGAACGGGCGCAGCAGAAGGTCGAGGCGCGCAACTTCGAGATCCGCAAGAACCTGCTGCGCTACGACGATGTGATGAATGCCCAGCGCAAGGAGGTCTACCGCGAGCGCCTCGAGCTGATGGGCCAGGACGACCTGTCGGAAATGGCCGCCAACATGCGCCATACCGTCGTCGACGGTTTCGTCACCCGTGCCATCCCGGAGAATGCCTATCCCGAGCAGTGGGACATGACGGCGCTGAAGGACAATGTGAAGCGCGTGTTCGGGCTTGACCTGCCGATCGAGGATTGGGCCAAGGAAGAGGGCATTGCCGACGACGAGATTCGCCAGCGGCTGACCTCGGCGGTCGACCGGCAGATGGCCGAGAAGGCCGCCAACTATGGCCCCGACGTCATGCGCCAGGTCGAGAAGAGCGTGGTGATGCAGGTCTACGACCAGTCGTGGAAGGAGCACCTGCTGCATCTCGACCATCTGCGCCAGGGCATTGGCCTGCGTGCCTACGGCCAGAAGGACCCGCTCAACGAGTACAAGCGCGAAGCCTTCAACATGTTCGAGGGCATGCTGGGCCATATGCGCGAGACCGTCACGCAGGTGCTGGCGCACGTCCAGGTTCGGATGGAAGAGCCGCCGCCGATGCTGGCCGAGCCGGCGCTCGACCAGCTGCAGACCATCCACGAGGATCCGGCGCTGGCCGCGGCGATGGCCGAAGACGGTGCCGTCTTCCGCGAACCGGCGATGGCTGCTGCGGCCCCCGTCGAGCGGACCGATTCATCGGCGGCAGAGTCGGCCCCCGTCGTGCGCCGCACCGGCCGCCAGCAGCGCGACCCCAACGATCCCTCGACCTGGGGCCGCGTGTCGCGCAACGAGCCGTGCCCCTGCGGCTCGGGCCGCAAGTACAAGCGCTGTCACGGTCAGTACTCATGACTGGGACCGCGGGCCTCCCGGCCCGCACCTCCGGGTCATGAGCGCGGCAGGAGCCGCGCGGTCCCAGTGAAGACAGACAGTGCATCTGATCGCGCCACCGGTTGCCTGATCGGCTTGGCTGTCGGCGATGCGCTCGGGACGACCCTGGAGTTCACGGCGCGCGATACCTACGAGCACGTCACCGACATCGTGGGCGGCGGTCCGTTCAACCTGAACGTCGGCGAATGGACCGACGACACCAGCATGGCGTTGTGTCTCGCCGACAGCCTGGTGGAGCGTCGGAGTCTCGATCCCGCTGACCTCATGGAGCGATTCCGCCGCTGGCGAGACGAGGGCTACAATTCGGTCAATGGCCGGTGCTTTGATATCGGCATCGCCACCAATGCCGCCATCGATCTCTACGCTGCGACGAGGGAGCCTCTGGCCGGCGCGACCGCCGCCAACTCGGCCGGCAACGGCTGCATCATGCGGCTGGCACCGGTGCCGATATTCCATGCCGACAGCATCGCGGCAGCCGAAGCTACCGCCGTTCTGCAGAGCCGCACGACGCACGGCGCCACGGAGTGCCTGGACAGTTGCCGGTTGATGACCCGCATCCTGGTAGCCTTGCTGAATGATCAGCCGTGGCAACAGGCGATCGATGTCGATCCGACTCTGTTCACAGAGGCGCGGGTGAGGGCGATCGCCAGCCGCAACTGGAAGAAAATGGAACGCGCCCAGATCAAGTCGAGCGGTTACGTGATCGACACGCTCGAGGCGGCGCTGTGGGCTGTCCACACGACGAATGACTTCGCCAGTGCGCTGCGGCTGGCCGTGAACCTCGGCGGCGATGCAGATACTGTCGGTGCCGTCACCGGCCAGTTCGCCGGTGCCCGCTATGGCTTGTCGGGCATACCGGCGGCATGGCGCCGAACATTGGCCTGGCATGATCGAATCGTGGCGTTGGCCCAGGCGCTCGCGCGGGGTTCTGCCGCCAGCGCCTGATGCGTGGCCTTCATGCGCCGTGGCGCATGGTACCATCCGATCGCGCCGTGCTGGTCCTTTGTGCGTCGGCATGCCGATGCATACTCGCCAACGTCGATGCCGCTCCAACGACGGCAGCGTGTCTGGCGAGGCAACGATGGTTCGCGACAACAGGTTCTGGGCGCGCATCTTCACGTTCGTGGCGACGCCGACGAAGGATGACGGTGAAGCGATAGACGAAGCGCGGTTGCGCCAGACGATCGACTACCAGATCGACGCCGGTGTCGACGGCATCTGTGTTCTGGGCAGCACCGGCGGCAACGGTTCGTTTACCGAAGACGAAATGAAGACGGTGATGGAGATCGCGGCCCGTCATGCCGACGGCCGCATCGCCGTTGTCGCCGGGACCGGCGCCCGCACGACGTCGTCATGCATTGCGTTGTCGAAGCATGCCCAGGATGTCGGTTGCGATGGCATCATGGTGTTGCCGGTCTCGTATTGGCCGCTGACCCAGGACGAGGTCTACGACCACTACGTGCGCGTCTCGGCGGCGGTGACGATCCCGATCTGCGTCTACAACAACCCGTGGACGACCGGCGTCGACATGAAGCCGGAGTTCCTGGCCCGGCTGACCGAGATCGACAACATCGGCTGCATCAAGGAAAGCACCGGTGATCTCACCCGCATCACGGCGATCCGGCTGCTGACCGGCGATGCGGTAACGCTGATCGCGGGCTGGGAGTCGACCAGCCTGCAGGCGTTCATGGCCGGTGCCTCGGGCTGGGCGCCGGTCTGCACCAATTTCCTGCCGCGCGAGGCTATGGATTTCTTCCGCAGCGCTGTGCATCGCCGCCACGCGGCCGAAGCGGCCGCGCTGTGGGATAAACTGTTTCCGGTCTGCGACTTCATCTGCGCCAAGTCCCATATCAGGGTGGCGCACACCGGGCTCGACATCCTGGCCCGCCCCGTCGGACCGCCACGCCGGCCGATGCGCATGCTCAATGCGGAGGATCGCTCCAGGCTCGAAGGCATCCTGGGCCAGGCCGGCGCGCCGCGCGGCTGATCGGCTGAGAGTTCGGTCATGCCGTTGACGAAACCGTGGGAGCAGACTCTCGTTGATCTGCGGGCAACCTTCGACAGAGGGGTCCTGCGGCTCACGATTGACCGCGAGCCGTCGTTGAATGCGCTCAGCTACGACATCATCGAAGGGCTGACCGAGAGCGTCCTGCAATCGGCGCATCTCGACGAGGTGAGAGTCGTCGCCATCGCCGGTGCCGGCGACCGGGCCTTCAGCAGCGGCGACGACATGTTCCGGATGAACAAGATCCTCGAGCCGCGCTCGCAGGTGCGGTTCAATGCGCGCACGCATCATGCCGTGCTGATCCACAGCATGCGCGAGCTGCGCAAGCCGATCGTCGCGCTGATCAAGGGTTACTGCGTCGGCGCCGGTTTCGACATCGCCCTGGCCAGTGACTTCCGGATTGCGGCCGACAATGCATCGATCGGCGACCAGCGGCCTTTGCGTGCCATCCCCAGCATGGCGGGCGCGAGCTGGTTCCTGCCCAGGATCGTCGGCCTGGGCCGGGCGACCGATCTGCTGATGACCGGCCGCCGATGCGATGCGGCCGAGGCGCTGCAGATCGGCCTGGTGAGCGCAGTGCACACGCTGGCGACGTTCGATGCGCAGGCCGAGTCGTTTCTCCACGCGCTGGCGCAGATGCCGACCTTTTGCCTGGGGACGAACAAGGCAAACCTGAACTTCGGCCTGATCAACAGCATGGAGACATCGCTGGCGCACGAAGTCGATCGTTTCGTCGTCAATCGCCGCTCGCGCGACAACGTCGAAGGCGAGGCGTCATTCCGTGAAAAGCGTACGCCCTCCTATACGGGCAGCCCGCCCGGCCCCGCGACGGACGATGACGTGCCGGTCTAGGGCGGCAGAAGGACAATCGGCGCCATCATGTTGACCCAGGGATTGCTGCGAGCTGCACAAACCAGACCGCGCGGCCTTTCGACGCGCTTCGAGGATCGGACGCGCACGTGGCCGCAGACGGTGGACCGCGTGGCGCGCTTAGCCGCTGCCCTGCAGCGTATGGGCATCAGGCCGGGTGATCGCGTGGCGATCCTGGCGCTCAACAGCGATCGCTACTTGGAGCACTTTTACGCCGTCGCCTGGGCCGGTGCGGTGGCCGTGCCCATCAATACGCGCCTCGCTGTGCCAGAAATCGCCTACATCCTGGGCGACAGCGGCGCTGCCGTCCTGCTGGTCGATGATGCCTTTGTGCCCATACTCGACCCGCTGGGCGATGCGCTCTCATCCATGCGCGGCGTCATCCATCTCGGCTCGGCCGCGCCGGCCGCTGGCCTTGCTTGCTATGAGGCCATGATCGCGGCTGAAAGCGCGGCGGAGCTGGTGGCGCGCGACGGCGATGACCTGGCGGGAATCTTCTACACCGGCGGCACCACGGGCAAGCCCAAGGGGGTCATGCTGAGCCACGCCAATCTGGTCATCAACGCCATGAACGCCGCGCCCAGCATCGGGCTCGAGCCGGCGCCTGTGTTCCTCCATGCCGCACCCATGTTCCATCTGGGTGACGGCGCCTGGACGTTCGCGGTCACGATGCTGGGCGGCAGCCATTGCTTCATCCCGAAGTTCGATGCCTTGGATTGCCTGCGCGCGATCGCCGAGCAGGGCGTCACCGACACCATGCTGGTGCCGACGATGATCGCCATGATGCTGAACCTGCCAGACGTGAAGCACTACGATACATCACGCCTGCGGCAGATCGTCTTCGGCGCGGCACCGATGCCGGAGGCGACGCTGCATCGCGCGCTCGACCTGTGGCCAGGCACGCGGTTCATGACCGGCTGGGGCATGACGGAACTGTCGCCTATCGGCACCGTGCTGCCGGCGCGTTACACGGCACCGGAACACATCGCCAGCGGCCGCTATCGGTCGTGCGGTCAGGCGGCGCTGTCGGCCGCGGTGCGGATTGTCGACGAGAACGACCGCGAGGTGCCACGCGGCACAGTTGGCGAGTTGGTTGTGCGCAGCCCCACTGTGATGCAGGGGTATTGGAACAACCCTGAGGCAACCGCAGAAACCCTGCGTGGCGGCTGGTTGCACAGCGGCGATGCGGCCTGGATGGACGACGAGGGTTTCGTGTTCATCGTCGATCGCCTCAAGGACATGATCATCACCGGCGGCGAGAACGTCTATCCCGCCGAGACGGAAAGCGCGATATCGACCCTGGCCGGCGTGGCCGAATGCGTCGTCATCGGCATACCGGACGATCGCTGGGGCGAGGCGGTTCATGCCATCGTCGTGCCGCGGCCCGGTCACGGCGTCGCGCCGGACCAGGTCATCGATCATTGCCGCCAGCGCCTGGCGCGCTACAAGTGCCCGCGCAGTGTCGAGATTCGCCTGGAGCCGCTGCCACTGACAGGCGCCGGCAAGATCCAGAAGGCGCAGCTGCGCGCACCGTACTGGGCCGGCCGTGGCAAGGGCGTGAACTAACCTGGGAGCGCGGGCGTCCCGCCCGCTCATGTTTCTGCGCTACGCGCACAGGCGAAAACTTTCGCCGAAGATGCGGGCGAGACGCCCGCGCTCCCAGGGAGAACTCACCTGACCGGACCGAACAGCACCCACTTGCCGCCTTCGAAGCGCATCATCTGCAACTGCTCCAGCGGCTGGAAATCGGTCGGCGATGTGTTCACGGTGATGCCCGGCAGGAGCTGGCCGACCGCGACGTGGGTGAGGTTTGCTGCCTGGGTCATGACATTCTTGCGAGTGAGCTCATCGCCGCATTGCGTCAGCACCTGCACCAGGACCTTGGCGAGGATGTAGCCGAAGACGTTGGAGCTGTCGGTCTTGTTGCCCTCGGGGTAGTACTTGTCCATGAAGGTGCTCCACTCCTTCATGCCGGGATCGTCGCGCCATTGCGGATCGGTGGGATCCTTGAGGAAGGCGCTGCTGATGATGCCTTGCGCATTCTCGAAGCCGGCCGGTTTCATGGTCGTGCCGACATAGGCCGCGACATTGTTGAGGATGTGCAGCGGCTTCCACTGGACCTCGGCCATCCGCTTGATCGCCTGAGCCGCGAATTTCGGCGTGGCGACATTGAAGAAGATGTCGGCGCCCGACGACTTCAGCGTGATGATCTGCGAATCGACCGTCGGGTCCGTGACTTCGTAGGACGCCTCGGCGACGATCATCGACGCCTTGGTCCCCAGCGCATCCCGGAGGCCTTTGACGTATTCCTTGCCGTAGTCGTCGTTCTGATAAAGGACCGCGATCTTGCCGCTCGGCCGGGTTTCCAGCATGTACTGGGCATAGATCCGACTTTCGATGGGATACGGCGGCTGCCATCCGATCGTCCATGGGAAGTTCTTCGGGTCGCCCCATTTGGCGGCTCCTGAGGAGGCGAACAGCTGCGGCACCTTCTTCTGGTTCATGTACTTGTGGATCGCCGTGTTGGAGGCGGTGCCCAGCGGGCTGAAGATCAGAAGAACCTCGTCGCTCTCGACCAGCTTGCGGGCCTGCTCGATGGCCTTGGGTGGGCTGAAGGCATCGTCGTAGGAGATGAACGTCACCTTGCGTCCGTGGACGCCGCCGTTGTCGTTGATCATCTTCAGGTACGCGGCCTGGACTTTTCCCGCCGTGCCGTAGGCCGAGGCGGGCCCGCTATAGGGCATGATGTTGCCGACCTTGATCTCCGTGTCGCTGGCACCGGGGTCGTATTTTTTCTGTGCCGCCGCCGGATTTGCGATCAGCAAGCTGGTCGCGAGCAGGCAGGCGGGAACGACACGCAATGCGTTGACTTGACCGGACATGTTGCTCCCCCATTGATGCGTTCACGCCAGCGGCATGCGGCGGTATCGCCGCGGTACATCGGGATCCAGGAAGTAGTTGTAGGCGCCTTGCTGGAGGAACCGTTCGTGGCAGCGCTTCAGGCGCGATGGCGAGAGCGTCACACCGAGGCCAGGGCCTTCGGGAACCGCGACCATGTTGTTCTTGGGATTGAACGGCCCTTCCTCGATGACGTCGTCGCGCTGCCAGTGCAGGATGCATTGGCCCGGCTCGCGGATCCATGGTGTGGCGGCGATGAAGTGGAGGTAGGCGGCGATCCCGATGCCGGTCTCTCCGCTGAATGTCCAGAAGCCGACGCCCATGCGCTCGCATGCCGCCACGAAGCGCACGGCCTTGGAAATGCCGCCCAGCACTGCGAGGTTGGTGACGAAGAAATCCGGCACGCCCAGGCGAACGGCCTTGGGCAGATCGACGTGATGGGTCGAGAAGGAGATGGCGCTGTGCTGGCGCAGCTTGGCCATGTCCTCGAACGTCGCGGCGGGATCTTCGTAGTTGCGCACGTTGTAGGGCGCGATTTCCGCCAGGATCCGGCGCGCCGTCGGCAGCGACCACGACATGTTGCCATCAAGGCGCAGCAGGCTCTCTTCGCCGATGGCGGCGCGAATCGCCTTGACCGAGCGGATCTCCAGCGCCGGATCACCCAGCTGCAGCTTGCCCTCGAAACAGGTCGATCCGTGATCCTGCTGCATGCGCGCGCAGTAGGTAGCGATGTCATCCGCGGTTCGCTCGCCGCCGAGCGCGCCGCTGCGCTGACGGAAGGCGAAATACTCGGCAAACGGGATCTCTTTGCGTACGGCGCCGCCCAGCAGCATGTAGAGCGGCAGGTTCCACGCCTTGCCGCGGATGTCCCACAGCGCGATCTCGATTCCGCCGAAGGCGCGGAACGCGGCGCTGTCGCTGGTGTTGGGCATCACCTGCACATCGGGCACGCACGCCAGCTCGCAGGCCTGGATATCGAATGGATCCATGCCTTTCAGGATCGGTGCCAGCCGGTGGTTGATGACGTCGGTGCAGTCGGGTGATGGGGCTTCGCCCAGGCCGACCAGGCCTTCGTCGGTCATCACCTCGATGACGACCTTGGTGTCGCCGGGATAGGTGCCGACACCGAACAGGAACGGCACCTCGAGCGGAATGTTGACGGGTGTTGCTTTGACGTCCGTGATCTTCATAGGCAGCTCTTGCGTGTTCGGCCAGCAATGCAATGGCGGCGACTGAACGGAAAGAGCCAGCGGTTCGTGATCGCGTAGTACCTGTGGCGCGATCTCAAGAGGCGCGTGGAAGAGAGGTGCCGTTGCCGGACATGCCGAGGTCGGCGACGACCTGCGCGATCTTCATGATGCCTTTCCTGATGAACGTTTCCGAGATCGACGCGTAACCCAGCAGGAGCGATCGGTCGGTAGAGGCCTTGTCGCCGTACTCCTCGGCGAAGCCGCTGGCGAGGCCATAGACGCCGATGCCTCGGCGGCGTGCTTCACATTCGATACGCGGGGCTGCGGGCCAGCCGCGCGGCAGCCGCCAGAGGATGTGCATGCCGCCTTGCTGTCCGCTGATGTCAACGGCGCCGAACTGGCTGTGCAACGCGTCGAGCAGGACCTCCAGACGGCTCCGGTACATCCTCTGCAGGCGGCGCAGGTGTTTGGCATAGCCGCCGCCGGCGATGAAATCGGCCAGCACGGCCTGATCGAGCCAGCTGCTGCCGCCGCTGAAGATCGACTTCGCGGCGATGGCCGCCGTGATCAGGTGCGGCGGCACGATCATGTATCCCACGCGCAGGCCGCCGCCGATCGCCTTGGAGAACGAGCCGAGGTGGATGACGTTTTCCGAGCGCGCCATCCCGGCGAGCGATACGACGGGCGGGCTGTCGTAGCAAAAGTCACCATCGTGATCATCCTCGATGATCCAGGCGCCGGTTCGTTTCGCCCACGCCAGCAACTGCAGTCGGCGCGCGACGGGCAGCGTCCCGCCGGTCGGGAACTGATGCGACGGTGTCACATAGGCGAGACGGATCGGATGTTCGGGAAGCCGGCTTGGATCCAGGCCGTCGCCGTCGACCACGACCGGCCGTAGCTGCGCGCCGTAGCTGTCGAAGACATGGCACGCGCGACGATAGCCGGGGTTTTCGACGACCACGGATTGTCCGCCGACGGCAGACAAACGGCACACCACATTGAGTGCCTCCTGGACGCCGCTCACGATGATCACCTGGTCAGCATGCACGGCGAGGCCGCGCGCGGGTCCCAGATGATCAGCGATGGCTTGCCGGAGGTCCGCCAAGCCCGACGGATCGCTGTGTCGCGCGACCAGCATCCCTGCCTGCGCCAGCTTCTGTAGGATCAGGCGGCGCCACGCCTGCGCCGGAAAGGCATCGGCGCCGGGACTGCCGAAAGAAAAATCGATCACGGGACGGGCACGCGTGGTCTCGACCGGTCGCAGCGCGGCGATTTGAGCGACATCTGCGAGCGGTTCTTGCGCTGTCTCCGGCAGGGCCTGTCCCTTGGCCAGGCGTGGACTGACGAACGTGCCCTTGGCAGCGCGCGTTTCCAGGAACCCTTCGATGGTCAGCCGGTCGTATGACAGCAGCACCGTGTTGCGCGACAGCCTGAGATTGAGGGCCATCTCGCGCGAACCGGGAAGCGCCGCGCCCGACCGGATCTGTCCGCCCAGGATCAGCTGCCGCAACTGGGTTGCCAGTTGCACCTGCAGGGGCGTCGGCGACGCTCGGTCGATTTGGATGGGGAGTTGCATTCACGGGCGAGATTAGAGGATATCAGGCTGTCTGACAAGCTGACTGCCTGAGAGTGTATTTGGGTTGATCCCCCGCGTGTGGTAAGGGTGATCAGGCGGCGTGCCGCGCCACCGCAGAGGCGGTTGAAGTCATTACCTGTATGAAAACAAAAGATAAAATATCTCTTCCGCGTGTTTCACGAACGTCCCTGGTCGACGAGGTGATCGGGACGATGCGGCAGATGTTCAGTGAGGCGGCGTGGTCCCCGGGCGCTAAGCTCCCATCGGAGCAGGAACTGGGGCGCCAGCTGGGTGTTGGCCGCTCGACCGTTCGCGAGGCGCTGCGCGTGCTGGGTCACCTCGGGCTGGTGGAGGCCCGCAGCGGGCTAGGCACCTACGTCGTCGATCGCCGGATGCCGCGTGGCCATGTCGATCAACCGCATACGTCCACCAACCTGAGGCAGCTGTACGAGTTCCGCCGCGCGCTCGAAGTGCCGGCGGCACGTCTCGCCGCCGAGCGTCGGACCGACGATCAACTCAGCGAGATCCGCGCCGCCTGGGATCGATGCAAGGTCGCCGTCGAGAACGACAGCGCCGACGAATTCGCCCGCCTCGATTTCGAGTTCCACTTCTCGATCATCCAGGCGTCGGGCAATGCGTTCTACACCGAGGCCTACCGCGCGCTTGAGGCATCCTTCGCCCGTTACGTCAGCCTGGTGCTGGCGCTGGGCCCGCTCCGCAGCATGCTGCATTTCCACGATGGCCTGATCGACGCCATCGCCCAGCAGGATTCGGCCGCGGCGGCGGCGGCGGTCGACGAGAATTTCCTGGAAACCGATGTCCGCTTGCGGCTGCTGACCAACAACGCGCCGGCGTTGGCCGACAGCGAGCCCTAGCCGTTGCGCGCCGTCGTCGCGCGGGCCGCCTCATACTCGCCCGCCAGCCGCGCGACGAGGTCCGCTGCATCCATGACGCTGTCGACGCCTGACACCGAGTGGCCGGCGCTCCAGATGTCGGACCAGCGCTTGGGCCGCGCATTGCCGGTGCCGCCGCCATACTGCTGCTTGGCGCGCTCGACGCTCACCTCTTCGTCGAGCTTGGCGGGATTGAGTCCGGCCGCCTCGATCGAGGGCCGCAGCATGCTGGCATCGAGGCCGGTGAACGCCTTGGTCAGCAGCACGTCATCGAGGTTCGAGGCCACCAGCATGTCCTTGTAGCGCTGTGCCGCCATGCTCTCGGTGGTGGCGATGAAGCGCGTGCCCATGTAGGCGAGGTCGCAGCCCAGCACGCGCGCGGCATGGAGCGAGGGCCCGTCGCTGACGCCACCGGCCAGCACGATGGTGCCGTCGAACATGGCCCGCACCGCGCGCACGAAAGCGAAGGGGTTGGCCCATCCCGTCTGACCGCCGGCGCCCGCGGTCAGCAGGATCAGGCCGTCGGCGCCGGCCTCGATCGCCTTCTCGGCGTGGCGCAGCGAGGCGATGTCGGCGAAGACCTGGCAGCCGACATCGTGCAGCGGTCCGACCGCCGCCGCGGGCGAGCCGACGCTGGTGATCACCATCTCGACCCGGTGCCGCACCAGGCAGGCGAGGTCGTCCTTGAGGTTCGGGCGGCGGATGATCAGGTTGGGACAATACGGCGCCGCCGGTGTCGGCGCCGCAGCCAGCGCCGTTTCGATCTGCACCAGCCACTGGTCGAGCTCCTCAGCCGTGCGCGCGTTGGCGGTGGGGAAAGCGCCCACCACGCCGCTGCGGCAGGCGGCGATCACCAGATCGGGTCCCGACACGCGCAGCATGGGCGCCGCGATCACCGGCAGCCGCAGGCGTTTGGTGATGCTGTCGGGCAGCGGTTTGCCCTGGCGTGGGGCGGACATGGTCAGCGTCCCTTCCAGACCGGCTTGCGCTTTTCGGCAAAGGCTTTCAGCCCTTCGCGCCGGTCCTCGGAGTCGAGCGCCTTCTGGGCGATCGGCATCTGCTTGTCCCAGCCTTCGCCGTCCTGCCAGTTCAGCGACTGGAAGATGATCTCCTTGCTGGCGGCCAGCGCCGTCGGTCCGTTCACCAGCAGCGATTCGGCGAGCTTGATCGCTTCCTCCAGCGCCTTGCCCGGCTCGGCGATGCGGTTGATCAGACCGTGCTGCTGGAAGAACGCGGCGTCCTTGAAGGCGCCGGTCAGCGCCAGCTCCATGACGACGTGGTAGGGCATGCGGCGGGGCAGGCGGAACAGGCCGCCGCCGATTGCCACGACGTTGTGGCGCACCTCGGGCAGGCCGAGCTTGGCATCGCGCGCCGCCACGATCAGGTCGCAGGCCAGGCACATCTCCAGCCCGCCGCCGACGGCATAGCCTTCGACGGCCGCGATCACCGGCTTGCGCGGCGGGCGCTTCATGATGCCGAAACCGCCGCGGGCCAGCTTCGGCCGCGGGCCGCCGCGCGCGGCCGCTTTCAGGTCGGCGCCGGCCGAGAAGTTGCCGCCGGCGCCGGTGATGATACCGATGAAGAGGTCATCCTCGGCGTCGAGCAGATCCATCGCCGCTTCCATCGCGGTCGAGGATTCGCCATCGAAGGCGTTCTTGGCTTCCGGCCGGTTGATGGTGACGATCAGGATGGGACCGCGGCGCTCGGTGAGCACGCGCTGGGAGGACTCGGACATTCTGCTCTTCCTTACAGGCCGAAGGTGAAGCCGCCGTTGACGCCGTAGGTCTGGCCGGTGATCCAGGCGCTGGCATCTGAGGCGAGGAACAGCACCATGTTGGCGATGTCGGTGGGCTGGCCCGGCCGGCGGATGACGTAGTTGTTCATCATCTTCTTGTAGCGCTCGGGATCGGCCTTCAGCCGCGCCTCGATGGCGGGCGTCAGGGTCGCGGCGATCGCCACGCAATTGGCGGTGATGTTGTAGCGGCCCATCGCGCGCGCGGTGGCGCGCGTGAAGCCGGCGGCGCCGGCTTTGGCGCCAGCATAGACCTCGAGCCCGGCATCGCCGTAGCGGCTCGCCTCCGAGATCACCGTGATGATGCGGCCGGGTGCGTTGCGCGCGATCATGCCCGGGATGCAGGCGCTGGTGCAGTTCAACACGCCATAGAAATTGACGCCGATGAAGCTGTTCCACGCCTCCGGGCCGGTCTCCCAGAACGGCTTGCGTGCGTCGGGCGACGGGGTGGCGCCGGCATTGCCGGCGTTGTTGACCAGGATGCCGATCGGGCCCAGTTCGCCCTGGGCCTTGGCCACCATCGCCTTGACGCTGGCGAGGTCGGTGACGTCGGCCTGGATCGCCACGGCCTTGCCGCCGGCGTTGCGGATCTCCTTGGCCACGCTCTCGGCGCGCTCCAGCACGTAGTCGTTGACGACGACGCCGCCGGCCTTGTGCGCGGCCAGGTGCAGCGCGACCTGCCGTCCGACGCCCTGGCCGGCACCGGTGACCAGCGCCACGCGTCCGCCCAGATCGAGGATCTCGCTCATACTTTTCTCTCCCGTCCCTTCCAGTAGGGTTCGCGCAGCTCGCGCTTGAGCAGCTTGCCCATGGTGTTGCGCGGCAGTTCGGCAACGATGTCGACCGACTTGGGCCGCTTGTACGAGGCCAGATGGTCCTTGGCGTGGGCGATGATGTCTTCGGGCATCGCCGTCGCGCCGGGCTTGAGCTCGATGAAGGCCTTCACCTGCTCGCCGAATTCGTCGTCGGGGATGCCGATCACGGCGACGTCCTGGACCGCGGCATACTTCAGCAAGGCGGCCTCGATCTCGGCGGGATAGATGTTCACGCCGCCCGAGATGATCATGTCCTTGGCGCGGTCGGTGATGAAGAGATAGCCGTCCGCATCGAGCCGGCCGACATCGCCGACCCGGAAGAAGCCCTCGCCGTCGAGCGTGTCGAGCCCCAGCGTCTCGCCGTTGAGGTACTGATGGATGGTGGCGGGCGTGCGGACCCAGATCTCGCCCACCGAATCCGTCGGCAGATCGGCGCCGCTCTCGTCGCGGATGCGGATGTCGACATGCCTGTGCGGCAGGCCGCTGGAGCCCGGCTTGATCTTGTGCATGCCGGGCGCGAGATGGGTGATCATGCCCACTTCGGTGGCGCCGTAGCCCTCGCTCAGGCGGCCGGCACCGAAATAGCCATCGATCCAGTCTTTCAGCGCCGGCGGCACCGGCGCGGCGCCGACACCCAGCAGGCGCAGCGACGAGACATCGTGGCGCGCCAGTTCGTCGGCGGGCAGCGCGGCCATGCGCTTGTACATGGTCGGCACGCCGGTCCACGCCGTCACCTTGTGGCGCGCGATCAAGGCCAGCGCACCGGCCGGATCGAACCGGCGCATCAGGATGATGCGGTTGCCCAGTCGCAATGCGCCCCACAGCGCTGCCGGTCCGGCGCCGTGATGCATGGGCAGAGTCAGCATGACGATGTCGCCGGCGACCTGCGGGCGGCTGGCGGCGACGTCCTGCAGATACTCCGCCGCCCGGCGATCGGTCTTGGCCGCCTGGCGCGCGTTCATCACCACCCCCTTGGGCAGCCCTGTCGTGCCCGAGGTGTAGATGATCAGCGGCGGATCGCCGGTGCCGAAGCACGGCGCGCCGTCGCTGGCCGCAAGTTCGGCATAGGAGACGAATCCATCGGCCGGCGTATCGATCGATACCGCCAGCTTGATCGGCAGACCATCGAAGGCAGCGACAATGGCGGACGGGTCGGTATCGTCACAGACGAAGACCGTGGCGCCGCTATTGCCCAGCACGTACTGGGTCTCGGCCGGCGTCAGTCGCCAGTTGATCGCCAGCAGCGAGCAGCCCAGTTTGCCGAGCGCCGCCGACAGGATGGCCCACTCGTGACGAATCTGCGTGCGCAGCACGACGATGTCGCCGCGAATGACCCCGCGCGCTGCCAGGCCGGCCGCGACGCGGTTGGCGGCATCATTCCACGCGGCAAATGTCATACTGCGCTCGCCGTCGATAATGGCGATCGCATCCGGCGTCGTGGCGGCCCAGTGTTCGATCGTGCCGGGGAGGACTTGCGTCATGCGGCGAGGCTCTGCTGCAGGGAGGCGACGTAGCGATCGCGCAGCGCCGTGAGATCGATACGCTCGGGATCGATGGTCCATTGCGCGATCATCGTGCGCAGGGTGCCCAGGATCATCACCGCCTGGGCATGCGGATCGATGTTGCGGCGAATTTCGCCGCGCTCGATGCCATGCCGCAGCATCGCGGCCAGGCGCCGCGCCGAGCGTCGCGTCACGTCCGACATCGCACCCGACAGCGCCGGCTCGGTCAGTGCCTCGGCGAGTGCGATCAAGAGCGCGCGCGTGCTGGCCGGCGCGTGCAGGCCGCCGTTGAAGTAGGCGCGCACCGAATGTAGCAGTGACTCCATGCCGGGCTGCTTGGTCGATGTCTGCGCCAGGCGATTGGCGAAGCCGTCGGCGATGTGGCTGGCGACCGCCGCCACCAGGTCGTTCTTGCGCCCGAAATAGTGCGCCGGCAGGCCGCGGCTGTAGCCCGCCGCTTCGCCGACCTCGGCCAACGTCATGCCCTCGACGCCGCGATCCGATACGATGCCGACCGCGGCGGCCAGCAGGCGACGCTCTGCTTCATCGCGCCGCTCGGCGTGGGTTCGGCGCGCGGCGTCCTGGCCCTCGGTGGCCGCGATTTCTGCGGGCGTGGGCGCCGGCGCGCGACGTCTGGTGACGCGCGACGGCGCAGGCGGCTTGTTACCGGTTCGCAGCATGCGGGCGAACTCCTGGGCTCGTTTCATCCCGGCCAAGCGTCTAAATGGCGCTTGCTGTCGGGCAAACTATATGCTTGCTTATCCGTTAACAAGTATTTTCTTTGGCATCAGCCGGGAGGAAGAGATGAGCCAGTCGGCTTTGTTGAAACCTGCGCTCTACGCGGAGCAGGGCACCGAGAAGGTGCCGGACCATCCCGCGCTCAACGGCGGCAAGTGCGCCTGCGGCCATGTCTTCTTTCCCATGCAGACCTACGGCTGCGAGGTCTGCGGCCGGCAGGGCGATGCGCTGCAACCCGTGCGCCTCAGCGGTCGCGGTAAGCTGGTGGCGTCGTCCACGGTGCATATCCACGCCGCGCGCGCACCGGCACCCAACGCCGAGGTGAAACCGCACGAGGCGCCGTTCATCATCGGCTCGATCGCGCTGGAGGACGGACCGACCGTGCGCACCGTGCTGGTCGGTGTCGACGAGAAGACGCTGAAGCCCGGCCAGACGATGGTGACGACGCTGGTTCCGGTCGGTACCGGCGCGAAAGCGATCCTCGACCTGCGCTTCACCCCCGCGACCTGACCTGCAACGGCGGACCACAACCATGGCCAAGACACTCAAGGATCTGCGTTCCGTCTATGTCGTCGGCGTCGGCTGGCATCGCTACCAGCCGCTCAGCGACACGCCCTATGTCATGCTGGGCCTGCCGGCGATCCGCGCGGCACTGGCCGATGCCAGTATCGCCTGGACCGACGTCGAGTCCTCCTATATCGGCACCGGCCTGCTGGGCATGGCGGCCGGCCGCGCGATGCTGAAGCATCTGGGCGCGACCGGACGTCCGCTGGTGCACATCGAGAACGCATCGGCGTCGGGCTCGGCGGCCTTCCGTCACGCCTGCATCGAGGTCGGCGCCGGCATT